>JAEEGH010003067.1_pt1 | contig 44441 bp, 35 predicted proteins | sample 9134181 | NCBI WGS metagenome assembly JAEEGH01 (sample SAMN16246544, study PRJNA631951) | gut metagenome | biome: gut microbiome; feature: rumen; material: DP-attached | host: Bos | place: Iran: Karaj | collected 2018-10
CAACGCCCTTTGGATCTTTTACAAAAAGTATTACAAGCCAGATAATCAGGCCAAGTGCTACTACTGAAAGTCCAAGGTAAAAGTCATTTAGCATATCAAGAGGGGCAGGGACAAAAGAGTCTGCTCCTTCTTCGGCGTATGCAAAAATTGCATCAACGAGCCACATGAGCGAAGCGCCCCAGTACATAAGAACCAGAATTCCTACCTTAAGCTGGCGGGCTTCTTCTTTTTTGTACCAGATCAAAGTACAGATGATTGCAGCAAATACAGTTGTCAAAAGTGTCATGCCAGGCCTCCGGCAAGAGAAGCTCCTGCGTCTTCTTTTTTAGGACGCTTTTCCCAAAGAGACACAACGCCGACCATAATTCCCCAGACAGCAGTTACAAGAAGAGCCATGCCAACTCCGGCCGTTGCCATTTCGTGGAGCATTTCTGCAGCCTCGCCGTTTTCTACAGCAGTAAGGAATGGGAAGAAAGGAACAACCTCTCCGTGCCAGACATGCTCAAAAGCAAGCAGGGCCGAACCACCCCAGAGCATTTTATTGAGCCAGCCGATTTTTGTAGAAAAAGGAATTTTCGGGCTTGCAGCTTCGTTAGTATTTTTAGAAGCATCAAGAGTCTGGTGCTTTTCCTTAGATTTGATGATTTTTCCTGCGATAGTAGTAACAATTGCTTCTGCAGCAGGTACGGTAAAACATGCCATAGTATTCTCCTCATATCCGGAAGTCAGGCAATAATGCAGCACTTCCTATAATTTATTCCATTATACACTAGATTTTGCAAAAATGAATATAAAAATTCATTATGAAAATTGTATATTTTTACAGGTTCACCTCAATAATCTCATCCTCCCCGCCGGCTTTTAATACAAAAGTGGCTGCCGGGGCGGATGATGTGCCTGCTGCTTCTCCCTGTCTCAAAACTTCATAAGTTCCCTTAAAGCCCTGAACCTCTATCAATCCATTTGCGTCGGTTGTGCAGTCAAGGCGGGTGTGCCATTCTTCTTTGATGAGCTTGTGCAGCCTCTTATAAGACGGCTTCAAGCTGCCGTCTTTGCGGATAACGCCGCTCGGTGCATTGAGCCATGCGCCGTCGCCATAATCCCAGTTTGTAATTGCAGTAACAAGCGGATGATTTTCGAAAAGGTTTCGGTACATCTGTTCGAGCGCGTCTGCCTGCATTTCTTCAAGTTCCGGCGTCGCCGCGTCATCATCGTAATGCGCATCTTGCAAGTCTGTAATTTCAGGCGCAACGAGCGGACCGGCAACAATCGTGTTTTCGGTAAAGTGAATCGGCAAGCCGAAATGCTCAAAGCGGCTCAAAACTTCGTCCTGCTTTTCTTTGCCCCACACGCCCTGGTGCTGGTGCGACTGAAGCCCGATTGTGTTAATCTGTGCGCCTGAGTTCAAGCAGCCGTCAATCAGAATCTCGTAATTTGACGACATGTTGAAATCGTTTATGAGGAACGTGCCGTTCGGGTTTGTCTCATAAGCGGCCTGAAAAACTTTGCGGACAAGCCCCACCCTTCCGTTTTCTTTGCAGATGCGCGTTATCGCGTTGTCATATTTGTCGTAAATCGGCATGATAACAACTTCGTTGATTACATCCCACATGTCGATTATGCCCTTAAAATTGCCCACTTCGCGGTGAATGCGCTCAAGCTGCTTTTTCAAGATTGTCGCGTTGTCGTAGTTCATAAGCCACGGCACGCAGCCGGTGTGCCAGCAAAGCGGGTGCCCCTTCACTTCAACGCCCTTGCTTTTGAGGAACTTCGCCGCATTCATCAGCTGCTCTGTATTCGGCTTGCCCTCTTCCGGCTCAAACCCGCCCCAATAAAAAGGCAGCGTGCCGTAATTGAACAAATCAAGCCATTTGTTCATGCGGTCTTCCATAACGGCGCGGTCTGTTTCTTTGCCGAGCTTCTTTGTCAAAGAGCCGTTGCCATTATGCACAGTTACACCGTTCGTATAAGGCAACGTCTCAAACGCGCCGCAACCGAACAGAAATTTATGATTAATCTGATTCACCGTCACCTTTGTGTTTGCGACAGGCTTTCCGTCTTTTGCAACAATCTGAATTTTTGCTTTTGCTTTTCTATGTGATAAATCTGCCATAAGAACCTCTCTGAATAAATAATACGTTGATTTTTTTCAAATTAATATAAAGGATTTTTCTCATAGAAGCTCTTTGGACATAAAAAACCGGCAATGCAATGCGGTTTGCGCTGCACGCCCGGTTTTTGATACGCGCTGAATGTTTTTCGCAGAAGCTCAAATCGATAAGCTTAAAAGCCCAAATCTTGGCCGATAAGAATCACCTTAATCTTGCCGGCCGGAAAACTCAAGCGCGAAATGACCATGCTTGAGCAGATTGAATCTGAGCTTTTGCAGTTTGCGCAAGAGCCTGCCTGCTTGCACGGCGTATTAATGTCAAAGCGCTGTGCATTTATCGGCGCGGCAATTGTGCGCGTGCGTCTTATGGCATCTTCAACTGTTTTGCAGACTTTGTTCATTCCGGCAACGACTATCACATTGTCCGGCCCGAAAACCATGGCCGCCGCCCTGTTGCCGTTGCCGTCAAGGTTTACGATTACGCCGTCTTCTGAAATTGCATTCGCGCTCATGATGAAATAATCTGCAATAAGGGCCTGCTTCTGAATCTGCTTTCTTTCGGCTTTGTCTTTAGCGGCATCCCGGTCGATAAGCTTGTAATCGCCGCTAGACTTGATTGCATCAAGAATTCCGGTTTCTGCCAAAGTATAAGAGCCGCCCCAGCCGATGCTCTTGCCTTTTTCGATAAGCGAAAGCACTTTCTGCTTTGCTTCTTCTGCTGTAGCAAAATACCATGCATCAAAATGCCTTGATTCAAGCGCCTTTGCCACTTTTGGGCCAAGCTTGTCATAAGCTTCTTGTTTAGGTTTAGCCAGATTTCCCAAGATTTTCCTCCAAATGCATTATTTATTCATTTTAACCGTTAGATTTTATTTTCAGATAGCCGCCAAAGCAATAGCCCAAGCCTTTTTGTTTACTGTAAACAAGACACCAATAATCTGAAATGCCGTCAATTTCAGCTTCTTTTACATATCGGTTCAGAACATACAAAACGTCGCCGTTTACAACCTTCCCTACGACTTTGGAAGAAAGCTCGCAGGCATCCCTCAAGCGGAGCGCATCGGTGTTTACAGTTGCGGTATATAAATCTTTATATTCTTTTATAAGCTTTTCTTTTTCTGCAGCAGACAAGCCGCTGAAAACTTCATAAAAGCTTTTCCCGCCGACTGATTTGACATAATTCAGCTTTTCCTCAACACCACTTTCATAGTCCCAATTTTTCTGCCTTTCAAGCTCATCATATAAAGTGGCGAAATACGGAATTCCTGAATTGTAGTAGCAGATTGTATTTACTTGACTTTTTAAGTTCAAAAGCTCTGAATAATGTATAAAATCTTTTGAATCCATGCCTTTCATATTCATTAAAAGCGTTTGCTTCTTATAATCGAGCTCACCCCAGCCGTTTGAATAATACCATTTATTTTTCAGAGGTTCATTTTTCCATAAGAAATTGACTATTTCATCACTGCACTTTTCCAAAATAAAATATGAAACATCTTCAAAGTACAGCGAATCTGCACCTTTTCCGCTTTTATCTTGCACTTTTCCTTCATCATAAATGTGTAAACCGATGCTGTAACAATATTTGAGCAATTTGATGTTATTATTCAAAGCACAGACAGCAGCAAGAGACTGGAAACCGCCGTCATAACCAATATCCCAAGTGAAAACGCTTGTGCAATTATTTTTGACTAAGATGTCAATATAATTTGTATCATCGCCTTTGAAAACATAATCGTAAACACCATGCAATTCGTTTCTTTCAGATTCATTTGCTTTTATATATTTTTCAAAAGCCGCATAATCTTTATTCGCAAAAATCTTTTCTACTTCATCTGAACTTTCAGCCGTCAAGACTGAAAAGCAAAGCAAGCAAGCTGAAACAAAACCAAAAAGCTTTTTCATTTATTCTCCCACATGCGCCATTACAGGCTTCTTCAATCATTTTTCTGAAAGTATAAGCTTGAAATGAAAATCAAGCAAGGGCGTTTCGCATTAGCTTTATCTATAAAATAAGCATTATCAAGCGAAACGCCAAGATTTGCCATACGGCAAATCTTGTAACTGGTGTACAAAGACATCTTGCACAAAGGCTGTCGGTTTTTGCAAAGCAAAAAAGCGATACTTTTCGCCAAACAATCTTTCGTTACAGCATAAACTAATGCGAAAAGAGCAAATCTTGTAAATGGTGCACAAAGATAACTTACCCGAAGCACAATCTGACAGAGAGCTTGTACAAGTCTAAGAGCTGCGGAGTCGGGTTTTGGGACGCAAAAAACTCTGCAACCCCGAAGGGGTGAAGCCTTTTTGCGGAACAGAATCCGACGTGAGCAGCTCTTGCTTATATCTCATTCCGTCTGTCAGATTGAATAATAGTTTACAAATAAGCTGAATTGTGGCACACTCACTTGTATGCAAGTTGAAGCTCTGCAACTGGGGGATTAAATGAAAATCAATTCAAACGTAAGTTTTTTAATAGAAGATTCAGCTTTTTCGGGCGTGCTCAAAATTGCAGATAAAGTCTGCACTGACATTGAGCGCGTAACAGGCAAAGCGCCTGCCAAAATCAAGAACGTGAAAGACGCAAAAGACGGCGTTGTCATCTTTGGTACGGTGGGCAAAAGCCAGATACTAGACCAGCTTGCGGCAGACGGCAAGATTCTGCTTGATTCGGTAAAAGCCAAGAACGAAGTCTACTCTTTCACCGTTGACGGCAACATGCTCATAATTGCCGGAAGCGACAAACGCGGCACAATCTACGGCTTATTCCACATTTCAGAGCTGCTCGGCGTTTCTCCGCTTGTAGACTGGGCTGACGTAATGCCGGAACACAAAGACGAAGTTGAACTGACCGAAAAAGACAATTTGATTTCGCCCGAACCAAGCGTAAGATTCAGAGGCTTCTTTATAAACGATGAATGGCCGGCTTTCGGCAACTGGGCAACAACGCGCTTTGGCGGCGTAAACGCCAAGATGTACGAGCATGTGTTCGAGCTGCTGCTGCGTATGAAAGGCAACTACTTGTGGCCGGCAATGTGGGCTTCGCGCTTCAGCGATGACGGGCCGGGCATTGCAAACGCCGAGCTTGCAGACGAGCTTGGCGTGATTATGGGCGCAAGCCACCACGAGCCGTGCTGCCGCGCGGGCGAAGAATACCGCTATCTTCGCGGCAAAGATTCAGTTTACGGCGACGCTTGGAATTTCAGAACAAACCCGGAAGGAATCACCAAATTCTGGGAAGACGGCCTTAAACGCAACGGCAAATTCGAGAACGTAATTACGGTCGGTATGCGCGGCGAAGCTGACACAGCAATTATGCAGAACGCAACGCTCAAAGACAACATCGACCTTTTGCGCGACGTGCTCAAGACGCAGAACAACCTTATAAAGCAATACGTCAACGAGGATGTTTCAAAAGTGCCGCGTATGCTCGCGCTTTATAAAGAAGTCGAGCCTTATTTTTATGGCGACAAAAAAACGAAAGGCCTTATCAACAGCGAAGAGCTTGAAGGCGTTACGCTGATGCTCTGCGACGACAATCACGGAAACTTGCGCACCCTTCCGACAAAGAAAATGCGCAAGCACAAGGGCGGCTACGGCATGTATTATCATTTTGACTATCACGGCTGGCCGTTCAGCTATGAATGGTTCAACACGACGCACCTTGCAAAAGTCAAAGAGCAGATGACCACCGCCTATGATTTCGGCATAAGGGAACTTTGGATTGTCAACATGGGCGACATTATGACAAATGAGTTTCCGCTCAACTTTTTTCTTGATCTTGCGTATGATTACAAGAAATATTCTAAGCTTGAATATACGGCTGAAAAATACACCGCCGAATGGGTTGATTTCAACTTTCCGTCAGCTTCAGCTGAACAAAAAACTGACATCTGCCGCATAATCAACGGCTACACCAAACTTGCGCACAGGCGCAGAACCGAAAGCCTGAAAAGCAGCACTTACCACGCCATAAACTTTGGCGAAAGCGACGAAACGCTTGATGCCGCCGAATCAATCATTGAAAAGTGCAAGACGCTTAAGGCAGAGCTGCCTGTAAGCGCGCAGAACTGCTTCTTCGCGCAAGTTTACGTTCCGGCTTTGGGCAACATGAACGTGCTTAAGATGCAGCTGCTTTGCGGAAAAAACCAGTGGCTTGCAGAACACGGCGCAATGGCCGCGAACAATTATGTTGAGCCAATCAAGCAGTGCCTTGAAGAAGACAAAAAGCTTGTGGCAGAAATTGACAGCTTCAACGGCGGCAAGTGGCACGCAATGGGCTGGAGCGAGCATTTCGGTTTTTCGGGCTGGAACGAAGAAGAGAACCGATACCCGCTTTATGTTACGACAGACGGCGCAAGAAAAAAGCGGCTAATCGTCTGGGTTGACAGCGACGGCACTGTAACTAGCGGCTTGCCGTGGAGCAAAAAAACACTGAAAATTGATGCATTCAAGAATCCGCACATCCAAAAAGCGTTTATCAACATTGCGTGTGGCTCAAAAGAAGACACCGCATATAAATTCTTTGACTATGCCGATTGGCTCAAAATTGAAGAGCCCGAAGGTACGGTAAAATCTGATGAAGTGAAAAAAATCGCCGTTGAGATTGACCGCGAGCTTCTTGAAAAAGCTGAAACTAAGCGCACCGTGCTCAAGCTGACCGGCGCAGACAACAGCGCGGGCAATGTTGAAATCTGCATAAACGTAAACGCAGAGCTTCTGAACGCAGACGCCGAAGAAGGCACATTCATTCAGACAACAGATTATATCTCAATTGAAAGCTCAAGCTTCTTTGAAGCGCACGACGGCATCAGCAAAGACGGCGAAGTTGCCGGCTTTGAGCTGCTTGAAGACTACGGCAAAATGAAAGACGGTATGAAAGTCTATCCGGTGACTTCGTACTTTTCAGAAAGTCTCAAAAGGTCGCCGAGCCTCACCTATAAATTTGCACTTGAAACTGAAGGCATTTACCGCTTTGATTTTTACATCAACCCGTCGAACCCGGCTACAAAAGACAATTACTTCAAGTTCGGTGCAGGCGTGAACGGCAAAAAGGTGCTTGTAGACGTTGTTGAGCCAGATTTTGCTGTCGGCGACAATCAGCAGCCGTGGGGCGAAGACGTGACGAACAACATCCGTGTAAAATCAGCATGGTTTGACTGCATCAAAGGCACAAACACGCTTAAAGTGTACGCCGTTACGCCGAATCTGGTGCTCGAAAAGATTGTAATTTATCCGAATGAGTACAAGCTGCCGCAGTCTTACCTCGGCCCGAAAGAGACTTATAGGAAATAGCTTTAACACATGTAGTCCAGCAATAAGATTCACCGCAAAATAAGCTCGCAGGGAATTTCAAAGCCTTCTGTGCAGGTCGAGTCATTTTCAAGCAGATTATCCATAAGTTCTGCTGATTTTTCCCCGATTTCAAGCAGAGGCAGCTTCATCGTGGTAATTTCAGGGTGAAGAAAAGACGAAATAATATGGTTGTCAAAACCTGTTACAAGCAAATCTTTTCCGGGCTGCAAATTCTTTTCGTAAAGATAATCGTAGACACCGGCTGCAATAAAGTCGTTGTGGCAGAATACAGCGCTCACACCTTTTTTAAGCACTTTTGCTGCAGCGGCTTTGCCGGTTTCTCTTGTCCAGTTGGCATAAACGCACAAATTTTCGTCAAGCGGAACACCATGCTCTTTTAAGACCCGCTTAAAACTATTGCAGCGCTTCTCTGCATGAAGATTGTCTTTTGAGCCGCAAATCATTGCAATTTTTTTGTGACCTTTCGACAGAATATATTCAGCCATTTTTGCCGTACTCGAATTATCGTCAATTGAAACATAGGGAAGCTTCCGCTCGTCAGGATATGCGTAGCTTATAACGACAGGAACAGGCAAATTCTCATTGTAATATTTCAGTTTACGCGAATGTTCTGCAACATGAATTATTCCGTTTACCTGTTTTGAAAGCAGTTCCTCGACAGCATTATTTACGCAGGTCTGTACAAAATCCTCGTCATTCATCCAATTTGGGTTTGAATAAACACGCATGTTGTAAAGAATCGTCTCGTATTTCTGCTTTTCAAAATAACGCATTATGCCTTCAATTATCGGGGCAGAACTGAAAGCAGCAAGCTCTTCAATGACTAATCCGATAGTGCGCTTGGAATTCACTCTTAGTGTCCGCGCCATAAAATTCGGTTTATAGCCAGTTTCTTTTATCATCTGAAGTATGCGCTGTTTTGTAGTTTCTGAAATATTAGACTTGCCGTTTATTGCATTTGAAACCGTTGCAGTAGAAACACCGCATCTGTCAGCAAGTTCCTTTAAAGTAATCATAGTTTATCGATTAACCTCACTAAAAAGTAACATGCCGTTTCTAGAAAATCAACATAAAAAACTGAATTTATTGAAGCTACGGGAAAAACCCTTATTTTATGTGTTCTGCAAAGCTTTACCACAATTCTTTTTGCAAAACTTTCCAGCTTTTTTGATTTGCATGTGTAATTATATCATTAGGTTCTGATGTTCCTATCAAAAATGCTGAATTTTTATCATGAAACTTATTGTTGCGGATAACAATCTGCCGGTCATAATTAGCATAGCAATACCTGCAAAAGTGACTGCACGTATTATATTCCCCGATATCAGCTGTTAAAATACAGGCACATTCTTTCCGGTTCTGCCGCATTTTGGGAATATCCAGCCTGCATCCGGCGGCCTTTTCAAAGACTGCTTTAGTCATACAGCCAGAAATATCCACGCCGGTTTCAGCAAGCAAAGGCGATTCTCCGCAAGTCTTTATGGCGATATTATGCTGTCTGCCGATTTTTATAAATTCGTTGCAGATAATTTTTTGCGCTTCAAACGGAACTTCTAAAATGCCGCTAAAATTTTTCTGAACTTTTTTGTACAAATCGATGAAACTGATTACACATGTATCAGTATAACCGGCGAGCTGTTCTGCCATACGACTGAATGCTTCTATGTGAAAATCAATATCGTATTTTCTGCTTAGAAAAACCGGGTCATAGCGCCAGCAGACGCTGCTTGTTTCAAGCTTATCTGAAAGCTGCTTGAAGCTTTCGATTACTTGGCACTTATCCGGCACGTTCGGTTCTATTTCACTTCCATAAGGCGTTATCGTTACAAACCAGAACTGCTTGAAAGGCGCAAGAACATCGCTGTCTTTCAGCTGATTAAGCAGCGGCTGCGGATTTTTTGTGCAGAACACAAGCAAGTCAACCACAGACGGGTTCAGCAAATATTTGGTGACCTGCTGATGATTGTAGGGATTTCTGACAAGAACATAGCCGGCTTTTATTCTGTTAATAAACCAATCCGCAAAAAAAGCCGGAATGTCTGTTCTTAAGCCCGTGTTGATTATCATTAGAAAACCGCTATGCGCCAGTTTTTGACAGCTGCTGGCAGATAAAATAGCCTTGCGTAATCAAAAACTCAGCAAGAACATAAGTCAACATGATGATGAAATGGCCTTTTAAGAGCTTTCCTTTCTGGTGAAAGCGTACCAAAAAAAGAACTACGTCTGAACAGAAAAACAGCATTGAACCGGCTACTACAATAATGCCGCCTAGACTGCGCACCGAAAAGCCGAAAGCCAGTGCAAAAACGTTCATCGCGCCGTTTACAAGCAGATAGACGAGCACGCCGTAAAAAAACGGCTGCGGCAGGGCTTTGTTCAGCACATGAAAAACTGCATAAGAGCATGAAGCATAAACAAGGGCGGCAACAATCAGCACAACAGGCTGTACCAATGCCCAGTCAATATATGTACAGTAAAGCGGAATGAAGCAAAAATGCGCCGTCAGAAAGCTGAAACCGCCAATCAAGAAATAGCGGAATTTTGAGCGCAGCAACATCACATCGCCGATCCAGCTTGTTAAAAGTGCCAGCAGGAGTATGCTGCTAAAATTTATTGAATGTACGGAACACAAAAGCAAATAATAGATTATAAGAAACGGCAGCAAAAAGCCTTTTGTATGTGTTCTAAGAGAATCTTTGCCTTGGTAGCAGTTGATCAAATGAATAACGCTTAATATTACAAATACAACCAGAAAAAGATATTGCATAAACTCTCCATCGGAATTAATCAGAGTATCTGTGTGCCAGAATCTGGTGATTTTTTCCAGATAACAGTCATATCGTTTGGAAGATATCCGTCAATTATTGTATATTCAGAATACGGATACATTTTCTTTACATCAATCATCGATTTTTCAACAATCTCAGAATTATAATAATAATATGCATCTTCCTTGTTTGATGATGTATCACTTAGCAGAGAACATACAAAATACTCATCAGCAATCACAGCAAATTTCTCAAAGGATGATTTCAAAAATGTTCTGTTATTTCCTAAATTCAAGTTGAAAATACCTGATGTATATACAACATCAAATTTGTCATTTTTCAATTTTTCTGAATTCACATCAAAAATATCAGTATTAATGAATCTGTATACTGCGTTGACACCGGCCGGCAATTTTATTTGTTCAGCCTGTGCCTCTGCCATTTTCACCATATTCGGCAAAATATCTGTTCCCACATAATCAACAGACCAATGCAGCCCTTGCGTCAAAAAATGATATAAATCGCCAAGACCGGATCCTACATCAAGCAATTTTTTGTTATTCAAATTTATGTTTTTCGCAAGTATCGAAAATCTTTTATATTGAGCGTCCCGGCTTTCCCAGCCCAAAATTTTATAGTTGTTTTCACGGTTTCCAGACAAGGCTTTTTCTGTACGTGCAAATACACTGTCAAAATTTTCCTGATAATATTCATTGATTTTATCAAAATTTGTTTTGTCTTCCATTTTTTCAGTCCCGTTATTATCAGAAACAAAAAAAGCCTTACTCTATGCCCTAAGCGATAGAGAAGGCTCTTTAGATTTGATACAGTTCAAATTACAGTCCTACATTAAATTTAAGCTGAACTGAGTAATCAAATTGCCTGTTCTTTTTGATGCTGTTTACTCCGTACATTATATCAGCACCAATGCGGACATCATTTGCTATAACAAACATACCGCCCAATGAAAATTCAGTATATGTGTATATTTTCTCAAACTTCTCGCGGCGTGTTTTTATATCCTTCAACTCTTCCTTTTTTCTTGGACGTATAAATCCGGACAAAGAAGTCGAGAAAGAAACTTGAGAAGAAGGCCTCCACTTAAACGACAGCTCCGGTTTTACAAGATCTGCAAAACCGCCTTCGTAAAAAATACCGGCATTTTTATAGGTTATCGGTCTATATTCAGACATACCTTCATCATTGTTTGGAGTACCATACTGTAAACGAGTTGCAAGCTGCATGTTGCGCATTAAGAACCATGACATACCGGCATTCAAATAACCAGCCATATAAGTTTCTGATTTTTTTGCAGTCTGTCTTGAAACAGCTTCTCCAACTATACCTAAATCATAATACAATCTTGTTGATTTAAGGAAAGGTCCGTTTATACCTGTTGCCAAATACATAGAATCAACAAGTTCTTTTATATCCTTTTTCTTCTTTGTAAGTTTACTGTCATTGATAACACGGCGCAAATCAAGCTGGGCTATCATATCACCAAAAAGGTCTATACGGTTTCCGCCAAATTCTGGAAAAAGCGTTGACCACTGGAAAACAGCACGCTTTGCGGCGAAACCATAATACGGCTCCGGTAAAACCGAAGCATTGTAAAAGTCATCATACGAAAGCATACTGGTTGAAGTATAATAAGACTGAAAGCCTAGGTAAGAGGCAGTTACATCCATAACTATGCCCGGAATGTTTACATGAATCGCAACACCATCTGCAGATTCATTCATAATCATTTCGTGCGTATCTTTTATCTTAATCCGTCCGAATTCATAACTAACAAAGCCATGGCAGAACGGAAACTTTCTTGTCTGAATACGGAACAGTTCAAGATCAACAAAGGGACGGCAATGCGGCACTTTCGGGTTTAAGCGGTAATATGCACTGCCCTGTGCCGTAAATCTCCAGCCGTCAGCAAAACGAAAATCAATCCAGGGAGATAATTTATACTCATAAGAAAACCAGTCAGAAACTGCAAATTTGGCTGACAAATCAGCACCATAATTCACATTCAAATCTATTGAAAAAAGCGGTAAGAACAAAAAACACAGTAAAAATGAACAAATACAAAGACGGAGTTTTGAACAAACAGCAAGAGGTTTCATCAGTAAGCTCCTTTATAAATCAATTTTGCATTTGGAAAAGTTGATGAAAATTTTCCCATGATAGTTACAAAAAACGATCCGGTCATTTTATCTCCAGGGAAAGCATCCGGCTTTATAACACCATAATATTTCATCTGTCTGAAAGCATAATGTCTTGAATGGAAACAATAATACAAAATACTTGTTGCCTTAATATCAAAAGCTTTCAGCAAAAACAAGCTCATATCATCATAGCGCAATAATGTATCAGGAGTAACACCGGAAGGAATAATACCGGCATTTGAAAAATATTCAAATGCACCGGCCAGTGAAATTGATTTATCAACATTGTCATCATCAGAATAATAAGCCAAGTATGTCAAACTTTTCCAAGTCGTTTTTTCTTCTTTTACTATATCACCTATTATGTCTGCACTTTGAGCAGAAACTGCACATAAGACAATAAAACATAAGGCAAAAAAAGCAAACATTTTTTTCACAATGGTACCCTTGAAGTGTTTCAACTAAACTAATATCATTATAGTAAAATATTATACCGTATTATCGATAAATAATAAAGATTATATTATGCAATAATATGAAATTTTGTGGCATTAATCTTGTAAAATATCCAAATTAATCGTTTAAAGTCTTTATACAAAATGACATAAATTATTTTTATGCATAAAATCTCTAAAATTCTCTAACTTCGAATAACCTCATTAACTGCTGCATACGCATATAAAAAAACCGGAACCATACAGTTCCGGTCCAGAAAAAACAGGATAAAAGATCTATTTCTTTTTAAGCAGCGCTGCAAACGGATTATATGTTTCACCCGAATCATCCTGATTTTTCAAATATTCTTCAGAATCATCATCCTGCTTGACAGACGAAGCCGGAGCAAGCGAGATACGGCGGTTTGCTGAATCAATTGAAATAATCTGGGCATCAAATTTATCCCCAACCCTGAAAAGCTTTCTCAAATTTGTGTTTGCCTTTGCTTTCTCAATAGTGGAAATATGCACAAGTCCGTCAACGCCGTCTTCAATATTAACAAAAATTCCGAAATCTGCAATTCTTGCAACGCTGCCGCTGACTTTCTGTTCAGGCTTGTACCTTTCAGAAACAGTATCCCATGGATCTGCAAGCAGTGCTTTCATGCTGAGCGTTACTTTTTCATGTTCCCAGTCTGTCTTAATAACAGAAGCTGTAATTTCCTGCCCTGGTTCAAGAAAATCAGCAACGTTTTCGACACGTCCTCTTGAAATTTCTGAAACCGGCAGCAAAGCCTGAAAACCCTGAACATCAACAAAAGCACCGAACGGCTGGAGCGAAAGAACTTTACCGCTTACAGTCATGCCGACCTTCAGTTTCGATTTTAAAGTTTCCATTTGAGAAAGTCTTGCGGCTTCTAAAACAGCGCGGTTAGAAACCAGAACATTTCTTCCATCATTCTTGTATTCTGTAATTTTAAAAGTTAATGTCTTGCCTTCAAAAGATTCGTTTTCTTCTTTGCGGCGTCCGCCCATCTGTGAAAACGGACAGAATGCGCGGATGTTTCCGATTTTTACTTCGTAGCCGCCTTTTATCTCTTTTTCGACTTTTCCCTCAACAGGAATGCCGTTTTTATAAGCATTTTCAATTATAGTCTTATCCGCATTGTTTGAGGCAATTTTAGTAGTAAAACGCATTTCACCATTCTTGTCATCAAGGAAATATGCCTTTATTACATCGCCTTCTTTTACAGAAAGGTTTCCGTTCTCATCTTTCAGCTCTGCGGCATTCAGCACGCCTTCGCTTTTTGAATTTAAATCAAGAAAAATTGTATCATCTGAAATCTGCACAATTGCAGCATTTATTTCTTCACCTGGCAACAATTTTTTCATACAAATCCTCCACTTTTCGCTGAAATAGTACACTGTTAATCGTTTTTACACAAGCTGAAAGCCAGACTTGTTTCTGCATTCCGGCTTGCTAAAATGGCGTCACTTCATTATAACGGAGAAGTATGAATACATTTATAAAAAGAATTTTTGTAACGCTGAAAAAAGATGTTGTACTTTCGGCAGCACTGACATGCGGCATTGTTTCCTGCTTTTTTTGCAAACCTACGCCGAAAGAGATTTTCAGTGCAATTGATTTCAGGGTTCTTTCGCTTTTGTTCTGCCTGATGACTGTAATTGCCGCTTTCAAAAGCATCAATGTACTCGATTCGCTTTCGCAGAACCTTCTGCGCAAATGCAAAACAGTCCGCTCAGTTTATTTCATCTTGTGTATGCTCGTCTTTTTTTGCGCCGCAGTCGTCACAAACGATGTTGCTCTGCTTACATTTGTGCCGATTACGCTTATAGTCTGCAGCCACGCAAACATAAAGCCGCTCAAGCTGATAGTCTTTGAAACGCTTGCGGCAAATCTCGGCTCGTGCATGACACCGATGGGCAACCCGCAGAACCTTTTCATTTATTCGTTCTACAAAATGACCAATACCGATTTCTTTTTGACAACACTGAAAATCGGAATTCCGTCATTTTTTCTGCTTTTCGTTTTTCTTATGGCAGCAACCAAAGATGTTAAGACTGCAAAAATCAATATTGTCTCAACTTTAGGACCAGCCGGTGTCGAAAAAGGCTTTTCCATTTATGTCTATCTTATTCTTCTGATAATCAATCTGCTTTCGGTGTTTCATGCAATACATTATCTGATAAGCTTTGCAATTACGCTTGTTGCGGTTTTAATTTTTAACAGAAAGCTTCTCTTAAAAGTGGATTATACGCTGCTTCTGACTTTTACAGGCTTTTTCATTTTTACGTCAAATGTGGCTTCAGTCGAGGCAGTCCGGCAGTTTTTTAAGAACATATTGAACACAGAAACCGGCACTTTCTTTGCCGGGCTTGGCTTGAGCCAGATTATCAGCAACGTTCCGGCTGCGCTTCTGCTTTCAAGCTTTACTGAAAATGCAAAAGCCCTACTTGCAGGCGTAAATATCGGCGGTCTCGGCACAATCATCGCATCGCTTGCAAGCGTAATCTCATACAAGCTCTATCAGAATTCGAACATTCCGTCAGAAGAAAAAGAGCCGTTTCTGCCGGTTTTTTCGCTTTATAACGTGATTTTTCTTGTAATTCTGGTTCTGCTTTATCTGGGGTTCCGGCTGCTTGAAGGCGGGTTTTGACAAAGCGTGGTACTTTCTGTAAATTATCAGCATGGCTTTTTCGATTAAAATTCTTACACTTTATAAAGACTTAAACTTTTCGGCAGATTCAAATATTGAGACTGACAAAAATGAACGGCTTGAAATTTACAGGAACGGCGTTTCAAAGCACAACATGAGCCCGGCACTTGACGAATATCTTAAAGACGGAATTCAATGCGGCTTTGCATTGCCAAAAGACAGCACAGCCAAAGCAGATTATGCTATAAAAGCCGGCAAATACTTTTTTGTGCAGGGCGACGTAAAACAAGACAGTCTGAACGAAGCGGCAGAAGCATTGTGGCTTGAATCAATCTGGCAGGAACAAGCTTTGAACATGGAAACTGTCTACGTCAGATACATTAACGAAGACGATCACGAAGCTTTTCAGATTTTCAGAAGAGTGGCTGCAGAACAAGCATAGCAGAACTTTAACGCTGGCTGCGCAAAAAAAAAATGGAGCTTCAAAAGCAGAAGCTCCATTCAACACTAAAATCTAGTTCGGCAGTCTTACAGTTTCTACCATAAAACGGACTGCAGGACCGTAAGATTCTTCAACCTGTTTTTCGATTACAAAAACAAGCGATTTGCCGTTTTTGTCTCTTAAAACACGGTTTAAGCGGTAGCCCGAAACACCTTTCCGCTTAATCTTCGGATTACCGACCAAAAAGCTCCGGTTTTTGCCGCTTGAAGTTTTCTGCTCAACAACTATATAAAAGCTGGATTCTGCATTGCGTCCTTTGCCTTCAACAAGCTCGTTGATTCTAACTTTATAAGTTTCAACTTCGTTAGTTGAAGGGTTATCAAAATCTCGGAATTCCACAACATCTTTATACAATGGTGACGATTCTGCATCTTTTCCGATTGTATCAGAAGTTAGAAGCCCCAAGCCGTTATAATCGTTCAAACCGATAGAACCGCAAACCTGATAAAGAATAACTGAATTTGATTCATCTGGAATTTTGTACGAGCTTATAAACGAATCTTCTGTTGTTACAAGCTGCTCAAAAACCTTTTCACCGCTTATCCCCGAAGTCTTACCCGATGCTGTTGTTTTAAAAGTGCCGTCTTTCACATACTCGTTTTTCGCTGTATCTACAGCAAAAAATTCAGCATAACCTTTAGTACTTCCGTCTGACTGAATTAATTCTCCGTACTGACCAAACAGATATTGCAATCCGTCAGGAGAAAAACCCATGTCATTAAACCGCGCTGTATCGGCCCATAAACAACAAGAGAAAATTGACAGAAAAAGAACAATTAATTTTGCTTTTTTCATAACCCCTCCTATTTTCAATTGTTTTTAATAAAGTAAAACTTTATCATTACTATTTTCGGAGTATCAAAGAATGCGCTTTACAGTTATTTCAGTTCACGATATTCTTAAAACATGACACTTTCATTACGCAACCGAATCATAAGAATGCTCACAATTTTTTCCGCAGTGATTTTTCTTTCAATTACCGCGCTTTATGTAATTCAATTTTTCAACGGTTCTTTCATGAATTTTCCGCAAATGACCAGATTTTTCAACCAGCTGCCGGACATAAAGCCGTTTCAATACACAAAGTGGGCTGTGCTTGCCGCCCCTACTTTCATTCTCTGCTATATTACGGTCTGTTCTCTGCTGTTAATAAAATATTTTGAAAAAACACACGCACCTGAAATTGTCTATTTCACAACATTTCTCATTAATATGCTTGTTGAAGCTTCCAGGCTTTTTCTACCGGTGCTCAATCTCTGGCAGGGAAACTACTTTCTGCTGATTGTTGTCTCAAAATTTGTATTCTTCTGCCGTTTAACGGGCTTTTCAATTATGCTTTGCGGGGCGGCACTTTCCAGCACAAAGAACGAGATGCAGGATTCCAGCTCAAGATTCGGATTGACAGCACTGGCTGTACTTACAGCATGTTCAATTCCGGTTAATTCGCTTACGATTTATTCAACATGGGTTATTCCTACTGCATATTATATGCTGTTTCTAATTATCCGCTTTTTGTTTGCAATAACGACTGCTGTAAGTTTTTTTATAACGGCAAAAAAGAATGAAGTGCCTGAATACAAACAGACTGCAGTTTTTTTCCTTCTGCTTTCAACAGGACTTATAATTCTTCAAGAGGCAGACAATCCGGCTTTCTTTATTTCTGGCGTAATTCTTTTATCTGCAGGAACTTCCGGCTTTTTAAGATCTTTGCATAATTATTATCTCTGGAAATAAGTGCGGCTCACAGACTTTTCTATTTCAAATAGCTTTCTTTCTGATTAATAGTTTCAACTCAATTTACGCGGGCACAGATAAAAAAAGTCTGCTGTATTTAACAGCAGACTTTTAGAATGTTTTATAGTTCTGTGAAAATAATTCAAATTATGAAAGCGATTTCTGTAAATCCAATACTTCCTGGCGGCTTAAAGTACGGACAATCTTAAGATCTGTTCCGACAGGCATTGTTACAGGATCTCCATGTTCATCTTTTTCACCTAAAATCTGAATTATCGGCAGTTTTGGGTTCAGCGGATTAACATCAACAACCTGCCCGATTTTTCCATTGTGCAGGAAAACATAAGCACCAATTGGATAAAGCGAAACAGCAAACAAAAGTGCCTTGATAACATTTTCATCAAACTGGAGACCGTTGTTCTTCAAAAGCTCAACCATAGCTTCGTAAGAACTTTGCTGAACTTTATGCAGACGTGGAGCTGTAATAGCCTCAAAAGAACAGGCTACAGAAATAATCTTAGCAAAAAGCGAAATTTTTTCACCGGTAAGTTTTCTTGGATAGCCGGTTCCGTTTTGCTTTTCATGATGCTCAAGAGCACCTAACTGAATACTCAGCGGGAAGTTATAATTTTTGAGAATATTATAAGACAAAATCGGATGTGTATACATACTGTTTCTGTCTGCCAAAGACAAAGGTTTATTAACTATATAAATCTGCGGAGGAAGCTTCAGCATTCCGATTTCGTGCAGGACACAGGCTACAGCGAGGTCTACCTGTTTTGGGAACGGCATACGGAGCTGCAAAGCAATTGCGATAGCAAATATTGTAGAACGCATAGCATGGTTCAAAAGATATGTTCTGCTGTTTACCTGATTTTCAGGCTGAAGACGTAAAATATAACGGCGCTGTTCATTTATAAATACACAAAAATCTTTTAATTGAGCATGTATTGCTTCGTAATCCAATTTTTTGTGTGTTGTGAATTTTGTATAAACGTCTTCGATATAGTTTAAGTATTCTTCATAGACAATCTGAACAAGAACCATGTGATTTTTATCAATACTTGTGTTTTCTTCTTTTACGTTTTCTACACGCTTAAGAGCACGTTCCATTACAGAACCATCTTTATTTTCTTCGCCCTGCTCTTCAACTTCAGTTTCCATAAAAGTTTCTTCAATAGCTGCATCAACAGAAGCAGATGAAGTTGCAGGCTTTGGCATCTCAGCCGGTGCTGTTTTTCCCAATTCACCTTCGGAACAAACCTGTCTGAATTCCCAATTCAAAAGTGACTGCTTAAGTTTATCATTAAAAGGTGTCTGCGGAGTTAATAACAAAAAAGTATCATCGAGCAACAATTCTTTAGTAAAGACCGATTCTTTTGATAATTCTGTTACGTTAAACGAATTCATATATTCCCCTGTTGACCTGATTCTTCTGACATCTTAAGATTAACTCACAATAAGGAGCCGTCATGAAAATCAAATTCCTATATATTACCTTTAATATCGTCCTGATTGCAGCTTTACTTTTGCTTTTTTTTACACCAAAGCTTACATTATCAGATGATTTATACACAGAAATTGCCATGACAAACAATATTTTTATCATTGCACTGTTTGTCATTACAATAGCAATTAACTGCATTTTTATAATAAACAGGAAACCGCTGAAATATCTTGAAGAAGAAAACTGGAAAGGTCTCGCTGCTTATCTTCATAATAAAATATACACCCAAAAACGAATTTCTGCACGTTCTGTTCAACTTTTATGCGATTCTCTGCTGCTCACAGGCAGAACGGAAGAAATAATTGATTTATGCACTTTCGTAAAAGCTGAAAACCATAAAGCATATCAAAAGAACATTCTCCGTTTTGCAAGTTCATACGTTCTGCTTACAAAACCGGTTGAAGCCCGCTCTGTTCTGGAAGAAGCAGATCCTTCTATTGCAAAAACCGACTGGGTTAAATGGTACCACGCCTTTACATTTTATCTTGAAAAAGATTTTTCAGCAACAATAACTGAACTTGGGCAGTCAATTTCTGCATTTAAAGACCCTGTAGTTTCAGCGCTTTCTGTATATCTGCTTCAGCAATTAGCACCAATAAATGAAGCAGAATATCAAAAATATGGGCAATTTGTTGAAGACAAGAAAAATAAACTGCTGATTGATTTCAGCCGGAAAAAGTTTCACGAATATTCAGAAGATCAGAAAAGCCAGCTTTACTGCGTAATTATCTCCAGCCTGATAAAACAGGCTGAAGACTTAATTTACAACTGAGATTTTAGCGTTCTGCTTCAATTACAGCCTTGATTGCGGCAAGAAAATCTGAATACTCTGTAAATGCCTTAATTTGGGAATATTCGTCCTGAATGTGCTTTGGCGGTCTGAACAAGAAACCAGCCTGAGAGTTTTTTATCATCTCAAGGTCGTTGAATGAATCGCCTGCGGCAATTGTTTTAAAGCCGATAGACTGCAGGGCTTTTACTGCATGATATTTGCCGTTTGACTGGCGCAGATTGTAGCCTGTAATCATGCCATTGGCGTCTACGGTCAAGTTGTTGCAGAAAATCGTCGGCATACCGAGCTTTTTCATAAGCGGAGCTGCAAACTCTGTGAATGTGTCTGAAAGAATTATAACCTGGCTAATAGACCGAAGCTCGTCAAGAAATGCCTTTGCGCCTTCAAGCGGCTCAATCTTTTCAATTGTTTTTTGGATTTCTTTTAAGCCGAGTCCGCGTTCTTTTAAAAGCGCAATTCTCCATTTCATCAGTTTATCATAATCAGGCTCATCGCGGGTTGTTCTGCGCAATTCGGGTATTCCAGAAGCTTCAGCAAATGCAATCCAGATTTCCGGTACAAGAACACCTTCCAAATCAAGACAAGTTACAAACATATAATCTCCTAATAATTCATTCTATATAATATTTATAGCGAAGCTTCATCAATTGTTGCAAGCGAAAACTGAATATCCTTAATGAAAAAATCAATTTCTGCCCTAACCCTGTTCAAAAAGCTTTTTTCAAGACAAGGTTCTTTGTATCCGTCCGGAAAATGAAGGTAGAGATATTCACGCTGCTTAAGGCTTGGCACAATTTCGTCCAGTTCAGTTCCATTAATCATGCGGAATTTAAGCTTTTCAAGCGATTCAAGTTCGTCTAATAAAAATTGCTTTATATTTTTTCCAGTTTCTGTATTTCTTTGCAATACCGTAGAATTAGAAACAGAACTTTCTGAGCGGTTCTGTATAATCTCTTCTGCGGAACTTAAGTCTCTCCGCTCAAGGTTCAATTCCATGCCTTCACTTGAAATATCAAACAGATTTGGAACTCTGCCATATCTGGCGGCAAAAGTTCTGCCGTAATTTGACAAAGAAGGCGTTGTGATACCGGGTTTTCCGTCTTTTCCGGCAAAGAAATAGCTGTTTATACCGAAAGACACCTCGCCACGCAGCAATGGAGCAAGACGGCTGCACTCATTCAGCAAAGTTCTGTAACTCGGCGACTCTTTGCAATGCGTTTTACACGGCTTAAAACTGAAATCCAGACCACAAATGAATATTGGAACGTTTTCGTCTTTTCTTAAAATTAAAGCAATCTCTGTTGCTGCCAGACCCACTGAACCCAAAGGCGGAATAACCATGCAGTTCAAGGCTTTTTTTATCCGCTCAAGATAATTGCACTGTTCGTATTCAGACATAAAAAAAGACACATCGCCGCCTGTAAGATTCAGTACGTGCGGTCTTGAGGTTAAGTCTGCAATTATCGCAATTTTTGTGCCGGCACTGCCAATATAAGATTTTTCTACCGCAAGCTGGCTTTCAACGGCAATAATAGCATCCGGAAATATTCCGTTAGACAATAAAGGCATAAGCGCATTGTCAACAGTAATTACAAAGCAGTCGTCAGAATTTCTCTGTAAGAAAGAAACCGCGCTTTCCAAAGACAATCCTGAACCGCAGACAACAATCGGCTTAGAAACTGAATTGCTTTTCAAGTCTGAAGAAAACGGCAGTTTTCCAAGATTTTTGAAAATATTTCTAGCATACAGCCTGCCTAGCTTTACAAGCGTAATACGGTTGCGCCAGAACTGATTTATTGCATTATCGATAAGTGCTGTCAAAGAATGATAGAACTGACGGTAAAGCTGTGCGCCGCCCGAAAGCTCAACCGGCAGACAACGCTTGAAATTCGAAAAAGACGGTAAAAGCTTTTGTGAGAACAGCGAAAACAGCGCACTTCCGCTTGAAATGCATATATTATAGATATTCGGTCTGTCTTTTATAAGTTTTTGAATATGCTCATTTGAAAACTTAAACAAAGCCTCATCAGCTTCTATCAATATCATCGAGCAGTCTTGTGGCAGACGCTCTATTAATTCTTTAAGCCCGTAACCCAATAACGGCGAAAAAACCATAACAATGGTCTGTGGTAAAACTGTATAAGACTCTGCTGTTCTAACAGAAGCAGCTTCCGGGTTATATCGAGAATATAGATATCTGTTGCGGTAAAAAACAGAAAAACCTTGTCCTGAGGCGGGCACAAGACAAGGTTCTTCATTATTAATATTATTTTCCAAAAGTCTTATTCTAACGATGAAAGATATGCCGAAACGACATCGTTTTTAACATAATCAGCACCTGTAAAGAAGTTGGTGATTGAAATAGTGTCAAAACGCTGTGCATTAATCGGATAGAAGAATGCCATAGAAGTAAGCAGCTCATCTTCAATGCTGCTTTCCCCAACAAGCTTAAGAACAAGAACATTATTCTTCAGCATTACAGGAGCTGAAATCTCATTAAGCTTAAGAGAAAATGCTGTTTTCAAGAAATTCTCATTTGTAGATGCACCGGCAAGAACAGCAGTATCAGAATCAATTGGGTTGAGCAAATTGTTTGAACCGTAGTTCAAAGGAAATGCAGCCGGAGTCTGTTTTACTACACCGTATTTTTCACAGGCAGCATCAAAGCTTGTAACAGCAGCATCAGCAGCAAAATCTCTGGCCTTTGCAGTAAAGTAATCTTCAATAACTTTTGGTTCTTCAGTAGTTATATATGAATAAACTGAGTCCAAAGTTTCGATATTGTCAAAGTCAGCATTTTTTGCTGTATCACAACACTTAAGAATTGAATAGAAAGCACCAGTTGACACAACATCACTTACGCTGTCAACACCAAGTTTCAGAACGTTATCAAAATCTTCTTCAGAAAGCAGGCTCTTTAACTTATAAACTTTGTTATTTGCAAGAACACCGTTTGAATCGCTGAAGTTTTTATTTGAATATTCTGCAACTGCATCTTCAAAAGTAATCTCATTATTCGAGATTCTCTTGGCGATTTTTTCTGCTTCTGATTTTGAATCAACTGTGATAATTTCAAAATTCAAAGTTGTGAAAAGAGATGAATGCTCATTAGCAAATTTAACAATTTCTTCTTTTGGATATTCACTCATAGAAAAAGCTGCAATTTCAAAAGATTTTTCTGGATTGTTCATATTGAATATGAACGGCATTTCAGCTGATGAACTTTTAAGACCGAACAGGCTGTGTTCTGTCGGGTAGCCGTAAGGGTGAGCACCCAAAAAGTCATTTGAATACTGACTATAAGTTAAAGCTCTCAAAGCTGATTTTCTCAATTCCAATTTGTCGGAATTGCTCAACTGATTATAGTCTTTTGGTGAATAAGAGCCTTTTCTTTCTGTAATGCTGCTTATAATAAAGCGGCTGACTGCTGATTCAGGAACTATATAACCAGATTTTTCAACTTCATAAGAGAATGATTTAAACACGATTGTTGAAGAAAAAGCCTGATACAAAGCAGAAAGATAATTTCCAGGATCATTATCATCAATGCCCTGCTGCTTATCCTGATTAATCTGCTCTTCAAGCAGCTGAAGGAAAACTTCATCATTTGCTTTAATTGGCTCTTTTCTGAAATATCCTAAAGGCTCTGGTTCTTTCTGGCTTTTGCTGAACATACCCGGTAAGAAAACAAAAGCAATTGCAGACAAAATCAAAATGATTATAGATCCGATTGTGATAAAATTGCTCTTGCGGTGTTTAGGGCTTTCTGTTTTTGGGCTTGTATTTGAGCTCATACGTCATCTTCCTTAAATTTAACAACTTCTATGCAAACATTTGAACATTAATAAAATACGGCTCAAATTTTCTGCATTGAAAGAGATTTTAACATTTTGGGTTTTATATGTCAACGCGTTAGCCGCAGTTGACAGGTTCTTATTTTTCCCAGAGTTTGTCTGGATAATATTTCTGCTCTATTTTCTTTGCAATTTCCGACTTTACAATGGCGCGGTCTTCGGGGTATGTCATACCGAACCATTTTTCGGTAGATGTGAAAACCTTTATAGAACCCCATCCCTTTGTAACAATCAGGCTTGCAGCTTCCGGCAGCAAAGCTTCGGCTTTTTCACTTGAAACGTTGTTTTTAACAAAATCTTCCCAATACGCATGAAAACCTTCGAATGCTTTTGGCGTAAAACCGAATAAATTCATAGAAACAGATTCGTTGCCGGTAAGCTCAATTTCACCATCCTCAAGCTGGCTTATAACTTTATTGCCTTTAAAGCCTATCTTGGTATGCTCTTTCATCGAAACAAGCTGTCCGTCTTTGATATTGCAGACACCGCGCGAAACAGTTCCGTTAAGGCTCATTGTGTTTTTCAAGATAAAGCTGACCATAGCATGTTTATTGTCAGTGTTTTCCAAGCTCTTAAGATAAGCGCCTAAAGTTGCAAATCCTTCGCGGCCATAATAGTCATCTGCATTTATAACAGCAAAAGGTGTATTGATTTTTTCTTCAGCACAGAGAACAGCGTGAATTGTTCCCCATGGCTTTTTCCGCTCAACCTGTTTCTTTATCTGCTCTTCAGTAAAGCATTTTGTTGGTTCCTGAAAAACATATTCTGCATCGAAATTTCTAGCAACACGGTCGAACAGCCTTTCTCTAAAGTCCTTTTCGATGTCCCGCCGTATAATGTAGACCACTTTTCCAAAATCACTGCGCATTGCATCATAAGTCGCAAAATCGAGAAGTGTTTCACCATGCAATCCGACTGCATCTATCTGTTTTACGCCACCATAACGGCTGCCCATTCCTGCTGCCAATACTAAAAGTGTAGGTTTCATAACTGCCCCTTTTTAAATTATTCATTGAAAAAAAAGAATGAATTAAATGAAATTGTAATTCTGCTTGAAATGATTTGTCAATTAGGAAAATTGCTGATAGGGAAAACAACCAAGACTGAGGCACAGGCCGGAGAGAGATAGCCCATACCTCAGCTGGTTGTCTATAATATTACATACATCGAAAAAAAAATCAAGAGTTTTTTTCTAAATATCTGCAATTTCTCTATTTTTTCTACAATGTAAAATCGAAAATTCTTCCCATTATGAAATTGCCGCTTCCAATGCTATTTCCATCATTGTGTTAAACGAAGTCTGACGCTCTTCTGCGTTTGTTTCCTCGCCTGTTGCAATGTTGTCAGAGACTGTTAAAACTGCCAGAGCTTTTCTGCCATATTTTGCTGCCAGTGTATAAAGTTCTGCTGCTTCCATTTCTATGCCCAAAACGCCATATTCAGCCCATAGCTTCCATGTCTGCGCATCATCATAAAAAATATCAGACGAAACAACAGTACCAACTTTGCAAAGCACATCTTTTGATTTTGCTACATCATAAGCACTTTTAAGAAGCTCAAAATCAGCAGCAGGAGCAAAGTGCATTCCGTTGAAGCGGCGTGTATTAATAGCAGAATCAGTTGATGCGGCCTCAGCAAGAATAACGCTTCTAACCGGCGTGTCTTTGTTGACAGAGCCACATGTACCTACACGTATAGCTTTCTTAACATCATAAAACCTGAACAGTTCCGTCACATAAATAGAGAGTGAAGGCTGCCCCATTCCTGTGCCTTGAACAGAAACTTTTTTGCCTTTATATGTTCCGGTAAAGCCAAGCATTCCTCTAACCTGGTTATAACAAACAGGATTTTCAAGATAAGTTTTGGCTATGTACTCTGCTCTTTTTGGATCACCCGGCAACAAAACAGCCTCAGCAATATCACCAGGTTTTGCATTGTTATGCGGTGTACTCATAATCGACTCCTATCTTTATAAGATTTGTGAATTTTAAAAAAAGGGATGCCCTTTTAAGGAACATCCCTTTTAGATTCAGTTAAAACAAACTGTTACTGAAAATAATGTCAGATTAACAATTAAAGTCCAGCAGCAATTGCTCTAAGCTGTGCAGCCATGCCAGATTTGCCCTTAGCATCATATTTGTCTGCAACATCATAGAATGTCTGCTTAACGTAGTTCTTAGATTCTTCTGTTGAAACAGCAGCCTTCAAATCTGGGATTGTCAACTTCTGACCAACTTCAATTTCATCCGGATCTTCAATCTTTTCTTCAGTACCGGCAATGATGAACGGGAAGTAGTTACCCTTTTCTGAACCGTAGAAACGCTTTGCAATGAAAATCAGGCAGTCGCCGCGGCGAACAGTGTAATACTGTGCATTGTCAAGTACAATGTGACCACGTGGCTGTGTATTTGTTGCAATCTTTGAAGAATTGCCGTTGTCTGAAACAGTCAAAGTATTTCCTGCATCCTTAGCGCCAGATTTTGCCTTAGAAAGCTTGTTCTGAAGGTCTTTGTATTCCTTCTGAAGCTTTGCCTTTGCACCTGCGCTCAAACCGTTATAATCGCTGATTGCTTTCTGGATAGCAGCCAAATCATCAGCTGTTATAGAGTTAGCATCCTTTGAAAGAATTGCGTTGTGTGTCTGCTTCCATTTTGCAACTTCGGCATTAATCTTTGCATCTTCATCGGCTTTTGCTTTGGCAAGCTTATTCTGCAAGTCGTTGTATTCTTTCTGAAGCTTGCTCTTTGCACCTGCGCTCAAGTTGTTATAGTCGTTGATTGCCTTCTGGATAGCGTTCAAATCAGAAGCTGTAACAGAATTAGCATTTTTGTTGAGGATAGCGCTGTGTGTCTGCTTCCATTTTGCAACTTCAGCATCAACTTTTGATTCAGCAGTTTTCTTTGCATCTGCGTCAGCCTTAGCCTTAGCATCTGCCTTGGCCTTTGCGTCAGCGGCAGCTTTTGCCTTTGCATCTGCAGCTTTCTTAGCTTCTTCTTCTGCAAGAGCCTTTGCCTTAGCAAGCTTATCCTGAAGGTCTTTGTATTCCTTCTGAAGCTTTTCCTTTGCGCCGGCACTCAAGTTATTGTAATCGCTGATTGCTTTCTGAATAACGCTCAAGTCATTTGCAGTAATTGAATTGATATTCTTATTAAGAATTGCACTGTGAGTTTTGCGCCATTTGTCAACTTCAGCATTGATTTTTGCTTCGTCAGCACCTTCATTTGGATCAACCTGATGAAGCTGAACCTCTTTGTCAGCAGTTGTCAAAGAATCACTCAAGCCTTTTGTCTCGTCAACAACCATCATTCCAGGCTCATTGATTTTTTCAATGCCAGGATCGATATATGTTGGTGAAACATCAGCGTTTTCTTCTGGCTCAACAACAGGAGCATCTGCATCATGAGCAATAGCTTTCTTATTGTCCTGTGTTTTAACATTCAACGGTGGTTCTTCTTTAGCAGTTGATTTCTTTCCAGATGCACATGAAACCAGAGCAGCTATCAAAAGAACAGCAAGTACCTTTGGTAATATTTTTTTCATCTCAGTCTCCACAAGATTCCGGCATTACTGCCGACGTATTTGCCCTATAGTATATCACAGGGCAGTAAATTTTCAACCCTACACACAGAAAAAACGCAAAATGTTTAATCTATGTAAAAAGATTTCTCTAATTTATCGGTAAAAAATTCAAAAAAAGAACTTAAAACCGATAAATTAGCAATTTGCTTAGAAAAACCTTAATCATCAGACTGATTCATATTGATGAATTCTTTTGAAGCCTTGATGACTTCGTCAGCAATCTTTCCAGAAATCGGATCATAATGATCAAATGAAGTTTCGAAACTTCCTGTGCCGCTTGTCAATGAACGGAGGTCAATCGCATACTTCAAAAGCTCTGCCTGCGGAGCCTGTGCGCGGATTTCTTCGATGCCGCCGCCAATCGGGGTCTGACCCAAAATTCTTCCGCGCTTGCCCGACATATCAGACATGATATCGCCCAAATATTTTGACTCAACCAGAACAGTAATGTTCATTATCGGCTCAAGCAGAATCGGACCGGCGTTGCGCATTGCGTCTTTGAAAGCGTTGCGCGAAGCAATCTTGAACGCCATTTCAGAAGAATCAACAGGATGTTCCTTTCCGTCAAGAACAGTAACCGCAACATCTACAACAGGATAGCCTGCAAGAACGCCGCATTCCATTGCTTCGTGCACGCCCTTCTCAACACCCGGAATATAGCCCTTGGAAATAGCACCGCCGAAAACAGCGTTGGTAAACTTGTAATTCTCGCCGCGCGGCAGACTTTCTATAGAAAGAACAACACGCGCATACTGACCGTGACCGCCTGACTGCTTCTTGTGCGTATATTCGGCCTGTGCCTTGCGCTGAATTGTTTCGCGGTATGCAATGCGCGGAACGGCAGTCTGAATGTTAATCTTGGTCTGAGCCTGAACCTTTTTAAGCAGAATCGAAATATGAAGCTCGCCCATACCAGAAAGAACATTCTGTTTTGTTTCAGCGTTATATTTATAAGACAAAGTTCTGTCTTCTTCAGCATAGCGCGCAAGGAATTCGCTCATCTTGTCTTCTTCTTTTTTATCGTTTGCAGAAACAGCCATTGAATATACTGGCTCAGGATGTCTCAAGCGGTTAAACTTCAAGGCATCTGCCGAAGCGGCAAGAGTATCGCTCGTCTTTGTAATGCTAAGCTTTGTTGCAATGCCGATATCTCCGGCATTCAAAGTCTTTACTTCTTCAAGCTTCTTTCCTATACAGCGGAAAATTTTACCGATTTTTTCTTTTCTGCCTTCATTAACATTGAAGATTTCAGTATCAGAAGCCAAAGAACCCGTAATAATCTTGATATAAGAAAGACGGCCTGAGAACTGGTCGCTAGAAGTCTTTACAACAAGTGCTGAAAGCGGAATGTCTCCTGCAATTTTTACAGTTGCATCTGAACCGTCGGCGTTCTTTGCAGTTTCAAGTCTTCCGGCAGGAGACGGTGCAATTTCAGCGATAAAATCGAAAACTGCGGTTAAACCTGAATTTTTAATGCTGTCACCGCAGAAAATCGGAACAATGCGGTTGTTCTCAAACGCAATCTTTAAGCCTTTTACAATTTCTTCGTCTGTAAGTTCACCGTCATCAATAAATTTGATAAGCAGATCATCGTCACCTTCAGCCGCAGCACCGGCAAGAATACCGCGTGCAGATTCATAGGCATCTTTATATTCAGCAGGAATTTCAACAGCCTTTTCGAGCGTTCCGTCTGCAGCAAGCGGATAAGCCTTGCCTCTCAGAACGTCGATAACTCCGGCAAAGCCAGCACCGCCGTTCATCGGAATTGTAAGCGGACAAGTCTGTACGTTGAATTTATCGTGTATGTCTTTTGTAACAGCAGCAACGTCAGTGCGTTCGTCATCGCAGCGGTTGATAAAAACCATACGGGGCTTAGAACGTCTGTCGAGGTCGCGCCACAATTTAATTGTCTCAATCTGGGCACTTGAACGTCCGTCAACAAGCACAAGCGCCATTTCGCTAGACCTGAAGGCCGAAATAACTTCACCTACAAAGTCTGACGAACCTGGTGTATCCCAAAAGTTTATGTTTATATCTTTCCATGTAACATGAGCAAGAGACGAATATATAGAAATTTTATGCTCAATTTCTTCCGGGGTATAATCACTTACAGTTTTGCCCGAAACAACTGTTTCCGGCTTTGCGATTACACCACCAACAAAGAGCAGCTGTTCAAACAAAGTTGTCTTTCCTGTCTGACCATGACCAGCGATAGCAACATTTCGTACCATTTCCGTTGTAAAATCCATGAAAACCCCTCTCTTGGCAATTTATGATTTTTATTTTTGAGACCCAAAGCGCAGGCTTTTTTACATAATCCCAATACTGAAATGATAAGTTTGAATTCTTTGAGTTGTCAAGAAACTTTTGATTTTCAACGCAGAAATGTTTTTAATTGCATAAAGCCGGTTTGCCGGACGAGCTCAAAATGAACTGAACTGATCCGGCATGTATCAGACAGATTTTGTTACTTTATGCTGACTGTTCCGTCTTTGAATACTGCAAATTTTGTATAGCCCTGCTTTTCAAGCATGTCATACTGAGGACCGGGTTTCTTTGCCTTTTTGATTATAGCAACGCTGAAACCGGCGCGAAGTTTTTCTGCTTCCGCAAGTACAACAGGGAATTCAACTGCATCATCATAAAGCAGTGCGCATTTTTCTTTCTCGCCCGGAATCTTATAGCCCGAATCAAGAAGAATAGAACAAATGCGCTCAAAACCGATTGAAAAACCAACCGCAGGAATCTGCTGACCGATAAATTTGCCAATCATATTGTCATAGCGTCCGCCGCCGCCAACCGCGCCGGAAAACTTAGGACTTGCAATTTCAAAAACAACGCCTGTGTAATAGCCCTGACCGCGGACAAGATTCGGTGTATAAGAAATCTTGTATTTTCCGGCCGCAACCTTTTCTACAGTAGAAATAATATATTTAAGGTCGTCAGCAATTGAAACATCTGCACATTTTGAAGCAACTTCGTCGAGTGTTATTTTTGCGCCGCCGTTTGCAGCATCGCTTTTTGCAATAAAATCTACAAGAGATTTAACTGCTCCTTCCGGCATCTGTTTTTCGCGGAGCTCGGCTTCGATTCCGGCTGCACCGATTTTGTCCATCTTGTCAAAAGTAATGCAAACAGAGTCGAGAGAGTCAGGCGCAAAGCCCATGTTCTCAAGCATATTGCGCAAAATGCGGCGGTCATTGATGTTGATTGTGAAATCCTCAAAGCCTATGTTCAAAAGCGCGCGGGCTGTAACGTCAATAAGCTCAACTTCTGCATTACAAGAACTGTCGCCAAGAATATCGATATCGCACTGAACAAACTCACGGCTTCTACCCTTCTGCGGACGCTCTGCGCGGAAAACGCGGTCTGTCTGAATCACCTTAAACGGGAACTGAAGTTCATTTCGGTTTGCCGCAAAAAAACGTGAAAGCGGAAGCGTCAGATCATAGCGGAGCCCCATATCAGAAAGGGACTTTTCATCAACAGGAGTTGCAGCAAGGGCAGAGTCGAGCTTGTCACCGCGCTTAAGCACTTTGAAAATCAAATTAAGATTGTCTCCGCCGTCACTCTTGTCAAGATTTTCCGCATCTTCAAGCATTGGCGTAGAAATGCGCTCAAAGCCGCTTGCTCTATAAGTTTCAAGAATCTTGCCCTGAACGTAATCGCGCAGCTTCTGCTCTGCCGGTAAAATATCTTTCATGCCTTTTAAAGCATTTGTTTTCATAAAAACCTCTGTAGCTGTGTCAGAAATGACACCGGTGTAATTTTTATTGTCCAGTTCCTGCTGAAAACAGAGCCGTACAATCTTATTTTTAATTATAATAGTGAAAAATAAGCTTTAAGACAATCGGCGGAGCAAACATGCCGAAACCTTCCGCACAGATGAAAAACAACCTTGACGATTTAAAATTTTATAGACAAATTCATATTATGAAATATTCCAGAAAATTGAAAAGTGCAGACTTGCAAGCTCAAAAAAAACGCCTTATAGTTGTTTATTATGGAGGAACAAAATGAACACACAGGGAAAAACAGTATCAGCTTTAGAATCAAAGAAAAAGTCTTTGCTTTCTCACATTGATCAGCTTGAAATTTCTGTGGGTCGCCAAGTGCTCCAAGCTTCAGCACCGATGGTTGAACAGCAGCTTTCAGTAGATTATGCCGCCGCGGCAGGAACAAAACAGCAGCTTTTACGGAATATTGCAGAAATAGAAGATCTTGTAAATAAACAGAAAGAACTTGAGACAAAAGCCCGCAATCTTCAAACAAGTTTGTCTTCAAAAGAAGAACTGATAAATGCAAAATTGCTGGAACTCGGAAGAATTCTCTACAAAAACCGCAATGATTCACTGCCGGAAGAATTCAAAATTCATTTTGCAGAAGCTGAACGCTTGGAATCTTTGGAAGACGGTTATAACCAGAAAGTAAAAGAAATCGAGACCTCGCTTGAAACAGCGTCTTTTTTGCAGAAACTTGCGATGCAGTTCAAGCTTTCTTCTTTAAGAAATTCTGCAATGGTCCAGCAGCGCAAAAAAGAACAGGTTTTTATTTCCGGAGCACGGACTGTTGTTGAAACAGGCGAAAATGCTTTGAGCGGCAGTAATGTTTCATCTGAACTTCAGAGTGCTTTTGAAGCCTGTCTTGAAGAATATAAGGAACTTGACGGCATAAAGAATCAGCTTCTTGAAAACGCCGACGATGCAGAAGTAACAAAGCAGTCGCTTGTTCAGCTTGAAGCTTCTGAATTTTCAGGCAAGAAACGTATTGCGCAGATTAATTCAGAAATAAGCCAGATTGAGCTTAACCAGGACGAGCTTTGCCGCACAGCAGGCCGCTCTTATGTAAGCCGCTACTGCACAAAAGACGGTGAAAAAATTCTTGAATGTGAAGGCATCGGCGCAGAAGAGATTGCTTCAATTGGAAAAGAGCGCACAGAGCTTGTTTCAATTAACAGGCGCATAGACATAATGCAGCTTAACACTGCTTTGTCTGACGCAGACAAAAAGATTGCCTCGCTGGAAAAAAGCGCAGAAGAAATCCGCGATCAGATTGCAAACCTTGAAGAGAATGCTTCTGTTATTGCTGAACAAATTGCAGCCGCTCACGCCGCACGTGAAGTAATCATCGGCAAACGCACACAGCTTGAAACAGAAGAAGGTGCTTCTGTCAAAATGCTTAAAGACAAAGAGCCTGAACCAGAGAATACACAGACAGCAAAAAAAGCAGCTTCCAAAAAAGCTTCTAAAAAATCTTAAAGTTGCGGTAAATCATTGAGAATTGAGTTAGATTCAAAAAATGCAAATTTTGATTGAACTAACTCAATTTCTTTGATAATATTCAACATACTTCTATGAAACAATACATTTATGAAACACATTTACATACATCAGAAGGCAGCGCATGCGGTGTAACAACAGGTGCAGAAGCTGTCAGAGCTTATAAAAAAATCGGATATTCGGGCATATTTGTTACCGATCATTTTTTTAATGGAAACTGTGCCATAAATGACGATCTTTGCTGGAAAGATAAGGTAGAGGCTTTCTGCCTTGGTTATGAACATGCAAAAGAAGAAGCCGAAGGTTCAGATTTTTCAGTTTTTTTTGGTTTTGAATACAATTTTTCAGGCGACGAGTTTCTGATTTACGGCATAACAAAGCAATGGCTTATTGCCCACCCGGAAATAATGCGTCTGTCTCATTCGCAGCTTTTTAAGCTGATTGATAATGCAGGTGGCTTAGTAGTTCAGGCCCATCCTTACCGGAAAAGAAGCTACATAAAATCAATAAATCTTTACCCGGACGATGTTCATGCTGTGGAAGTCTATAACGCGGCAAACGCGCCTTCTGAAAATGATGAAGCGCTGGAATATGCAGCCCTGCACAAACTTCCAGGCACGAGCGGTTCTGATATGCACAATGTAAACAGTCTGCATTGTCTTGGCGGTGTAGCCTTTGAGGAAAAGCTTGAAACGGTTCAGGACTATGTTTCAAGAATCAAATCAGGAGAAGGCTTTACACCGCTTCCGCCAAAGCTTTACTAGAAGAACAGCGCCGCCAGCGCTAGATTTTATCTGAATTCGGCATACCGGGAGACGCTGTATTTGTTGCAGTTACAAGCCAAGAATCTTTATCTGCCGGTGATGAAAATGACTGCCGCGAGATTGTTCTTGTTGCAGAAAGTTTGTCACCATTGGCGGCATCTTTTATAGAAGAACCCGGCCATACGCCTGCTTTTACAGCACGTTTCAAAGACTCTTCATAAATCTCTTTAGGCCAGTCCTCAAGTGAAGAATCTGCAAAGGCAACAGCGTCTATAACTTCACCGTCTGCTGTTTTTTCAAGAAGCACAACATCTGTCTTGTCACCGATTCTTGTACCTGTGTTTTCAAGCCACAAGTCTCTTGAACTGCTTGAATACGCGCCGCCAGAAAGATTCAGATCTGTACCAGTTTCATTTACAATACCGGCTTCCATGTTTCTAAAATGCACAACTATATACTCGCCCGCGCTGACTTCTACAGCCGGGAAAGTATAACGCCCTTGTGCGCCGTCTTTTGCCGAAAAAATGCACACACCCGAAAGATTTCCGCCGGTCTTTGCGTAGATTTCTACAAATTCGGCTTTCGGGTTGGAATACTTTGTCTGAACTTCACTCAAAATCAGTTCAGGCACGTTGTCATTGTAGCCTGTAAACAGAGAAGCAAAAGTCAAAGAATTATTGTTTGTATCTGTTACAGTTCCGCGCACTATATAAGTACAGCCTGTTTGTGTCGGAATAGAAAACCGGATCTCAAGTTCCTTTGAATTGTTCTTGGAATATTCAGCATCGATTTTTTCGCTCAAAGAGCACATGAGCGCATTTTCTATCTGAATATTCTCAGCTCTACCAACTTCCAGAGAAGTGCCTGCAACATTCTCTGAAAAAACTAAAGATATGTACCTTGAACTTTCGCATTTCAAAGTCTGCAGAACAGGTGTGTCAAAATCACCCGTTAAAACACTGACACTTGAGGGCGAGCCGGAACAGGCAGTCAAACACAAAACAAGACAAACAAATACTACAGCAGCGTTGATTTTTCTCAAAACAGCCTCCAGAAAGTTTTTAGAAAAGCACAGAATAATCTGACCGGGATTATTCTGTGCTTTTTGGAAATTGCTGTTTGCCGACAACTCAAAACCTTATTCAACAACCGGAGAAACTCCTAATGGAAAAACTTTAATATCAAGCAGCAATTCCGCATATACTATCTATGCTGATTTCATTTTTTTTGTACCTAAAAATGCTTTTTTTTGATTATTTTCAATTTTTTTTGTTTTACTGCTCCTAATCATTTGAACAGCTTCCATCTGTATCAAAAAAACACATTTTTTCAGTCTGAAACAGCCGGCGTTGCATTTTGACACAATTTGAATAATTCAATCGCGGATGTGAAATTTCAGTTTATTGTTATTTTCTTATATTGCATACTTTTATTTATTTTATATATTTTGCTGAATCTTTCCAAATTTTGGCACGCCATTTGCTATATAAATTATGTAAAACAAAATCAATCACAAAGGGTCAAACCTTTGGAGGAAAGACAATGCTTGATAAACAGTACACAAACAGCGACAGCCTTATGGGTTCATATTTTGCACAAATCAGCAGAATCCCGCTTTTAACTAAAGAAGAAGAAACAGAGCTTGCCAAAAAGGCTCTTAACGGAAATAAAGCAGCTAAAGATAAACTTGTAACTTCAAATCTAAGATTCGTTGTAAAACTTGCAAAACAATATCAGAATCTTGGTCTTGATCTTGAGGACTTAATCAGCGAAGGTAACCTCGGGCTTATTGAGGCAGTGGATCATTTTAACCCGGATAAAGGTTTCAGATTTTTGTCTTATGCAGTCTGGTGGGTCCGCCGCGCAATGCTCAAGGCAATCGAAGAAAAAGGCAGAACTATCAGACTTCCTGCAAATAAAATCCAGGAAATCCGCGACATCGAAAGCATCCGTGCCACATTCAACAAGGGCATGACAACAGAAGAAGAAATCGAAGCTATTTCTTCAATTACTGGAATGCCGAAAGACCATGTACGCGAGATTATGGTTATTTCAAATGACTTTATCTCATTTGATGCGCCAATTTCTAACAACACAGCTTCTCATGAAGACACTGACAGAACTGTCGGTGATGCAATTATGGACGAAAGACAGGTTCCGCTTGAGGAACAGGCAATTCAGGAAAATCTTAAGACTGACGTTCAAAAAACATTATCAACACTACCGGCACGTGAATCAGAAATCTTGCGTTACCGTTTCGGCTTTGACAACAAAGAAGAGCTTTCTTTGCAGTCTGTCGGCAAATTGATGAATATTACAAAAGAGCGTGTACGCCAGATTGAAAAGAGCGCTTTCATGCATATGCGCCAGTACAACAGAAGAATCCGGCTCGAAAGCTACATGGCTTAAGTCAAAACGACACAGTTCAGCAGCTGGGGTGAGTGCGTCTTATGTACTCAAAAGCCTCGGTACGCGCCACATTCATTATAGAAGCATCTCTTACCGGATCGGCAATAGACAGCGTAAGATAGCCTGACTGCTGTACACCGAGCACTTCGCCAGGGCCGCGCAGACGCAAGTCTTCTTCCGCAATAAAAAAGCCGTCTGTGCTTTCGTAGAGCGCTTTGAGTCGCGCTTTTCCGTCTTCTGTAAGTTTTTCTGAATAAATCAAAAAACAGTGAGACTGAAGACTGCTCCGCCCTACACGTCCGCGGAGCTGATGCAGTGCGGCAAGCCCGAATCTTTCAGCGTGTTCAATTACCATGCAGGTCGCATTCGGCACGTCTACACCAACTTCGACAACGCTTGTTGCAACCAGAATCTGAATCTTATTTGCATTGAACTGCGCCATTATTTCGCGCTGTTCGTTTTCTTCAATTTTGGAATGGATAAGCGCGACTTTATATTCCGGAAAAATCTTCTTTGAGAGAAACTCGTACATCTGCTCGGCTGATTTCAAGCCAGTGCCGCCGCGCTCTTCGTCAGTTTCGCCCTGTTCAATTAACGGATAGACAAAATAAGCCTGTCTGCCCTGCTGAAGCTCGGCGCGTACATAGCGGTAAACATTTTCTTCGCTGCCCTGCTTTGTCAGGTGCGTTTTGACAGGAAGACGCCCAAGTGGCATGGATTTTATCACAGAAACGTCGAGGTCGCCGAAAACAGACAAAGCAAGCGTCTGTGGAATCGGTGTTGCAGACATCATAAGAAGATTCGGCGTTATATACTGCATTTCAGCTGAATCTGCAACCCGCCGTCCTTTTTCAAGAATCGCGTTACGCTGTAAGACGCCGAAGCGGTGCTGCTCATCAATCACGGCAAGCCGCAAGTCTTTGTACTGCACATTATGAGAGAAAAGCGCGTGTGTTCCAATTACAAGCTGAATATTCCCGTTTTTAAGTTCTGTCAAAAGCTTATTTCTGCCAGAAGCTTTTAAGTTGCCGGTCAAAAACGCAAGCGAAACTCCGGCGTTCTGTAAAAGCTTTGCTGCATTTTCAGCATGCTGTCTTGCAAGCAGTTCAGTCGGCGCAAGCATTGCGCACTGACCGCCATAGTCTATAACGCGCAAACAGGCAAAAAATGCTGCAAGCGTCTTACCAGAACCGACATCACCTTGAAGCAGGCGCGCCATAGCGTACGGCTTTTTCAAATCATAAGAGCGGTCAATGTCAGCATTCATCTCGGCTACAACTTTTTTCTGATCTATTGTCAGCTCAAATTGCAGAGCATCAAGCACTTTTTTCTGGCGCGGAGAAAGTCCGTCTAAGAAACATGCATCAATTATTGCTTTTGCAGAATCTGAATCCGGCGCACCATTTGTATTTTCTCTTGATAAAGAGGCTTCTTCTAAAATAGACGAAGACGATGCAAAAATCGAATCATCAGGCAGCTTGCCGCGGTGCGCCAAAGAGCGCAATCCAATCTGAATCTGAAACTGATAAAGCTCCTCAAAAATCAGCGTTATTCTGGCACGCCCGGCTTCCTGCATTGACTTCGGCATGTGCATTGCAGTAATGCACTCTGCTTTGTGCATAAGCTTGTGCTTTGCGGTTATTTCCTCTGGAATTTCATCTGAAATGCCTTTCGCATATTCTTTTATTGCGCGGGCAACCGCCTTTCTTATGGCTGCCTGGCTTAAACCCGCCGTCAGCGGATAAACAGCAAGAATCTTCTTTGAGCTGAAGTATTCAGAATATTTTTGCATTGAATTTGTCTGTGCAAAATCAGCGGCAAGCTCATCAGCTGTATCAGACGGCACTGGTTCAGCTTCAAAAGCAGAAGACTGAATGCTGCCATAACGCAGGCTGAAAGTTCCGTTTACACGCACAGAAAAGCCCACAGCGAGCTGCTTTTCAAGAAAAGGCCTGTTAAAGCAGACAAGCTCGGCACGTGCAGAAAAATCTTCGATTATCACTTTGAGCGTGCGCATGTTGCCGTAGCCGAACCACTCGTGCGCAACAACCTTTGCGACGGTATTCACCTTGCCGTGCTGAAAATCCTTAAGCGGAACAAATTTTGTACGATCATCAAAACTCCGCGGCCAATAGCTGAGCAAATCACCGACAGTAAAAATATTCAGATGAGAAAAAAGCTTAGCTGTTGATTCACCTACCCCATGAAGCGAGGTAACAGGAACGGATATTTCACGCAGCTTCATATAACATTTTCAGTCTGTCAAAACGGAAGGCTGCAAAAAAAATTAGTAATAGCACCCAAACATATCTGAATCAGAATGTAAGACAAAATAAGAGCCACAAGAGCTACTAAAAGAACAGTCTGATATTTTACGAATTTTTTCGGGAAAACCATGTTTGTCAGTCTGTAGGCAACCGGTGAAATCATTTTGTCAATCTGACTCCATATTGAAGATGTGTCTCTGTTCAGAACACTTACAATCAGCCTTATAAAAACAATAACAAACAGTACAATCAGTACTGAATTAATTACAGACCAGCACAATCTGATTATTTCTGCAATTATTATGCCGACAGAAAATCTACGGGTGCTTACTATGCCCTGCAGAATCGAAGAAATGATTACAAGCACACCGATTGCAAGTATCGGTGTAAAATCTAAAGGACCGGCTCTAAGAATACGGATTTTCTTAAAAAGATTCAGATAAGGGTCGCAGATTTCAGCCAATATTTTACCGAATTTTGAATATTCCAATGAAGGAATCCATGTCAAGATAATTCTGACAAACAAAATCAATGTATAAAATGAAATAATCAGTGACAGATAGTTTAAAATATTAATAAACATACAAAACCTCGTATTTTTAATGCCTTAAGTGTTAACCAGCTCTTCTTCAATTATACTAAAAAAATCATCAGCATGACTGATTTTTTTCTGCGTTATTTTAGATTAAATCTATTATTCTTTCCATACGCTTTCAACAAAAGAAATATTCTTTATGCCTTCAAGGAATTCACTGTTTGAAGGAACTGTAAGCTGCTGGTTTGCCATAACCACATATTTTTTGTTTCCGTATTCAAGATGGAAATAAACCGCGCAATTACCTTCCTGCTCAAAAAGATAATTCTTCAACGGCATAATATCACGCTCGGTTTTTATGCCGCTTTCAAGCTTAATGTGAATTTCTTTAATGGAACGCTCCTGCAAATCTTTCGGGTCAAGCACCTCGTCAACCAAAAACGAAGGCGTGTCGCGTGAAAGGTCAACTTTTCCTTTTATGCCGAAAACACCGTCAATTTTAAGGACTGGAGCATATTTTTCCCATGCTTTTTGAAAGAAGGTCAAATCAATCGTTCCGTTCATGTCTTCAAGCTGACAGAACGCCATAAGGCTGCCTTTCTTTGTGGTGATAGTCCTTATGCTCTTAATCATGCCGACGATTGTATAAGTCTTGCCCTTCTGCGCACGGGAAGGTTCGGCAATGTTTATAGTTTCTGCCTTTTCAATTATGCTGCGGTACTCGTCAAGCGGGTGTCCAGAAATATAAAAACCGATAAGTTCCTTTTCAATGGCGAGCTTTTCCTGTAAAGTCCATTCAGGCGCAGACTGGAACACAAAGTCTGCATATTCTTTTTCGCCGGCGTCTTCAAAAAGACTTACCTGACCGTAGCGTGTGTCTTCTTTTTTCTGGTCTGCATAATTAACAGCCTGTTCCATGTTCAAAAGCAGCATTGAGCGCGGAATGGTGTCAACATTATCAAAGCAGCCGGTCTTTATCATAACTTCAATTGCTTTTTTGTTTACGGTATGCAAGTCAACGCGGTCAAGAAAATCCATAAAGCTCTTGTATGGTCCGTTTTTAGTGCGCTCTTCTACAATCAATTCAGATGCAGCATCGCCAAGCCCCTTTATACCGAGCAGACCGTAAACGATACGGCCGTCAACAACGTCAAAAACTTTGTCTGAACGGTTTACGTCAGGCGGATCAATTGCAATGCCCATAGAACGGCCTTCGGCAATGTATTCGGGCAGCTTATCCGCACTTGTAATTTCGTTGGTCAAGTTGGCGGCAATAAATTCAGCCGGGAAATGCGCCTTAAGATAAGCTGTGCGGTATGCAACAACTGAATATGCCGCGGCATGGCTCTTGTTAAAACCATAACCTGCAAACGGAACCATTATTTCAAAGATGTCACCGGCATGTTCCGCTGTAAAGCCGTTCTTTACTGCACCCTGAATAAACTCTTCTTTTTTCTGCATAAGAACATCGAGTTTCTTCTTTCCCATAGCACGGCGGAGCATGTCTGCACCGCCGAGCGAGAAGCCTGCAATGCGCTGTGCAACCTGCATAACCTGTTCCTGATAGACCATAACACCGTATGTTTCTTTCAAAATGTCTTCAAGACAAGGGTCAGGGTACGTAATTGTCGCCGGATTCCTTTTGCCTTCAATATATTTCGGAATATAATCCATCGGACCCGGACGGTAGAGCGCATTCAAGGCAACAACATCTTCTATACAGCGCGGCTGTGCCTCGCGGAGAATCTTCTGCATTCCGGGGCTTTCAAACTGAAAGACTGCAACAGTGTCACCGCGGCAGAACAAATCGAATGTCTTTTCGTCTTCTTCAGAAACTTCATCTGTCTTAAAGTTTTCAAGCCCCGGCCGCTTGCGTATAATGCGCTCGGCATATTTGATGAGCGTGAGCGTCTTAAGCCCCAAATAGTCCATCTTTACAAGGCCGCACGGCTCGATAATGTCCATTGTGTATTGAACGGCAACCTTACCGGTCTTTGAGTCTTTGTAAACAGGCGCCCATTCCGGCAGTTCGCTTCTGCCGATTACAATGCCCGAAGCATGAAGAGAAGTATTGCGGTTCACGTCTTCAAGCTTGAAGCACAGGTCAAAAAGCTCTTTATAGCGTGGGTCATCGCGGTAAGGCTTTAGCTGCCCGAAATCAGGGTGCTTCTCGTCAGGGTCAGCAAATGCGTCTTTAAGATGAACTTTCATTCCTTCGGGCACGCACTTTTTGAGCATGTTCACTTCTGCAAGCGGAATACCCAAAGCACGGCCTACATCAGCTATTACAGCCTTCGCTTTCAGTGTACCGAATGTTACGATGTGCCCTACCTGAGGGTCGCCGTATTTTTCGCGTGTATAAGCAATTACGTCTTGCCGTCCTTCGAAACACATGTCGACGTCAAAATCAGGCATGCTTACGCGTTCAGGGTTCAAGAATCTTTCGAAAATCAGCTTGAACCTGAACGGGTCAATGTCGGTGATCGTCATTGCATAAGCTACAAGTGAACCCGCACCAGAACCGCGCCCAGGACCAATCGGTATACCATGCGTCTTGGACCAGTTGATAAAATCCCATACTATAAGGAAATAGCCTGAAAAGCCCATCTGAAAAATAATGCTAAGCTCGTAAGAAGCTCTGTCAACAATCTCTTTTGTAATCACCTTGTAGCGCTTCCGTAAGCCCGTCTCAACAAGATGAAGCACATACAAATCCTGTGTCGCAAATTGTGGCGGAATCTCGTAAACAGGCAGGCAGTCTTTAAGCTGCTGCGTCTTATATTGCGGAATCGTCAAATCGCACATGTCTGCGATGCGGCGTGTGTTCGTTATCATCTCCGGATAATCTGGGAAAAGCTTTGCCATTTCTTCGCCGCTTTTCATGTAAAACTGGCCGCCGGCGTAGGCTTCTGCACCATGCGGTTCGCTCCTAAGCTTTTTACGGCCTACGCAAAGCAGAATATCTTGCGCCGCCGCATCATCAGGACGCGCATAGTGAATATCGTTCGTAACGACCATCGGCACACCCAAAGTTCTTGCAACATCAATAAGCATCGGCGCAACCCTGCGCTGATCAGCGATTCCGTGATCCTGCAATTCAATGTAATAGTTTTCAGGTCCGAAAATGTCTCTGTATGTTAAGACAAGCTCTTCAGCTTCTTTGCGCTTTCCGGCAAGCAGCAGCTGCGGCAATTGACCAGCAAGGCACGCTGAAAGGCAGACGATGCCTTCATGGTACATTTTCAGCAATTCAAGGTCGATTCTCGGTTTATAGTACATGCCTTCGGTAAAGGCGCGGCTTGTGAGCATGCACAAGTTTTTATAACCCTGCACATTTTTTGCAATCAATATAAGGTGATAATAGCGGTTGCCATCTTCAGAGCCTTTCTGCTCGTGTCTGCTTCCCGGCGCAACGTAGAATTCGCAGCCTACCAGCGGATTGATTCCGGCTTTATGGCAAGCCTGTTCAAAGCGCAAAGCACCGAACATGTTGCCATGGTCAGTCAATGCAAGGGCTGTCATGCCTAATTCTTTGGCGCGGTCAATCAACGTGGTGATTTTAGAAGCGCCGTCAAGCAGCGAATAATCGGAATGTACGTGGAGATGGACAAAATCATTCATGTTTTCAGTCTACCACAAACGGCAGTTTTTTTGAAGCTGATAAACTTTTTTCCTTGACGATAGGACGGCAAAATCCGTATATTTAATGTAAAGGATATAACGTCCAAAAATTGTATTTTACTCGGAGGATATATGAAAGTCAGACCATTAGCAGACCGCGTATTGGTAAAAACTGAAAAAACTGAATCTAAGACCGCAAGCGGCATCATCATTCCAGATACAGCACAGGAAAAAACACAGACAGCTGTTGTTGTTGCTGTAGGCGATGACAAAGAAAAAATTAAAGTAAAAGCCGGCGAACGCGTTATGTATGACAAATACGCAGGCACATCAATCAAAATTGACGGTGAAGACCATCTTATTTTGAAAGCAGCAGACATTATTGCTGTAATTGACTAATTTGATTACAAAGCTTTAAAACGAAAACAGCTGATAAAACGTATCTTTTAATGCGCCTTATCAGCTGTTTTTTTTATACCCGAACGGTTAAAGCAAATACTGAAACTATTTCGTATGACTAAAGCCAAATCAGCCGGCTAAACCTTCAAGCCGTTTATAAAGCAGGCGGGCTTTTGCGTGTTCAGGGTTTAGCTGAAGACAATAAGACAAACACATCAATGCGTTTTTCATATCTTTTTGAGATGCATAGACACATCCCATTCTGTATTGAATTTCAGCCTTAGTAAATTCATCAGAAGTAAGCCGCAAAGCTTTGTTGTATAAATCAAAAGCATCCTGTAAGTGAGACTCTGAATATTTTATCAAGCCATAGTTCATCAGAACAGGAACACTTTTTGTATTATGCTTTACAAGATTTTCATACAAGCGCACAGCCTGTTTGTAATCCGGCGTCAGTTCATTAGGTACATTAACCGCAGAAAGATATGCTGCATATTCACATTCCAGAGCAGATAATGAATCAGCATTAACTTTTGAGATATCGCTTCCATATTTATTTGCCAGAAATTTGTTGAATAATGACTGGGCTTCTTCATAGCGCTTTAATTTGCAAAGAAGCCAAACGGCATAATGCTTTAAATTTTCGTTTTCAGGATATTTTTCAAGCAGGAACCAGACATCAACAAGTTTTTCATCGTTTGATTTTTCTGTGTTTTTCCACTGCAATTTTGCACGCTCTACAGTTATGGCAGCATCACCTGTTTCGGCTATTAATGCTTCCATGCGAGCCAATGCATCTTCAACCGGCACAACAGGCGCTGTATCTCTCTGCTCCATGCTCAATGATTTAAAGCCCGCATTTCTTACAGCAGAAGTAATTGCGTCCTCTTGCTCACGGTGCGTAATGTCATAGGCGTAATTTCCGTACGCGGCAATACCAGGCACATAATTTGGAAAATATTTAATAAGCAGAATCAGGAACTCGCCTCTTTCAGGCTGCATATCATTCAAATCAGCATAATGTGCCAGATTGTAATACGGAACAGGAGAAATACCCGGATCATATTTCAAAGATTCTTTCCAAAATTCAAAGGCCGATTTCTGCTCGTCAAGATACAGCGCAACATCTGCCTTCAGAATCATTACTTCAGCAGAAGGTTCCATTGAAGCCAAATCAATATATGTCTGTGTAAAATTACCTGCGTCATAAGAGATTAAAGCCCAGAAAAGTTTATCTTCGTTATATGTTTCACCATAAGGGTGAAGAGCAAGTGCTTCCTGAATAAAGCCGTTGTATGCTTCGATTACAGCTGCATTGCGCAAATACTGATCGTTGCCTGTTGCATAAGCTGCATCGCAAAAGCTCTGAACAAATTCTCTCTTCAAAAAATTATTTTCCGCTTTTGCTTTTTTTAAGCGCAGTTCACTTAAAATTGAACCGTATGGGGTTTTCTCAAGTCTTAAGGCAACCTTAAGCGCATCGTCATAGTTTTTTTCTTGAATAAGGTGATGTGCATAAACAGCAGCAACTTCCGCATTGTTCGGGCATTTCCTATAAGCTTTTTTCATAAGCTTTCCGGCTTCTTTTGTATTGCCGGTACGCAGATAACGCTTGTAAATCGCAAACCACTCGTTAGGTTCAGATGCTACGCTTGAAGCATCTTTGAGCAAATCATTTGCTTCTTTCATTTGCCCCAACGATATTAAAGAATCTACATTATCCATTGATGTTG
>JAEEGH010003068.1_pt1 | contig 44439 bp, 31 predicted proteins | sample 9134181 | NCBI WGS metagenome assembly JAEEGH01 (sample SAMN16246544, study PRJNA631951) | gut metagenome | biome: gut microbiome; feature: rumen; material: DP-attached | host: Bos | place: Iran: Karaj | collected 2018-10
AGCGACGTGCGCACACTGAAGGTGCGAAGAAAGATAGCGCAAGAATCGAAGAGCCGTTAAGAAAAATTGCAGAAGCAATTTTTCAGGCTCATCGATAAACGCGGCTGCTGGCTTTTTTTTAATCCAGAAAATTATAGTTTAAGAATTTTAGAGCGAATGCGACGTGCGCACACAGAAGGTGCGCAGAAAGTCAGCGCAAGAATCGAAGATCCGTTAAGAAAAAATGCGGAAGCAATTTTTCAGGCTCATCGATAAACGCGACTACGAAAGATAGTAAATGCTAAAATAATCCTGTCGGATTATTTTTTAACGCATTTGCTATTTTATAATGTCAGCTTAGGGATAGTAGCTGCGAGCTTGCGAGTTCCAAAGCAGAGCTGACTGAGCAGTGCGAAGGAAGCTCTGCGGAGGAATGGAGTGCTTATGCGCGGAACAGCGGATAGCCCGACCCGCCAGTTTTTGCTTAGCAAAAACTGGGTAAGGTGGCTTTAGCCACCGACGGGAAGCCCCTGAAAAAATCAATAAAACCATAAAGATTTTTTTTATTCTTTCTGCTAAGATTTAATATGTAATGAAATTTGACAGTTTAATATTAGATGTAGATGGAACAATCTGGAATACAACAGAAATTGTTTCGAAAGCCTGGAATAAAGCCATAAAAGAAAGTTTTCCTCAGGTAAAAGAGGTTTCTGCAAAAATCTTGCAACAGCAGTTTGGTAAGCCAATGACAGAAATCGCGGAAAATCTTTTTAGCCCCCTTAGCAAAGAAGAACAGTTAATTCTTATGAAGAAATGCGAGGAATATGAACAGCTGGCAATCGACAATAATCAGACAGATATTTCTTATGAAGGCGTAATTGCTTCAATAAAAGAAATAAGTAAATCAATTCCCGTATTTATAGTAAGTAACTGTCAGAGCGGTTATATAGAACTTGTCTGCAGGAAAAATGGCCTTCAGGATTTTATTACCGGTTTTACCTGCTTTGGAGATACCGGAAAATTCAAAGATGAAAACATCCGTTTAATTATCGAAAAATATAAGCTGAAAGCTCCTGTCTATGTGGGGGATACTTTGGGAGATTTTCAGGCCTGTAATAAGGCCGCTATTCCTTTTATTTGGGCCGCCTATGGTTTTGGAAAAGATATAAGCGGGATGTATGCAAAAATCGAAAAATTTGAAGATTTAAAGAAAATAATCCTTTAATTATTTAAGATGAGGAAGTAATTCTTCAAAATAAAATCTGTCATCAATTTTTCGTTTATCTACCGTATATCCAAGTTTTCTGTCTGAACGGATTTTTTCGCCATGAAAATCAGATGCGGCAGTTATAAAATACCCGATTTTTCGTCCAAGTTCTTCCAGTCTGCTGCATTCGCTTTTTCTGGCTCCCGGATGATAAGCTTCAAGTCCTTCAATTCCCCTTTCAAAATAATCTTTTAAGGTATCGGGGAGTTTGCCCCAGGAAAGATACAAAGACATCGGGTGGGCAATAACAGGAACTCCTCCGCTTTCTTTAATGGCAATAATAGCTTCATCAAGATTTGTTCCGCTTCTCTGTACATAATATTTTCTTCCCTGGCCAAGATATTTATCAAAGGCCTGCTGATTTGTTTTTACAATTCCTTTTTTAACCAGCATTCTTGCAATATGAGGGCGGCCAATTACTGTATCGGGAAAATCAAGGGCAAAATCTTCCATAGAGATATCAAAACCGTCCTCCTGCATTTTTTTTATTATCTGTTCATTTCTGATATTTCTGTTATTTACAAGATCTTCTATTATCTTACCAAGGGAAGTGGATTTTTCTTTTAATCCCAGTCCAAGTAAATGAAATTCTCCCCTGTGAGTATTTATATTTAATTCTATGCCGGGTATAAAATTTACACCAAGTTTTTGCGCTTCCCTTTTTGCTTCATCAATTCCTGCAACTGTATCATGATCTGTGATGGCGATTGCCTTGAAATCCAGTTCGGATGCCTTTTGTATTATTTGTGAAGGTGTGTATTGTCCGTCTGATGCTGTGGTGTGTACGTGCAAATCTATCATAAGATTAGAATAGCATAAAAATCGAAGATATGATATAATATACAATGGTATTATCCAAAAGTATAAGGAGCAGAGAAAATGCCAAAAGCCATGCAATATACAAAAGGGTCTATTATTTATTTTGAAGGAGACCGTGAAGAACGCATTTTTATTATGCAGCAGGGAACCGTTCTTCTTTCCAGTACGGATATTGAATCTGGTATGCCAGTTGCTGAACAGGTAAAGCCGGGAGAATTTTTTGGTGTAAAGTCTGCTCTTGGTCATTTTGCACGTGAAGAAACTGCAACTGCCTTAGTTCCAACAATTGCCGTTGCTCTTACTGTTCAGGAATTTGAAACTCTTTTTAGTAACAATAAAGCATTGATTATGAAGATGCTCCGCGTATTTTCAAATCAGTTAAGACAAATTCATAAAAAAACAGAATCTACCTTAAATAAAATCTCTGAAGATCAGAGAACTGGTATGCTTACTGTTGCAAAAAGTTTTTATGATGAAGAAAAATATCGTTCAGCATGTGATGTATATTTGAAGTTTTTAACACGTTATCCTAACTGTGCAGAAAAAAGTGAAGTATCTCGTCTTTTTGCTGATGCTAAACTTAGAAAAGAAAAAATGGAAGCCAGAAATGGTCGTCCTGCAAGTTTTGATAATTCTGAAGATACCTCAACTTCGAATGCATCTCTTAAAGTCTTTGAGCTTCCGGCTTTTGAAAGATTTGCAAAAACCTATGAACCTGATCAGGTAATCATTTCTGAATATGAACCCGGAGACTGTTTTTATTTAATACAAAGCGGAAAAGTCCAGCTGGTAAAATGTGTAAACGGTTCTTCAAAAAATCTTGATATCCTTAAGCCGGGTGAGTTCTTTGGAGAAATGGCTATTCTTGATAATTCTCCACGTTCTGCAACCTGTATGGCAATTGGAAATGTTAAGTGTCTTGAGTTTAATAAAGAAAACTTTGAACTTTTGATTACCGGCAATCCGCAGATGGCTCTTTTGCTTTTGAAACTTTTCTGTAAGAGAATTTATGATCAGAAGAGAAGATATAGAATTCTTGTTGTTAAGGACTTACAGGCTAAAATTGCTGATGTTTTCCTTATGCTTAATGAGATGAATCCAGTAGCAAATGAAGCTGAAAAACAGCGCCGCTTTAATGTTACAATTTCTGATCTTGCACACTGGGCAGGACTTTCTTCTGAAGTTACTCGTGACGAAGTTAATAAGATGGTCGCACAGAGAAAAATCGAGGTATATGACACCTATATCGTAGTTAATAATATCCTGGATATGAAGCGTATTTACGATACCCGAGCCTCTGCCCGCCAGGCATAATAATCAGTTACATATCTGCCGACTTAGCTCACCTGGTAGAGCAGCACCCTCGTAACGTGCAGGTAGTTGGTTCAAGTCCGACAGTCGGCTTAAAATAATATAATCAACCTTATGACATCGCTCGATGAATCTCGCGACACGCATTTATAGGAAAATCCTAAACTGACCCTGGCGGCTCAGTTTTTAACGGATTTTTGATAAGAGCGGGTTCAAGTCCGACAGTCGGCTTAAAATAATATAATCAACCTTATGACGTCGCTCGATGAATCTCGCGACACGCATTTAGGGGAAAATCCTAAACTGACCCTGGCGGCTCAGTTTTTAACGGATTTTCGATTAGAGCGGTGAAATCAGCTATTGAAAACAAAGTCAAAAATCATTAAATTATACTTTGGTATACGATGGTCTCTTGGAGAGGCTTCTATATATATGACCGCATAGCGGATTTTTAAGGAGTTCTAAATGACAGTTAATGACATTAAAAATGCCAAGATTAAAGCTTGGATTGAAGAATGTGTTAAAATGTGTGAACCAGACAATGTTGTAGTTGTTGATGGTTCTAAAAAAGAGTACGACGAATTGATGCAGAAATGTGTAAAAGCAGGTCTTGCAACTCCACTCAAAGCTAAGGAAAATTGTTTCTTATTCCGTTCACTTCCAAGCGACGTTGCTCGTGTTGAATCACGTACATTTATTTCATCTGTAAAAGAAGAAGATGCCGGTCCTACTAACCACTGGATTGATCCAAAAGAATTAAAAGCAACAATGAAAGGTCTTTATACAGGTTGTATGCATGGTCGTACAATGTATGTTATTCCTTTCTGTATGGGTCCTCTTGGTTCTCCAATTGCAAAATATGGTGTTGAACTTACAGACTCTGAATACGTTGTATTAAACATGGACATCATGACTCGTGCCGGCGAAAAAGTATGGCAGTATCTTGGTGATGACTTCGTTCCATGTCTCCACTCAGTTGGTAAACCACTCAACAATGGTGAAAAAGACAACGGAATCTGGCCTTGTGCTGATGTTGAACACAAATATATTTCACAGTTCCCAGAAGAACACCTTGTATGGTCTTACGGTTCTGGATACGGTGGAAACGCTCTTCTTGGAAAGAAATGTTTCGCACTTCGTATTGCAACAGTTATCGCTCGTGAAGAGGGATGGCTTGCAGAACACATGCTTATCTTAAAATTAACAAACCCACAGGGCGAAGTAAAATACGTAACAGGTGCTTTCCCATCAGCTTGTGGAAAAACAAACCTTGCTATGTTAATTCCTACAATTCCTGGATGGAAGGTAGAAACTGTTGGTGATGATATTGCATGGATGAAATTCGGAAAAGACGGTCGTCTTTACGCTATCAACCCAGAAGCAGGATTCTTCGGAGTTGCTCCAGGAACATCTGCTGAATCTAACAAAAACGCTCTTATTTCTGCAGAAAAGAATACTATCTATACAAACTGTGCTCTTACAGAAGACGGCGATGTATGGTGGGAAGGAATCGGATATCCTGCTAAGGGTAAGCTTGTTGACTGGAAAGGACAGACTCGTGATGCTCTTCCAAAAGACAAGTCTCCTAAGGGTGAAGAATTCGCTCATCCAAATGCACGCTTTACAGCTCCTGCTAAACAGTGTCCATGTATCGCATCTGACTGGGAATCTCCAGAAGGTGTACCAATTTCTGCTATCCTCTTTGGTGGACGCCGTCCTTCAACTGTACCTCTCGTACATCAGGCTCGTTCATGGAACCACGGTGTATTCCTTGGATCTATCGTAGGTTCAGAAATCACAGCTGCTTCTACAATCAATGCTGCTGAAGTTGGTAAAATCCGCCGTGACCCATTTGCTATTCTTCCATTCTGTGGATATAACATGGGTGACTACTTCCAGCACTGGATTGATGTTGGAGCAAAAGCTGATCAGGACAAACTTCCTAAGATCTTCTACGTTAACTGGTTCCGCAAGGACGAAAACAATGCCGATCTTCCAGGTGGATTCATGTGGCCAGGATACGGTGATAACTCACGCGTTCTCGCATGGATTTTCGACCGCTGTAACGGCGTAGACAACTGTGTTGATACTCCAATCGGATATATGCCAAAAGAAGGTGCTTTGAACACAGACGGTCTTGCTGACTACTACAAGAAGACTCTTCCAGAAATCCTCAAAGTTGATGTTGAAGGATGGAAGAAAGAAGTTAAGGATATTCGAGAAAACCACTATCCAAAATTTGGAAAACATTTACCAAAAGAACTTACAGCTATTCTTGACGACCTCGAAGCTCGCTTAAACAAAGCTTAAGTTTTAAATAGAAATAATTTATAAGCACAGTTTTGTGCTCAGCCCTGCCGGTAAAAATCTTAATCCGGCAGGGATTTTTTTTTATTATGGAGAGTTTTTTATGAAAAAATCAGTATTTTTACTTTTTATATCACTTTTTATAAATCTATCCTGTCAGACAAATTTTAATCCGGACGTAGAAAAAGAAGTTTTAAACGGGCTTTCTGGACCTTTTGGAGATGATTCCTTTATTTCTATTGTAGAATGTGTGGAAGACAGCCTGGACCTTTCTTCAGGTAAAGCCTATTATCTTTCTCTTACTGGTTCTGATTCTTCTGATGGTTCTGAAGAAAATCCTTTTAAAACTTTTGAATATGCTTTAAGTAAACTTTCTGCCGGAGATATACTTTGGGTAGAAGACGGAAAATATTCAGAAAGAATCAATTTATCTTCCTCATTGAAGGGTAGGGAAGATGCTTACATTACTATTGCGGCAAAAAATGGCGGAGCAGAAAACAAGGTAATTATAAGCGGGGCAGAAATCTCTGATGATGATTTTTGTCTTTGCAGAATAACAGGCGCCTCTTATATAAGAATTTCTGGAATTACTTTTAAAGATTCCTATGGACTTGATGCGGCCGGTATTATTGTAAGTCCCCCTTCCAGTCATATAATCATAGATTCCTGTACTTTTACCAATATAAAAGTTCCGGACCCTGCAAAAGAAGATCACGTTGCGAATGCAATTTCCTGTTTTGGTGATTCCACTGCATCGATTAATAATATCTTAATTTATAATAATTCCTGTACAAATCTTGCTACCGGCTGGGGAGAGTGTATTTCTGTAACCGGCAACTGCGAAAATATCAATATCATAAAAAATTATGTTGATGATACAGGAAATATTGGAATTGATGTTGGCGGAAACTACAGCTACTGTAAGAATGCAGCCCTGGATTTTGCCCGTTATGTTTACATTTATAAAAATACGGTAAAAAACTGCGAAAGTGCTTATGGAGATACTTCTTATGGAATCTACGCAGACGGAGGCCAGCATATTCAGATTCTGAACAATAAGGTAAGCAGCTGTTCCGGCGGAATTGAAATTGGAGCTGAGGAGCCTCAAAAATCTGTGAATTATGCAACTTGCGACGTTTTAGTAAAGGGTAATGAGGTTTCTGACTGTCAGGAATGCGCTCTTGCTATTGGCGGCTATGAAAAGAAAAGAGGCCTTGTTGCCGGCGTGAGTGTTGTAAATAATACCTTTACAGATAATGCTGATTACGAGGGCGGAGCAATTATAGCCATGAGTAAAAGCAACGAAGTTTCTATAACTAATAATTCTTTTATTAATACTACAGATTTTAAGGGGGAATTTTTATATAAGAGTCTTAATGATAAATATATAAAAAATCTTACTGTAAAAGATAATAGCTTTAGCGGAATTGAAGGCGCAGAGTATTAATCTTTTTTTACGTGAATCCAGGTCAGTTCATGTTTATTGTAATTTAAGTGCAATACATGGCTGTCTGGAATTTCTGCAAAGTCTGATATTAAAGGCCAGTTTATTTCTCCCTGCATCTTTATTGTACAGATCATTTTTAAGTCAGGCTTATATTCAAGCCATTTTTTTATCCATTCAAGAAGCCTTTCCGGATAGCAGATTACATCGCTAAAAACCCAGTCAACAGGGCCTATTTCTTCCGGGGTAAGGGTAAAGGCGTCGTGCTTTTGAAAGTGAACCAGGGGATTTTCCATGAGAGAATCTGCAAGGGGAGCCCGGTCTACTGCGTGAACGGAAGCGCCTAGTCCTGCTAAAACCCAGGTCCAGCCGCCAGGACAGGCTCCGGCCTCAAAACAATGGTTGCCCTGCTGTGGAAGTGAACAGCCGGTAAGCAGGCGGGCCATGGTAAGGCTTTCCTGAATCTTAAGGTAGGCTCTGCTTGGCGGATTTTCATGGTCTTCTATAAAGTGCAGGCTTCCGGCCGGTAAAAAAGAAGTGGTCTGGGTACTTGCAATTAAAGTGTGTTCATCAATTAGGGTGTAAAGGCCAATAGGACTCTGAGGAATCTCTACAGGAAATTTACGGTCCTTAAGGTTGATATATGGCAGTTTATCCTGAATAAGCTGGGCTCTTCTAAAACAGGTGTACTGATAAGGGGCCCAGTTTCTCTGTATTTCTTTAAGTTTGCCGGCTGCTTCTCCAATGGAATCAAAGGAGAGCATAAAAGGCTTGAGCATTGTAGTTCTGGCCCAGTATGGAAAGCCGCTTTTAGAGAAAGTTTCTGCGGTCAGACCCTCGAAATATAAAAGATCGCCGTAGAGGGCGGAAGGGGAGTCTGTTATAGAGAATCTTTTCTTTAATTCTGAAAGTAATAGTTCTGTCTGCTCAGGAAAAGGTAAAAAAGCAATTCCGTTTAAATTTCTTATATTCATAGTTATTTAATTTCTGGAAAATCATCATCTTCTTTTTGTGAAAGGTAGTTGATGAATTCTGCCAGTCGGTTTACATCTGGTGAGTATAAAATCTGAAAGCCTATATAGGTGTTGCCCTGGATTTCTTTTACCCACTGGGGTTTGCAAATTAAATTTAAAGGATGGTCATCTGTCTGGCTGTTTGGAGAAATCTTAATTTCATATTCAGAATCCAGGTCTACAACAAGCGGAAACTGATAATGAATTTTACAGCCATTAAGAGAAATATCATCTAAAAGGCCGGGAATAGCGCATAATTCAGGGGCATTAATTCTGCCGATTTCCTTAAAACGTACTTCCTGCCTGTTTGTATAATTCATTACTATATTATAAGGGGTATTAAGATTTGTTGCAATTACAATGAATCATACAAGGCCTGCAGGAAATTATTTAACGCACATGACTTTTCTGGTTTCGTCAAAATCATCACCTATAACGCGAATAAAGTAGAGTCCGCGGGCAACTTTTTTGCCGTTCAGGTTTGTTCCGTCCCAGGTGTAGGTATGTTCGCCGGAGGTGGAATTAGTATTTTCAAGGTATTTGATGATGTTTCCGTCCAGGGTCATGACAATAACTTTAAGTTTGCCCTGTGAGGCCATATTTACCTTTAGAACGGTTTTTTCGTTATTTGTAAGGTTGATTACATTGTTCAAAATTGTAACTCCACCCCTCTGCAATGAAATCTTGTTAAGGCGGAATGACCACAAGTCAAAAGAGAGAAGATTTGAAGCTTCTGTAAGGCGCAGGGCAAATAATGGTGAGGTGTGGCAGTCATAATTATCTGTTTCCGGCAGGTATTCAGGAGAGTGAACAATTGTGACTGGATTTGAACCATTGTTTAAGCCAAAAATGAAAGATACCTGATCTTTGTTCTGCCATTCGTTGTTGAGCTCTGAAACATCAATATTGTATTGAACAGCATTTTCAAAAGCAGAATCACTTGTATCAAAATCTGGACTTGATGTTTTATCCAGACTGTCAAAAACGGTATTTGGAAGAGTTGCCAGGTTGTTGAAATAGGTATAACCGTCAAGCTCCGGCTGCCATACGCGTTTATTTTCGTCCAAATCAGTATTGTACTGGTTTGAAGTGGAATTAGTAACCGGTCGGGCAGAAAGATACATTCTGAAGTTCGGAATATTTGAATTATCATCTCCATCTGTGGTGTCTGCAATTAAAACAATATCATCGCCATAAGGAAGAGTACCAAAGTTAGTCTGATTCTGGCTCCAGTCGTGTACTGCGTGACTTTGTGGTTCAGAATCTGAATATAAGCCTTCAAAAATTGAAAGACTTTCTCCATCACTTACAAAATCAGGATCGTAAGCATATAAAGGATTGATGGAGTTTATGGCAAAGTCCGAAAGGGCATGAGCAGAATACATCTGAATGTAATTTCCAAGATAGTCCTGAAGAATTGTAACCTTTGAACCTGTAAGACCGGTAAAATTATCTTTTGCGGTTTCTTCAAAGGTGATTCCATCTTTGGTGGTATTAGGAGATTCAATTCTAAGAGAAAGAGTTTTTATATCTTCCAGAGTTACATTTCTGTTTAACTGGAAGGTATAAGTTGTAAAATCAGAGTTAGAATGATTATCTACCTTTACTGCTTCAACTATTTCAAGGTCACTGATGCCTGTCCAGTTACCGCCGCTTATCTTTCCAAATTTAATTGCGTAAGGGAGGAAATCGGTCAGATTTCCAGAATTATTCGCGCCGGAATTAGTAGTGTAGGTAAAGCTGTCGGCAATTTCTTTTGTAAAGATGATGCTTAAAAGATTGTTTCCTACAGATGCAAGACAGATGTTGATTTTTGGAGGTGTACGGTCGATGGAAGTCATCTGGCTTGAATGATGAAGTCTGTTTCCGGCAAGGTCGGTAATATATGAGCCTGTTTCATCATAAGAGATGGTAAATTCTGTATCAAAAGTAAGGTCTGAGCTTGGAACATCAAAGGTAAAGTAAGGGTTATCCATTGTTGTAGGAATGTTGTGAGTTTTTTCGTTTCGGTAACCGGTAAAGAAAGATGAGCTTGCTCCCGGATTTATGCCCGTAAATAAGAGGGAAGGTGTAGAGTTTTCGCCAATACCATATTTAAACTTTTCGTACTGATTATAAATTGAACTAAGCCTTATACCGCCAATTATATCTGCAGAGTAACTGCTGTCTTCATCTACCCATTCACGGCCTTCCTTGTATACCCAACCGTAACCAGTTGCCCAGAAAATATCATCTGTGTTCTGGTTATCGCTGATATGCATTTCCAGACGGTCAATTGTAGAACCACTTCCAGTTCCAAGAATTTCAAAATAATCGGCGGGCTGATCCTCGTCCCTTTTCCAGCATAAGGTAAAGTCCGGGGCAATGCAATCCCAGTCACTATAACTGGAAATTTCCATTTCGCTTGTAGTAATCTGGTGATTTTCTGTTGAAGCTCTTTGAAGGAGATTACTGTTTACATCTTTTATTTCTACATAATTTTCAGAAATAAGGCTTGCACTTCCTTCTGGTGCAGAAGAGGATTCAATATAACCAAGCCAGTTATTAAATTCTTTTGAATCAAAGCTGACTGGATTAGCTTCATCAACATAAGCGGCAATGCCAATTCGGATTCTGTGAGTCTGCAGCTTTGTTTCTGAACTGCTGTCTACAGGGAAAGTTCTGTATAAAGAGTGAGGGCTTGTTGAATCATTTTTATTGTAGGCCTCAAGACTTCCGTCGCTTGTTGTGATTAAGCCTGCGATGGTAAGTCCTTCGATAAGTTCTCCGTTAGCAGAGTTTTGTGTAATATCGCCAAAGCTTGGACTTGCCTGAAGGTTATTGTTTCCGTCATCATCAGCATCTGCGGCATCAAGACTGCCGATATCGACTGCTTCTGAATAACGCAGTTCAATAAAGTTATGAGCATCGTAGAAAGCCTGGGATCCGCTTCCTGAATAATCTGTATGAGCTTCGCGGCCGGTAGATACTTGCAGCATAACAGGATCACATTTATCTTCTGTCTGATCGTAATGCTGGTTAAGAGCCATTGTATGTCCCTGGGCTGCAGTAAACAAACCTTCAAAGTAATATAAATCTACGGTAATGTCGTGATGTACTCCATCTGAATCGCAGGAATCATCTTTTGTATTTTTATCTATAGCAAGTTCTGATGTTGAAGCACTACCGTTTGCATCTGTGTTCCATTTTTCTGAACCTTCCTGGACGCGGATATAGAAGCCGTAATAGTCGTCTGAATCCGGAGTCGTTAAATCTTCATTTTCGGACAATAGGTTTTCGCAGTCTGGGTCTGTGTAGGCCTCGCTTATAAGCTGCAAGCTCTGACCGTTATACCAGATTCCACCCTGGTTTTTATTTGCAGCTTCTTCAAGATTTCTGTTAATTTCACCATTTGAGTTTTCAAGAGGCAGATTAAAGGCAAGATAAATTACATCATCGTAGACGGTTTTTGCATATACGATTCGAGGATAGTCAAACTGTACATTAGTATTATTTCCACCGTCTGTGTTACCCATATTTGCAGCGTCTGTAAGACTTGCCGAGGCTGTAAGGTAAGACTTGTTGTCGGTATCGTCTTCTATGTTTATGTTTGAGATTGTGGAATTGAATACCAGGGCGTAAGGAATTCCCCACATATCTTCTGTTGGACTTGAGCCAGAATTAAATACCGGATTAGAGCTGGTGTTATCTGGAATTATGATTGTGCATTTTGAAGTTCCGCCGTCTAAGTCGCTGCCGTTTATGTAAAGGTTTCCTTCTGTTTTAATTGTAGCTCCGCTAAGAGAGCTGAAGGCTGCAGTGTAAGTGCCCGTACTTAAAGGATTTGAAAGGGTGTAGGCTATTGCTCCGCTTTGAGTCTGAGGATAATAGGCAAAACGTGTGTCGCTGCCTGAGTAATTAGCGTCGTCAGCATCATAATTTGTACCAAAAGTTACAAAGTCTTTAGTACAGGTAAGGGTGATGTCGCTGTTTAGGGTAAGTGCTCCATTGTAGAAATAGAAGTTTTCTACATTTACAGAAGAAGCAAAGGTGACTTTCTTACTTGTGTCTATAAATAAATCAGCTGCTATTTCTGCTGTCTCTTCTGCTCTTATGCTTATATCCTTTGTGTTTGCAAGAAGAAGATATAATGGATTTGCCTTTGCGTTTTGACCAAAATAAAGGTTTGAATCTATTGTAAGGGTGTATGCGGGGTTTTCTGTGCCTGCATCTCCACTTCCGGCCTTTTTTACAAAAGTGATAAGGCCTGAATCATCTGTTGTCTGCAGTTTAGCATTTGCGGCAAGAATAAGGTTCTGATTAAAGGTCATTGAGGTCTGGGTAATCAGATTTCCTGAAAGTGTAACATCTGAGTTTACAGTAAGGTTTTCGCACTGGGCTTCCGAGCCTGTATTTGCCGCAATTGTGAAGCCTGAAGCAGAGTTTAGAACTATGTCTTCGCCTGCGGTCAGAATAACGTTACCAGTAAAGGTGTTTTCTCCCGAAAGGCTTACGCTTCCGCTTGTGTTAATGGTAGTTGTTTTGTTTACGGTAAGGGCATCCGGGATTTCTCCATCAGCATCATCGATAAAGGTCAGGTAATTATAAGGGTAGTCCCAGACATCTTCTTCTATTGATGATGAGTAATAGGCAAAAGTTGAGTTTTCGCCATTTATCTTCTCTTCGGCTGTAAGAGTCTGGCCGTCTGCTCCCATAGCCCTTATGGTTCCGTTATTTGTAATTGTACCTGCAGTGAAAGAGTAAGAAGCAAAATCCATTGAGGCAGAGGCGGCGATTGTAAGGCTTCCTGGGTAAGTATCTTCGTCGTAAAGAATATTAATGGTTGAAGTTAAAAGAGGATAGTTTGTCATTACTGAAGGAATGGTAACAAGACTTCCCTTTCCAGGAACAGAAGCAGGACTCCAGTTATTTTTGTTGGTCCATTCTGTGTCTGCTTCTCCGGTCCAGGTGTAGAGGGCATCCAGAAAGTTCCAGTAGTAGTTGTTTCCTGAGTCCCAGGAATTTTTGGTAGTCATGTTTTCAGGGCTGCTTCCATCCATGCCCATGCGCGCGTTATATGCATTAATAAGATTGAGGTACTGTAGGGTTGCGTTATCAAGACTTGCTGCTGTGAAGTTTATGTAGAAGCAGTCATCTTCATCGTCACTTGAAGATGCTGATGATTTTAATGTAAGAAGGTCTCCTGATTCTTCAGAAGTACCTTTAAGGGTAAGACTTTCTGTAATAGTCTGGCTGTAAGAAAAGCCTGCATGGAAGGTGATTGTATATCCTCCAAGATCTTCTGCTGTAAGATTTTCAAAAGTATTTGACTCTGCAAATTCAAGATTGTTTCCCTGAATTGTAAGCCCCTTGAATTTATTTTTTCCGCTGAATAAAACAGAATCTTTTGCAATTATATTTTTTGTAAAGGTCTGGCCCTGAGAAACGTTAACATTCTTAAAAGTACAGCCGTCACAAGCTGAGCTTGAAGAATAAAAATCTCTGTAGGCCTTGATAATCATTTTTGAAGAAGCTGATGAACCTGCAAAGTTTACAGGCTTTTCTGCAGAAGAGGTGTCAAATCTGTATTCGTTCGCAGAAGAAGAACTTGTAAAAGTAACTTCTGCCGAAGTGTTTGCAAAGTGGATGTAAGAGTCATCATCAATAGTCCAGCTGCGGGAATCACTTACAGAAGTACAAGAGTCATCAAAATAAAGATTTGCAGTCTGGATAATGATTCCGGTGTTTGTAAGGTTATTCTTTATATGAGTTACAGCTGAAACATTGATTGTTCCGGCGTTTGTTGTTGCGCCGTTAATTGTTGCAGCCTTGTTCAATGTTAAGCTTCCGTTATTGTTTGCTGTTCCGCTTATTTTTACTGGTGAAGAAAGTGTAACTTTAGTACCGGATATTATGCTTAACTTTGTGGCGATATTAATCTGAGAATCATTTTCAGAAGAAGCAGTGATTGCAGATGCGGAAGAAAGATTTAATTGCTGAGGATTTATAACAGCATCTTCGCCGCAGTAGAGATTTCCGTCCAAGGTAAGAGTGTATGTGCCTGTACCACTTCCTGAAGTACCAGCTTTTGCAAAGAAACTGATTGCTCCTGTGCCTGATGTATTTTTGAGGGTAAGATTTTTTGCTAAAGTAAGGTCACCCTTATAGCTTTGTGACTCTGCTGTAATTACATTACCTGCCAGAGTTACAGCAGAGTTTATGGTAAGGGAATTACATTGTTCAGAATTACTTGTGTTTTCTGCAAGAGTAAAGTCTGACGCACTGTTTAATGTAATGTCATCTGCTGAACTTATGCTTACTCCGCCTGTAAATGTGTTTGTGCCGGATAAGGTTATGCTTCCTGTGGTTTCGAATTCAGTAGTGCCGCTTACAGAGAGAGCCTGACTTATTGTGCCCGAAGCATCTTCTGTAAAGCTGAGATTATTGTAAGTGTAGTTCCAGGAATCTTTTGCAATTGAAGTTCCGTAATACTCTATGACAGATGCAGCACCGTTTGTTTTTGTGCCTGCAGTGATGGTCTGCGAAGAATAACCCTTTAATCTGATCCTTCCGTTGTTTATGATTGTGCCTGCAGTAAAGTTGTACTGTGAAAAATCAATCAGTGCAGAAGCTGCAATTGTAAGGGATCCTGCATAGGTTGATGAGTATTTAAGATCAAGTTCATCAGTAAGAAGAGGATAGATAGTTTTTCCTGCAGGGATAGTAACAAGGCTTCCTTTTCCCGGAACAGAAGCCGGGCTCCAGTTATTTTTGTTGTTCCATTCTGTGTCTGCGTTTCCTGTCCAGGTGTAGGCAGCTCCTAAAAAGTCCCAGTAATAGTTGTTTCCTGAGTCAGAAGAATTTTCAGGAGCCAGATTTACGTGGCTGCTTCCATCCATACGGGCGTTGTATGCATTTTTAAGATTGAGGTACTGAAGGCTGGCGTTATCAAGACTTCCGCTATAGTTTATATAGAAGCAGTCATCTTCATCATCACTTGAAGATGCTGATGATTTTAATGTAAGAAGGCTGGCGGTAGAAGTTCCTTTAAGGGTAAGACTTCCTGTAACAGTCTGGCTGTAAGCTGTGCCTGCAGGGAAGGTGATTGTTTTTCCGCCAAGGCCATCTGCGGTAAGGCTTGTAAAGCTGTCTGATGCCTTAAACTCAACATTTCCTTTAAGAGTAAGGCCTGCAAAAGTGTTTTCTCCGCTGAATAAAACTGCATCAATTGCAATAAGGTCTTTTGTAAAAGTCTGGCCCTGAGAAACGTTAACATTCTTAAAAGTACAGCCGTCACAAGCTGAGCTTGAAGAATAAGAATCTCTGTAGGCTTTTATAATCATTTTTGAAGAAGCTGATGAGCCTTCAAAGTTTACAGGCTGACCTGCAGAAGAGGTATCAAATCTGTATTCGTTCGTAGAAGATGAACTTGTAAAAGTAACTTCTGCCGAAGTGTTTGCAAAGTGGATGTAAGAGTCAGCATCAATAGACCAGCTGCCGGAATCACTTACGGAAGAACTTCCGTCATTAAAGTAAATTTCATCAGTCTGGATTATGCTGCCTGAGTTAACTGAATCCGCATAAAGATCGAGGCGGCTTTCTGCATTGAAAGTTCCTGCATTTGTAAAGTCTCCGCTAACCTTTGCAGGAGAAGAGAGGGTAGCAGTGCTGCCTTCTGCAAGTCTCAGGTCGCAGGCAAAATTAATCTGACTGCTGCTCTGAGATGATATGTCAATTGCATTTGAAGAAGAAATCAGCAGATATGAAGGATTAGCCTTTGCGTTCTGGCCAAAATAAAGGTTTGAATCTATGGTAAGGGAGGATGCAGAGTTTGTGGCAGTAGCGTCTCCTGCATTTTTTACAAAAGTGATAAGACCTGAATCATCTGTTGTCTGCAGTTTAGCATTTGCAGAAAGAGTAAGGTTCTGATTAAAAATCATGCTGCTTTCTGTAATCAGATTTCCGGCAAGCTTTACATCTGAATTTACAGTAAGGTTTTTGCACTGGGCTGTCGAGCCGGTGTTTGCCGCAATTGTAAAGGCTGAGGCAGCGTTGAGGGTGATATCTTCGCCTGCGATCAGAATAACGTTACCTGTAAAGGTGTTTGTGCCCGAAAGCGAGAGGCTTCCGCTTGTGTTAATGGTGGTTGTCTTGTTTACAGAAAGTGCGGTTGAAATTGTTCCTTCGGCATCTTCGATGAAGGTCAGGTAATTATAAGTGTCGTCCCAGACATCCTCTGCGATTGAAGAAGAATAATAGGCAAAGGTTGAATTTGCTCCGCTAGTCTTGTTTGTGGCTGTAAGGCTCTGGCCTGAATCACCCATTGCCCTGATAGTACCTCTGTTTGTAATTGTTCCTGCATTAAAGGAATAGGAAGCAAAATCCATTGAGGCAGAGGCGGCGATGGTAAGGTTTCCTTTATAAGTTGTGTCGTAATAAATATCAATATCGCCGCTTATTGAGCTTAAAAGAGGATATTTACTTTTTCCGGAAGGAATAGTAATAAGGCTTCCCTTACCTGGAACAGAGGCCGGAGTCCAGTTATTCTTATTGGACCATTCTTTGTCTGAATTACCTGTCCAGGTGTAGGCTGCACCTAAGAAGTTCCAGTAGTAGTTGTTACCCGAGTCGGTAGAATTATCCGGTGTCAGATTTTCGTGGCTGCTTCCATCCATGCGGGCATTATATGCATTTTTAAGATTAAGGTACTGAAGGCTGGCGTCAGAAAGACTTCCGCTATAGTTTATGTAGAAGCAGTCATCTTCATCGTCACTTGAAGAAGATGGTGATTTTACTGTAAGAAGATTTCCTGCAGAGGTTCCCTTAAGAATAAGACTCCCTGTAACATTCTGACTGTTTGCAGAACCGGCAGGGAAGGTGATTGTGAAAGAACCTTGCGCATTAAGATTTTCAAAGGAGTTTGTGGCGGCAAAGACTGCGCTTCCTGTAAGGTTTAAAGTTCCAAAAGTGTTTGCTGCAGAGAAAGTTACGTCTCCTGTTGCATTGAGACTTGTAAATGAATTCGAAGCATCAAAGGTTACCTTATTTACGGTTAAAGGCTTTGTGTAAATTGCTGTATTAAGAAAGCGGGCATTTGTAAAAGAAGCTAAATCCTGACCGCCATCAGTATAGGAATTAATCAAGAATTGTCCGCCAGAGGAAGTACCTGTAAATGATGTGTTTGCAGAAGCAGCAGAAGTATCAAAATTATACCTGTTACTTGTAGAAGAACTTTTAAAAGTAATGCTGTTATCGGCATCAAAATAAATATAGGCAGACGCTGAAAAAGTCCAGCTGCCGGTGTCCGTTACATTTTCGCACGCTCCCTTACAATATACAGCGTCACTTTGACTGATGCTGCCGCTGTTTACCAGGTCTCCCTTAACGGTGAGGGGAGCCCCTGATTCAATGGTCAGTGTACCTTGATTTGTAAAGGCCCCGTCAACGGTAAGCTCCTCATTGAGGGTAAAGGTAGCGGTGTTTGTAAAAGTTCCTGCAACATTTATACTTTCGCTGTTATTCCAGCTTCCGGATTCAATTTTCAGATTATAATAGCCGTCATCATAGGCAGTAATGCTTCCGCTTCCGCTTTTATAAATCACTCTTCCCTGACTGCTGTCTATAAGAAGATTTCCAAGACTGTCGGCAATTCTTCCTGTAGAGGTAAAAATCAAATCAGAGTAGTTTGTAAGTCCGTCGCTTTCTGCAAGAATTAAATTGTCAGCTCCAAGAGTGATGGAAGCGTCATGACTTGTGGCAGTAGAAGTTCCTACGGTAAGATTTTTTATTGTGTAAGAAGCAGTCAATACAGGATAGCGGGAAAGACCATCCGGAATAATTACTGCATAAGTTTCGTAATCAGGATAATAAGAAAGGCTTGGACTCCAGTTTTCAGTATCTTCCCAAGAGGTAGAAACGGCTCCTGTCCAGGTGTAATCAAAGTCAAAAAGCCAGTTGGAGTTGTTGCCGCTGTCGCTGGAAAGGAAGGCAACTCTTTCCTGAGAGATTGTTGAATTGCTTATGTCTAAATATTCAGTAACAAAGTTTGTACTTGAGGCTGAAAGTGAGGAAACATTTAAATTCCATGCAGAATCTCCGGTCAGTGTTAAAAGTGAACTTGCTGACGAACCGCTTAAAATCAGTTTTTCGCTTACACTTAAAGTTTGAGAAGCGGCTCCTGCAGGTTTGTTAAAGCTGATGCTTTCTCCGCCAAGGCTTTCTGCTATAAATTGCTGGCAGTTAAGGTTTAGGGCACTTATTTCATTTGAGCTGCTAAGATTAAGCTTTCCTATACTGCTGCTTTTACTGCTTGAAGAAGCTGTAAGACTTCCTCCTGCCATATTTATGCTTCCGCTGCCACTAAAATAAGCCGCAGAAAGTTCTGAACTTCCTCCAGAGGCATTTATAGTTCCATTGTTAATTAAAGGAAGTTCTGTCTCATTTGAATCCTTTGTGATTACAGAAATACCGGTGGTAACGTTTATAGTTCCATTGTTTGTAAAAGGACTTGTATCATCTGTAATTCTATATGTTTCCTGTGTCCAGAAAATATGAGGAACAGTAAGCTGTCCGCTTTCTTCTACAATCAGTTTTCCTGCACAAGGATTGGATTCTGCACCAAGGTCTAATTCTGTATTTATATTTGCAGTACCCTTTACAATAAAAGAGGTTAGTAAATCACTGGTGTAAGAGGAAATCCAGACCTTTTTTGCTGTAAAAGTCTGGTTTTCTTCTACTGTGAGCTGGGCTCCTGAGTGAATTTTTAAGGCTTCTCCTCCAAATGTAAAAGGAGTTTGTAAATTAATATAACCTAAAACTCCGTCAGTGGCAGAAAAGCGGTTAATATCAAATTCATTGCTAACGGTTAAGCCGTAGCTTGCAGAATTACTTGAGATGATGTTTGCAGCCCAGTCTACTTCAGCAGCCCAGTCACTTGCAGTTGTACCGTTTACAACATAAAAATTATCGCAGTCAAGTGCATTATTCAAAGTAAGGTTTACATTGCCGCCCATATAGATTGTGGTAAATTCAAGAGGGCTTGCAGAAGGAGTTTTTATATTTATGTAAGAAGAATCGCTGCTTGTAGTAGTCTTGTATAAATAAAGGTTGTGATCAATTGTGTCATCTATAAAGGAGATTGTAGTTTGACTCAGGTCTGCATCCGAAAAGAATTTTGCTGTTGGGCCAATCCGTAATTCTCCGGAGCTTTGCTTATATTCCTGCTGAAAAACAATTTCTAAAGTCTGGCAAATTAAGGTACCATTGTTTTCAACTGGTAGTGGTAGAGCAAGTGCGGCAGTGGGTATGTCATAAATGACTGTATCACCCTCATTGATGATATATGTGTCACCTGAAAAAGGATTCTCAGGGCTCCATTCCAGGGCTGCTCCGTTATAAGTACAAGTATATGTTTCTGCAAAAAGTCCTTCTGAAAGAGACAGACAGAGCAGAATCAGTAAAGTTTTGAGAAAGTTGAATTTATTAATATGTTTTTCTAACTGCATCATTTTTCTATATATTAACCTTTCAATTATCGGTAAATTACAGATTGCGGTTTAAATAATTATTTTTTGTTTAACTTTTCTTTTTTCTGATATTATATTAATAGTACGGAGGCTTTTATGAAAGTTAAAAATATTGATCAAAAATGGTTACCTTATGTCTACTCATGTTTACTTATAGTGGCAGGTTTGTTATTTATAGTTTTACCTGATTTCTTTTTAAGGTTATTTGTAATTATTCCGGGAATTGCCGCTGTAGCATATGGAATCTTTGTTCTGCTCCCGCTTAAGAATATGGAAGATTCTAATCTAAAGAGGGTAACTCTTATAAAAGGCTGTATTTCCATTACTTTTGGTCTGCTTGCCGTAATTGGTCCAATGGCCGTTGCTGCCGCCGCAATTAAAATTGTTGCCTATATTTTTGCAGTTTCACTGATAGTTATGGCTGTTCTGGGCTTTTATTCAACATCCATGGAAACTTCTGAATCAGATAACCGTAAAAAAGAGATTTTTGAAAACCTTGCCCTGCTTTTAATTGCAGTGATTTTATTTCTCATTTCTCCAAAATCACTTGGCTATGCAATAATCAGAATTCTTGGTATATGTGCAATTGCAGCCGGACTTGTCTGGATTGTCTTCGAAGTGCTTTCTAAAAAAAATGAAATTGTAGTTGCAGACGAAGCCGTTGTTGTAAAAACAGAGGAAGAAGATAAATAAAGACACTATCTTAAAAATATGATACTATAAGGGGCTGCCGGAAGATATCTTTCCGGGGCCCTATTTTTTTTAACAGAATTAGAATTATGAAAAAGACTTTTATTATTTTATCTACATTGGTTCTTGGACTTTCACTTTTATTAACTTCCTGTTCAGATAAGGTTATGGGCTATTCCGTAGTTTTATGGAATATTCCATCTTTGAAGGTTGAAAGCGGAAGTGTCGTACCGGTTTACATTAAATCAAATATTTCTCATGTTTATGTAATTGGAACTCCGGATGGAGAAAAGGCAGAAGTTCCTCTCTGGCAGCTGACAGAGCCTCAGAAAAAATCAAAAATTAAAAACCTGCAGGCTAAATATTCGGCTTATGCAAATACCTATGCAGCAGTAAAGGTTGACGGACTTCCTGCCAGAGCAGAAGCTGTAAATACTGCAAAACAGGTTTACCGTCTTAGAAAGGGTGAAGTAATAAAAATCCTTTACAAATTAAACGGAACCGCCCCAATGACCGGAGGCAAACCTCTTGAAGGTGACTGGTTCAGAATTCTTACTAATAACGGAACCCAGGCCTGCTGTTTCTCTTATAACTTAAATCTTTATCAGGCAGATATTGACGGAAATCAGATTGGCGGCGAAAAAATCGAAATTCAGGAAAATGAAGATACCCTCTTTGAAGACGAAATTGCCCTTAAGACCTGGTATCCTGATTATTACAGTTCAATGATTCAGAGCGGAAGTATTGATCTTGCAAAACTTAAACCTTCTTACAATTTTGCAATAGACACTGTGAATAATAAGGTTACTCTAAACCTTAGTGATATTCATGAAAGCTGGACTTATGACGGTTATTCCCGCTCCGGCGAAAACGAATATGAATTAAAGGGAATTCCTCTTGTAATTATTTATAAACGCAGTAATTTCATTGTAATCCGCTATACCGGAAGTTCAGGAAAACCTCAGGACATAAATCTTGTTATTCTTGATGCAGATTTGAATCAGATTATTGCAGATGAAAAGGCAAGACGTTTACAGGAATACAAAAAGATTTATGATCAGGGACCTGTTTTTGAAAGTGACAGCTATGGAAAAATCACCTTCAATGAACAGGAATCCTTCTACTGGTCAAACTTCAAGCTTCTGGTTCCATCTGTAATTCCAAAGCTTGCAAAAGGCAGCGGAAGCGTAAGTGTTAAATATGTACTTGGAAAAGCATTACAGAATTCTTATGATGGTGTAATTACCTTTAAATTCCAGGATGCAGATAATGAGGTTAATTTCCTCTATAAGATTGAATCAAATGGTTTAAGACTGGAAGATGCAACCGGCGCAAGTTTTAACGGCAACCAGCTTTATTCCCGTGGTTCAAGTCCAATCATAATCTTCTTCAGAAAAAAATAAAGGTAAGTATGGCTTTTGTTCAGTTTTCCAGGGTAAATCTCGCATTTGGCGACAGAGATATTCTTAAAAATGTTTCTATAAATCTGCAGTCGGGCTGTAAGTTTGCATTAACAGGTGCAAACGGGGCCGGAAAATCTACTTTAATTAAGGTTCTTGCCGGTCTTGTTAAAGCAGACAGTGGAAACAGAGCCGTTCAAAAGGATTGCAGAATTGCATATCTTCCTCAAAGCGGACTTACTCATGCCGGCTGTACCCTTATGGAAGAGGCCGACAAAGCTTTTGAATTTGGTTATGAACTTCAAAGGCAGATAGATGCCATTGGCGAGCAGCTGCAGAAGGGGGAGGGCAATACCGATGCCCTTGTTTTACGACAGTCAGAATTAATTCAGCAGCTGGAAGATTCCCTCTGGCACAGAAGACAGGCAAATGCAGAATCAGTTCTTCTTGGTCTGGGCTTCAGCCGTTCAGATTTTGACCGCGATACAAAGGAATTCAGCGGCGGATGGCAGATGAGAATTGCCCTGGCAAAGGCTTTGATGCAGAATCCTGATATTCTTCTGCTTGATGAACCTACAAACTACCTTGATATTGAAGCCAGAACCTGGCTGGAAGAGTTTCTTCAGAATTTTAAGGGCGGTTTTTTACTTGTAAGTCATGACCGCTATTTCCTTGATGTTACCATTAATGAAGTTTATGAACTCTTTAACGGAGAATTAAAACGCTACACAGGAAACTTTTCTCACTACGAAAAAGTAAGGGAAGTTGAATTAAAAACCTTAATTGCAGAATACGAACAGCAGCAGCAGGAAATTAATAAACTGGAAGATTTTATTAACCGCTTTGGGGCTAAGGCAACAAAGGCTGCTCAGGCTCAGGAGTATCAGAAAAAGCTTGAAAAAATGGTAAGAATTGAGATTCCTGAAAGTCTTAAAAAAATTCATTTTTCTTTTCCTCCGGCACCTCACAGCGGCCGCCTTGTTCTTAGAACAAACGGCATCTGTAAGTCTTACGATGGAAAGCGCAATGTTCTGAATAATCTGGATATGACTCTGGAAAATGGCGAACGCCTTGTTGTTGCGGGTCGTAATGGTGAAGGTAAATCAACCCTGTTAAGGATAATTGCCGGCGTTGATAAGGACTTTAGCGGCGAGATAATTCCGGGGGCGGGGGTGCAGATCGGCTACTTCAGTCAGGATAATGCAGAAACCATAAAGGGAAAAGAAAGCATTCTTGATTATCTTGAAGCCCGTGCTCCGCTTGAGCTCATCCCTAAATTAAGGGATATGCTGGGGGCCTTCCTTTTCCGTGGTGATGATGTTTATAAATCTTTAGACGTACTTTCGGGTGGTGAAAAATCCCGCATTGCCCTTTTACAGCTTTTGCTCAGTCCTGTAAATCTTCTTATTCTTGATGAACCTACAAACCATCTTGATATGCATTCCAAGGATGTCCTTTTGTCTGCCCTTAAAGATTTTGGCGGAACGGTGGTTTTTGTTTCTCATGACCGTGGCTTTATAGAACAGCTTGCAACAAAGGTTCTTGAACTTAAGGCCGGACAATACAGATATTTCCCTGGCGGTTATGATTATTATCTGGAACAGACTGTAGAAAAGTCCGCTGCAAAAACCGTCGCTAAAGAAACTGGTAAAATAGAGCTTCAGCCTTCCGGCGATAATAAGCCTGCAGAAGTTTCTTCGGGAAAACTTTCTTACGAAGAGCAGAAAAAACAGGAATCAGAAAAGAGAAAAATACAAAAAGAAGTTAGCAGACTTGAAGATTTGATTGCTGAACTTGAAGAAAAAAAGTCTGCCCTGGACTTAAAGATGGCAGATCCTTCGGTGTATTCAAATGGAGAAAAAGCTAAGGCAGTTCAGAGGGAGCTGGAAGAAATCTGCAGTAAAATAGAAGAGACAACGGCGGCCTGGGAAGAAGCTGCCATGAAATTATAAGAGGGGGCTTTTGTTATGGAAACTGCATTATATCTTATTCCGGTTACCTTAGGAGAAACTTCTATAGAAAAAGTTTTGCCTTCCTATAATCACGAAGTAATTATGGGGATAAAGCATTTTATAGTTGAAAATATCCGTTCTGCCCGCAGATTTTTAAAAAAGGTTGATAAAGAGATTGATATAGATGAACTTACCTTCTATGAATTGAACCGTCATACAGACAGAAAATTTATTGGAGAATATCTTCAGCCTTTGAAGGAAGGTAAGTCTGTTGGAGTAATTTCTGAAGCAGGCTGTCCTGCAATAGCAGACCCCGGAGCTGATGTTGTTGCCATTGCCCAGAAGAAAGGATACAAAGTAGTTCCTCTTGTTGGACCTTCATCAATTCTTATGTCTGTAATGGCCAGTGGTTTTAACGGTCAGTCATTTGCCTTTAACGGCTATCTTCCTGTAGAAACTCCACAAAGAATCAAGGCCTTAAAAAAACTTGAGGCAAAGGTTTTAAACGAAAATCAGACCCAGCTTTTTATAGAAACTCCCTACCGCAACGAAAAAATGTTCGAAACTATAGTCAGCGCCCTGCGCCCGCAAACCAGACTCTGCATCGCCTGCGGGATCACCTGCCAGGAAGAATACATCCGTACCAGGACCCTGGCTGAGTGGAAAAAAGAAAAGCTTCCGCCAATTGCAAAAATCCCCTGCATTTTTGTGCTGGGGCAGTAGGCGGGCCGGCAAAGGTTGCTCGCGCCCGGAAAGGGGATATTTGTGTTAGTCTTGCATAACATTTCATTATAGATATGCTTTTGCTATCCGAAGACAATATTTTTTGTTATACTTTAAAACATGGAAAATCAAACATTCGATTATATTATTATTGGTGCTGGACCTGCCGGTTTAGCTAGTGCTCAGTATGCAGCAAGAGCAGGCTTGAAATGCCTTGTCTTAGATATGGCAGGTGCCGGCGGACAGGTAAATCAGATTACGGATCTTGAAAATTATCCTGGAGTTTTTCCTACAGTAAAAGGACCAGCTTTGATGAGCGTTATGGAAGAACAGGCTAAAAGTTTTGGAGCTGAAATTCAAATGGTCCAGGTTACTTCAATCGACAAATCTGGCAGTAATTATATTGTTACCTGCCGCAATAAAACCTTTGAAGCGCCATGTTTATGTATTGCTACAGGTGCCATTCACAGAAACCTTGGAGTTCCAGGAGAAAAAGAATTTGCAGGAAGAGGGGTTTCTTACTGTGCAGTTTGTGACGGACCTTTCTTTAGAAACAGAAGAATTGTTGTAGTTGGAGGCGGAGATTCTGCCTGCAGCGAAGCAGTATATCTTTCTACTCTTTCAAAGGATGTAAAGATTATTCACCGCAGAGATTCTTTCAGGGCTCAGAAAGCTGTTGTTGATAAAATGCTTGCAGCCGGTGTAGAGCCTGTTTATGATACTGTAGTAAAAAGTATTAACGGCTCTGCAAAGGTTGAATCTCTTACTCTTAAGAACGTAAAAACCGGAGAAGAGTCTACTCTTGAATGTGATGCAGTATTCATTTTTGCCGGAATGCTTCCACAGGCTTCTCTTGTAGAAATGCTTCCTAAAGATGAAGGCGGTTACATCATAACTAACGATAAAATGGAAACTTCAATGCCTGGACTTTTTGCAGCCGGTGATGTTCGTTCAAAATCTTTCAGACAGGTAGTAACTGCTGTAAGTGATGGAGCAATTGCCGCTAATTCTGCAAAAGAATTCTTAGGCTAGGTTTTACTGGAATTAAAATGCAGCTTAAACGATTTTTTACCGCTATATCTTTTTTACTCACTTTGTCCTGCTCTTCTGTTTTTAGTCTGGATTTCTGGTCTCAAATGCCAAATGAACAGCTTGCCCGTAATATTGTAGACCAGATGACAGACTCGGAGCTTCTTTCTCAGACCTTTATGTTTGGCTGGGCTGGCGCTGAACCCGGAGAGCTTTTGTATCAGTGGGTAGAAAGAGGCCTTGGTTCTGTAAAAGTTTTTGGCTGGAATACAGATGATATTCATCTTGTAGCAAAAAGTATAAGCAGCCTGCAGAATTCTGCTGCAAAAAATCGTTTTAAGATTCCTTTGTTTGTTGCTACCGATCAGGAAGGGGGATGGATTCGTCACGTAAAGGGTGATACTTCCATTACCCCTGGTAATATGGCAATTGGAGCAGCCGGTTACCCTGTAGATTCCTGGTACTCTGCTTACTATATCAGCCGTGAGATTAAGGCTCTTGGCATCAACATGAATTTTGCTCCTACAATCGATATTTTTACAAATCACGAATCATCAATTATTGGAACCCGCTCTTTTGGAGAAGACCCTTACAAGGTTGGAATTCTTGGTGCGGCTTTTGCTGCAGGTTCTTCGGCAGCCGGGGTAATTCCTACTGTTAAACATTTTCCGGGACATGGAGATACCAGCCTGGATTCTCACGGAAAACTTCCGGAAATTAATATCACTTCAGATACCTTTAAAAAAAGAGAACTTGTGCCTTATGTTTATTTAATTAAGGAAAAGGTTCCTGCAGTTATGTCCGGACATCTCAGTTTTCCACAAATAGACAGCAGCGGAGCGCCGGCATCCCTTTCAAAATATTTCCTTACAGATTTATTGCGTAATCAGCTTGGTTACGAAGGTCTTATTATTACAGATGACATGATGATGGTCGGTGCTACAATCTATGCCGGCACAATGTCCAATGCTTTTAAAATGGCCCTTGAAGCCGGTAACGATATCATTCTTTCTTCTACAACTGCAAGATTAAACGAAGCCTTGTGGACTTCTAATCTGGATTTAATGAGCGAAGATGCAGACTTTCACGAAAGGGTAAAGGATGCAGCCTACCGTGTTATAAAAGCAAAACTTGAGTATTTTAAGAGCGGCAACAGCGCTCCTTTAAATCCAAATGCACAAAGCCTTGATAAGGCAATTCCAGATAAGGAAGGGGAGGCTTTCTTTTTAGAGCAGGCCTGCCGTTCTGTTACACTTGAAAAGGCTGATTATTTTCCAGTCCTGCCAGAGAATGCCGGAAGGGTTTTGCTGCTGGGTTCTTTGAATTCCTTTTTTGAAGAAGGTAAAAAGCGCTATAAAAATGCCGGTGTTTTCCGATACGGTTACGATCTTGGCCCTAATGAAACTCAATATGCTATAGATAATATTCCAACTTTCATGAATGCTTACGATACAATCATTATCTGTGTAAACAATGAAAATCATGTAAAGATTGCCAATATACTAAAAAATTCTAAAAAGCATGTAATAGTTCTTTCAACTATGTCTCCGGTGCTGGTGGAAAGCCTTTCCTGGGCAGATACAATTCTTCTGGGCTACAGCTGGCGCTGCGACTTTTCTTTTAAGGCCATGCTGAGCGCACTGGCAGGGGAATATCAGCCGGGAGGAATTAAGCCTTACTCTCAAGAATAAAAGAGGGAATTTCTTTTGCTTTTTTATATTTTGCATCGTAGGAATGAACATCAGGCAGAATACCTGCGATGCGGTCATTTTCGCACTGTAACTGAAGTTTAATCATCTGTTTAAAAACGTTCATCAGAGGTTCCGGATCAATTGCCGGGTCTACAAAGTTTATTGTCTGAAGTTCCTTTATAAAATAGTAGCAGCACTCTATTGTAGAAATGTAATCAGGATAAGGCTCTCTTTTAAAAGTAAAAATTGAAGTGTAAGAGCCGGCAAAAGAAACTCTTGGCAGTTTAAGCAAAAACTGGTTATGTTCTATCATCTTTTTGGAACAGAACCAGGTGGCATCAAGAATAATTACCAGCAGGGTTTTGTCTCCAACAAGCTGGGCAAAGCCTTCTTTTTTTGCGGTCCAGGCATCTTCCCCCGGATACATTAAAACCGGAAAATATTTATCGGAATGCATAAGTTCCTGGAAACGTGCGTTTTCTTCAAAATCCAGGCCGACAATAATTTCTGAATCTTTAAGACAGATATGAGCAAGGTTTCCTGTTCCCGTACGCTGTTTTCTGAATTCTTTTGGATGCATTAAAAAAACAAATTTAATTTTTGTATCAAGTTCTTTTGTGTATTTACAAAGACATACAGACTGGGGTTTAAAACATTTGAAACATCTTTCACTCATGCTAAAGAATTTAACATATTTTTCACAGTATTGACAATTATTCTCTGAACGGCATAATTTAAATGATGAAGAATAAAATTTTTACTCCATTAATCTTTTCACTTTGTCTTTTTTCTGCCTGTTCCTTAAAATATACAGAAACTCCTGTTGTAGACAGCCTTGTACCCGAGTTTGTGTTTGAGGATGTTTCAATGAAAAGTTATGAAGATAAGGAAAAACTTTCAGAGGTAAATGCAGGCACCCTGGAGCAGTATAAAAATTCTTCAGAAAGCTATGCCAGGAATTTGAATTTCAAATCTTTTAATAAAGAAGGAAAAGTGAGTCAGGAAGGTTCCTGCGGCTATCTTTTTGCAGATACTAAAAAAGAAAGTTATCAGTTATTTGATGATATTACCATAAAAGATTATTCAGACAATATAAATTTTTATGCTTCAGCCCTGCAGTGGGATGGAAAAAATGAACAGCTGACCAGCGGCAAATCTGGAAATGTAAAGGTAGAAAAAGATGACACTGTTATTGTAGGAAGCGGATTTTCTGCAAGTGGTGTCAGCAGGAGTTACAGGTTTACAGGCTCTGTTTCCGGTTCAATGGGAGAGGAGGCTGCCGAATGAAAAAACTTTTATCTCTTCTGATTTTTATTGCAATCTTTCAGTCTCTGGCCGGCGAAAAAATCTTCTTTTCGGCTGACGGAATGTCGGGCCAGGCTGGTAATAAATCTTCAACTACAGTTCTGGAAGGCGAGGCTTTTGTTCAGACAGAAAGCCTGGAAATTCAGGCTGATTCTATAGAACTTTCCGGCGACAATTACTCCCAGATAAAGGCAAGCGGCAAGGTAAGCGGTAAAGACTTAAAATCAAATATGGAATTCAACTGCGACCAGCTTGTCTATAACCGGCTTACAAAAATTGCCAGCCTGCAGGGAAACGTGTCACTTAAAGATCCTCAGAATGATGTAAGTGCAAAGGCTCAGATTATTGAATACAATCAGAATACCGATATTGCAATCCTTCAGATTCAGATATCTCTCAGTCAGAAAGAAAATGTCTGTACCGGCTCTTATGCCCTCTATATGAAAAATCAAAAATTGCTGGAACTTTCCGGTAATGCCCAGATTACTCAAAACAAAGATACTTTCAGGGCTCAGCATATAAGTTTGAATATGGAAACTCAGGAGATTACTCTTGATGGAAATGTGCGTGGTTCTGTAACTGAATCAAAAGGAGAAAAATCTGATGAAAGATGAGCTTGAAGATTCATTAAAAAATGACGGGAACCACGTTTTAAGAGTTTCCAGTTTATATAAACAGTTTGGTCACAAAAAAGTAGTAAAGGGTGTAGAACTTTCCATGAAGCAGGGCGAAGTTCTTGGACTTCTTGGTCCTAATGGGGCAGGAAAAACCACAACTTTCTATATGGTTGTAGGCTTTTATAAACCTACCCAGGGAGATGTTTTTTTAGACGAGCACTGCATTACAAAACTTCCAATGTATAAGAGAGCAAGACTTGGCATTGCCTATCTTCCTCAGGAACCTTCGGTTTTTAGAAAGTTTACGGTAGAAGAGAATATATGGTCAATTCTTGAAACCCGGCGTGATTTATCAAAGGAAGAAAAAAAAGAAAGACTTGAAAGTTTAATCAGCGAGTTTTCAATAGAAAGAATCCGAAAGCAGAAAGCCTATACTCTTTCTGGAGGTGAGCGCCGCAGAACCGAAATTGCCCGTTCCCTTGCTCTTGAGCCAAAGTTTCTTTTGCTGGATGAACCTTTTGCAGGAATTGACCCTATTGCGGTTGCAGATATTAAGAGTATGATAAGACTTCTTGCCAAAAGAGGAATTGGAATTCTTATTACTGACCACAATGTACGCGATACCCTTGAAATTACAGACCGGGCAATAATCATAAACCAGGGAACTATTATGACCCAGGGAAGTAAAGAGGAAATTCTTGATTCTGAGGTTGCAAGAAAAATTTATCTTGGCGAAAACTTTACTATGTGATTTCTTTAGAAAAGAGCCTTCCTGCAGTTAAATAATGGCATTTGACAACTGGGCCTTCTTGCGTTATTATTAAAAGTAACAATTTTAAATGTATAATGGGAGAAAAAGTATGCCAAACATTGTGTTATACATCATTCTTCCTGTTGTTGGAATTGTTCTTGGATGGATTATTCGCTGGGTTTATGCCAGATTTCAATTAACAGCTTCTGAGCAGAAGGCTGAACGTGTTAAACAGGATGCAATTAGAGAAGCCGAAGCACAAAAAAAAGAAATATTGCTAAATGCTAAAGATGAACTCATTCGGGAAAGAAATCAGCAGGAAAAAGAAAACCGTGACCGACGGGCAGAAGTACAAAGATTTGAAGCTAGAGTAAATAAAAAAGAAGAGTTATTGGATCAGCGTGCTGCAGAATTTGAAAAAAGTGAAAAAGAACTTGCAGAAGCAAAAGTTGCAATGCAAAAAAGAGAAGAAGCTCTTTCTAAACAGGAAGAACTTTACAGAACTGAGCTTGAACATATTTCAGGACTTTCCGCTCAGGAAGCAAAAGATCTTATTATTAAAAACCTTGAGAACGAAGCAAGACATGATGCTCAGGCCATGATTAATAAGATTGAGCAGGAAGCTCAGTTATCTGCTGAGAAAAAAGCAAAAGAAATTCTTATTACAACAATTCAGAGAATCGCACCGGAAACTACCAGTGATATTACTGTAACTACAGTTTCTCTTCCAAGTGATGAGATGAAGGGTAGAATTATTGGTCGTGAAGGTAGAAACATCAGAACTCTGGAAACTCTTACTGGTGTTGATATCATTATTGATGATACTCCTGAAGCTGTAGTAATTTCCTGCTTTGATCCTGTTCGTAAAGAGATTGCAAAACAGTCACTTGAACGCCTTATTTCTGATGGAAGAATTCACCCTGCACGTATTGAAGAAATCGTACAGAAGGTTACTCACGAAATTCAGAATAAGATTTACGAAGAAGGTGAACGATGTCTCTTTGATTTAGGAATTCATAATATGAATCCTGACGGAGTGCGTGCTCTTGGCCGTCTCTACTTCAGAACAAGTTATGGTCAGAATGTTCTTACACATTCTAAAGAAGTTGCCATGGCTGCCAGTATGCTTGCTGCAGAAGTTGGCGCAGACAGAGAACTTGCAAAAAGAGCTGCTGTTCTTCACGATATTGGTAAAGGTGCAGAAAACGACAGTGACCAGAACCACGCAGAAATTGGTGCAGAAATGGCAAGAAAAATGGGAGAAGATTCCCGCGTAATAAATGCAATTGCTGCCCATCATAATGATGTTGCTGCAGAAACAGTTGAAGCAATCATCGTTCAGATTGCTGATGCAATTTCAGCTGCCCGCCCTGGTGCAAGACGTGAAACAATTGATAATTATGTAAAACGTCTTGAAAATCTTGAAGCAATAGCAGAAGGATTTGAGGGTGTAGAAAAAGCTTACGCAATTCAGGCTGGTCGTGAATTACGAATACTTGTAAATAACGAAAAGATTCCTGACGGCGAAGTAAAAGAACTTGCAAGAAATATTGCAAAACAGATTGAGTCTGACTTACGTTATCCTGGAAGAATCAGACTTACTATGATCAGGGAAACCCGTATTGTAGAATACGCCCGCTAAATTTATTGTGAATTAACTTTATTTGTCAGAAAATGACCAATAAAATTAGGAGGTGGACACTTCTTTATACAGAAGTGTCCTTTTTTTTTCTGTATAAAGTATTAATTAAAAATTAAAATTTATATAGGCGGCTATAATGTTGTCGGTATTGTAATTGCCTCTTGGCATGCATTTGTAATAAGCGCCAAGGGATGGAAGGTATTTTGATTTTCCTGAATGGGCAAAATTGTATTCTGCAAGCAGCTTAAAGCCGTTGCCCCAGGAAGTCTGGTCAGCAATATAATTGCCTTCTGTAAAAGTAAAATTGTAACAGATTCCTAGTACGTAAGAAATGCCAAAGGCAAAGCCGTTTTTTGCCGGGTAGATTTTTATTCCAAAAGGAAAATCCAGTAAAAGATGGTTGGAATAATCAGAACCATCTTTTAATAAATCACAAAGAAAATCGCTGCCAATAGAAAAACTTAGCTCTTCAAAAGCATTAAGATTAATGCCGGCATCTGCTCCAAGAATAAAATGTGAACCATTTAATTCTTTGTTATAGTTTTTAATCTCTTCAGAATCATAAAAAATAAAGGCAGACTGAAGTCCGGCATTAAAAGATATAAGAGCTTCCTTTGCATATAAAGTACTGCTTAAAAAGAGTAATAAAAATGCAAAAATAAAAGCAGGTCTTTTCTTCATAAAAGTTTAGCTTCTTACCTTAATAATTGCTCCAAGAATAATAAGGTGTCTTGCAAAGCGGTTGAGGAAAGCAAGGAAATCTTTTCCGTTTCCAATTACTTTAATAATTCCCTGGCTGCCAAGAACATCAGCAAGAACGATGATAACAATCCAGCAAATCATAATGATAAGCATAAGAATTGAATCAATATTTGTAGACATATTTACGAAGAGTCTTAAAAGAAGGAATACACCACAGATAATTTCAATAACACCCATTACAATGCATAATACATTTGCAATGTTTCCGTTGAATACATCATTAATTGCATGTGCAATTTCATCTCCGTTGTTATTCTGAAGTGTCCAGATTCCTCCAACAACGAACATTAATCCTAATGCAATCTGTAAAAGAATTGTTCCGAATGATCTTTTTGTACTTGAACTCATTTTTTTCTCCTTTGTTCAATTAGTTTTTTTATTTTAAGTTTTCAGTCTAGAAGTAAACTACCCTGAAAACCTGAAATACCAGTTTTATGTCCGGAGTAAATTCAAAACCTAAAATAGCTCCTTCATCTTCAAGATATTCTCTTTTTCTTGCCCGCCATTCTTCAAGATTTTCATCTTCGCCTTCCTTTTGAGCCATACCCCAGGTAACGTCATTAAAAGGTATAACGCTAACGTCTGTAATTTCTATAACACAAACAGCATCGTTGTTTCTATTTAAAACAGTATATAATTCGCCTGATACTGGAAGGGGCTCATTATCAATCTGGAAGGTTGCATAGCTTGAGAAAAAAGCAGTTTTCTTTTTTCCTAAAACAAGTGATACAAGTTCATCGGCAACAAAGCCCTTTGCTTCAAATTTTAAGTCTCCGGCGCATTTATCTTCTGGAGAACGACCGGTTTTTCTTAAAAATTCATCCCAATACTGATCAAGTTCCTGTTCTGTCATGCTTATTTTTGCCTCTTATAATTTTTTTGCCAGATAAATAATAAATCCTGTTATAAAAAGCAGGAAGGGAAGGGTTACACAAATCAATTCTGAAAGAGGAATATTAAAAAGAAGGATTTTTGAATGTGCCAGAACTCCAATTTTTACCAGCAGTTCAAAAACTCTGGCGGCATAAAGGCATAAAAAACCAGAAACCATGCACATCCAGTAGGCGTCTCTGTTTTTTGACATTGTAAGAATTGCAAGAAAAGCTACAAGACCGCCAATAACAAGCTGAATTATGAATAATAAAATTTCAGAACTCATAATTATTCCTTTTTGTTTTCTCCGTATTTAAAAGGTGAATTTTTTAAGCAGGTAAAAACACCCTTATCTGCATTAAAAGGGACTATAGATTTTTCATTCCAGTCCGGGTTAAATAATATTCCCAATTTAAGGCAATGTAAAATAAAATCGTCATATTCTTCCTGAGGAATTTTTGGGATTAAGTATGGGCCCTGGCGGGTAAAATATCTGGTAAGAACTGTGTCGTAAATGAACCAGTCTTTTTCTTCTCTTTCCTGCAGGGCTGCTATAAGATTGTAGATTGAGCGGGCAATTGCAGCTTCAAGGGCAAAGGGAAGTTTTGTGCTTTTTATGTTGAGCTTGTCGTTTATAAGTTCTTCTTTTACGGCCAGAAGGTAAATTGTGTCGGTCCAGGGAAGGGGAGGGCACAGTACAATGCAGTCTGTGTCCATGCAGCTTTTTGACTGCGAAAAATTAGACCATGGAATGTAAAAGGAGGTGCTTTCGGCAGAAATTGTAAGGCCAGCCTGCAGGGCATCTCTTTTACTTGAAAAATAAAATACTCTTCTGTTTGAAAGGAAAAGCGAGGAAAGGGCTTTTCCTACGCGGCAGGAATCTTCGCAGGTGAAAGAGCCCACTTGCGCGCGGCAAAGGGTGTTTTTTAAAACTGTAAATGCGTTTTTACCATCCCAGCCTAAAATTGCCCTTCCGTTTTCTTGAAAGCAGTCAGTAAGCCGCTTTGCTTTTTTTGTATAAAGAAAACAGTTTCTGGCCCTTGTAACAGGACCATAGAGTTTGTAGATTTCGTTATAATAGCTTTCTTTGTTCATAAACTAGTTTATCTCAAAAATAATTTTATTATCTTTTATATCGGCAAGAACCTTTCCGCCCTTTTCCAGTTTTCCAAAAAGAACTTCATCAACAAGTTCATTTGCAAGCTTTTCTTCGATTGTTCTTGCAATGTTTCTGGCTCCGAATTCCTTTGAATAACCTTCGTTTGTTAAATATTCAAGGCAGGCTGGGCTTGCGCTTAAGACAACTTTTTTAGCCGCAAGTCTCTTTGCAAGTCTGTCCACTTCTTTTTTACAGATTTTTAGGGCAACTTCCTTGTCCAGGAAATTGAATGGAATTACAGCATCAAGGCGGTTTCTGAATTCCGGTGGGAATTCTTTATTAACGGCTTCGGTAAGGGCAAGCTGAGTATCTTCAGATACTTCTGCTCCAAAACCAATGCCAGGGTGCTCAAGATCTCTTGCTCCCGCGTTACTGGTAAGAATTACAATGCAGGAACGGAAATCTGCCTTGCGGCCCTGATTATCTGTCAGCTGTCCGTAGTCCATTACTTGTAAAAGGATGTTGTAAATATCTTCATGAGCTTTTTCAATTTCATCGAACAAAATTACGGCATGAGGATTCTTTCTTACATCTTTTGTAAGCTGTCCCCCTTCCTCAAAGCCAACGTAACCTGGAGGTGAGCCGACTAAACGGCTTACTGTATGTTTTTCCTGGTACTCACTCATGTCATAACGTAAGAGTGGTTCCTGAAGAATATCTGCCAGCTGTTTTGCAAGCTCTGTTTTTCCGCAGCCGGTTGGACCAACAAATAAATAGCAGGCCTCAGGTTTTTCCGGATTCCTGAAGCCGGCACGGGATCTTTTTACAGCCTTGCTTAAAGCTTGAATTGCATTCTGCTGGCCAAAAATCTGTGCAGAAAGATTGTCTTCTATGGTTCTGAGGGCTTCCTTCTCGCTCTTGTTTCCGCTTTGAACCGGAAGTTTTGTTATTTTTGCGGTCACCTTTCGCAGAATATCGCTGGTGACTACAGGGCGGTAGGAATCCATTTTTGCCTGCAGAGGAAGATTTTTTGTATTTCCTTCAAAGCCGCCGGAAGATTTTATGTGAGTCCAGGCTCCTGCTTCATCAATTAAATCAATTGCCTTGTCAGGGAGTCTTTTATCCGGCATGTATTGAAGTGAAAGCCTTACAGCTTCTTCCAGAGTGCTCTGTTTATAGGTAACGTGATGAAAGTCTTCAAATTTTGCTTTTAAGCCCTGAAGGATTTTTACAGTCTCTTCTGAGCCGGGTTCCTTAATATCTATTTTCTGGAAACGTCTTGCAAGAGCCCGGTCCTTTTCGAAGTTTTTCTGATACTCTTCAAAGGTTGTTGAACCTATGAATTTTACTTCGCCGGTTGCAAGAACAGGTTTTAAAAGATTTGCTGCATCCATCTGTGTGGAACCATTTGTACCGGCTCCCATAATCATATGGATTTCATCAATGAATAATATGCACTTCTTTTTCTGTTTAAGTTCGTCAATTATGGAGTGGAGTCTTTCTTCAAAATCTCCCCTGAATTTTGCGCCCGCAAGTAAAAGGCCAAGGTCCAGACTGTAAAGGGTAAAGCCTTTAAGAGTGTCGGGAACTCTGCCTTCCACAATTCTCTGGGCCAGCCCCTGGGTAATTGCAGTTTTACCAACGCCGGCATCTCCTACATGAATAGGATTGTTCTTTGAGCGGCGGCATAATACCTGAATGGTTCTTTCCAGTTCTTCTTCACGGCCAATTAAAGTATCAAAGAGTCCGTCTTTAGCCATCTTTGTAAAATCAACACAGAAGCGGTTAAGCCCCCCCTTGTTATTTGAAGTAAGTTCTTCAAGTCCTGGAGGAGTCATCTTGTTATCATTCTGTTTTCTTGGCTGCGAAGTTCTTGCTATGCTTTCCTGCAGCTTAAGCTTATTTACGCCGTTTGTTTTTAAAAAGTAGGAACAGTAATTGTTCTGCTCTTCAATCATGCTGACCAGAATATCAGAAACATCAATAAAATCTTTGTCTGCAGAAATACAGTGGAAAACTGATCTGTTCATTACGGCCTGAAAGCCTGCAGATTCAACCGGAGTTTTTAAGAGTTCTTCATTTTCTGTATTTGAAACAACCGGTAACTGGGTGGTTAAATAATTGTAAATATCAGTTTTAAGATTTTTTACATTTCCCCCCGCGCTGGTAATCAGGCTTACAACCGAATCCTCGTTAATCGCGCAGGAAAGAATATGTTCAGGTGTCAAAAACTGGTGGTGAGACTGCTTTGCTTCTAAAAGGGCATCAGAAAGAACTTTTGCAAGGACCGGAGTAACCCTCATCTGTTTAACTGATGCTTTTGCTTTATCGTCTTTACTCAACTTCTACCCTCAAAGGAAAACCCTGCTGGCGGGCAATTGATTTTGCCAGTCTGGCCCGTGATATAGCAATATCAGCCGTATATTCTCCTACGATAGCATTGCCTTCGTGGTGTACGGTCTGCATAAGGTTTGTTGCTTCTTCGCGTGATTTATTGAAAACAGAAATTAAAACTTCTACTACAAAATCCATGGTTGTAAAATCATCATTATAAAAGATGACTTTTCTCTGGGGAGGAAGTTCAATTTTGATATCTTCTGCAATATCGCTGTTTGAATCATTTACAGAATTAAGAAAGTTTTCCATATTATAAATATAGCATTTTTTTGCTTAAGCGTCATTAGTCACTTAATTTATCAGGTTGATTTTAGCTTCTGAGTGAACTAAAATGGAAATTATGAAAAAGAAATTAAAGATAAGTATTAAAAATGATGCACCGGTTACAATTGCCTTTGCGGTAATAAGTATAATCCTTTTTTATGTAGATATTCTTCTTTGTCATGGCCGCATGGCAACAGCCCTTCTTTCGACCCCGACAAATTCCAGCGGACCAAATCCTTTTGTTGCCTCTGATATATTCTCTTATTTGAAAATATTCTTTTATGTTTTTGGAGCAGAAGATATATCCCTGCTTCTTTGTAATTTAATCTTTTTGCTTTTGCTTGGCGCAACTCTGGAAGATTATTATGGTTCTCCTTTAATTTTAATCTGCTATATAATTACCACAGTTTTTTCCGGGGTTTTAAATGCCCTTCTTTGTTACGGCTCTGTACAAGGCTGTTCCTGCCTTATTATGATGACAATCTTCTTGAGTGCCTTTATGAGCGTTTCAAAAAATAAGGCTCCGGTTTCAAGTTTTTTTGTACTTGTAATCTATATTGTTCGTGAATTTATGCAGAAAAATGCCAATGGAATAGTCGGCATGTTCATTGTTCTTATTGCAGGTTTATGTGGTGCCCTTGTTGCCTTTATCCTTGCACCTCTTGTCAGTGCAAATGCAAAAAAGAATAGCAGGGGACTTTTGAACAAGGCAGAAAAGGTACGTGAAGAAAAAAAGCCTTTATTTAAAAAGGAAAAGGAATCTACTACAATCATTAGAAAAAAAGATGATGATTATGATGATGGTCCTTCTGATGATGATACAACTGTAGTCGGAACCCTGCAGTTTTAGTTCCTGCTGCAGGCTATGAAAGAAAGAACCTATCTTGCAATCGATTTAAAATCTTTTTATGCCTCTGTAGAATGTCGGGAGCGCCTGCTCGATCCCCTTACAACTAAGCTGGTCGTGGCAGACAAAAGCCGGACCAGCAAAACTATCTGCCTTGCGGTAACTCCTGCCCTTAAAGCTTACGGGCTCAGCGGACGGTCGCGGCTTTTTGAGGTTGAGGCTAAGGCCCGCGAAATTAAAAGACAGACGGGCAAAGAACTTGAATATATTGTGGCGCCTCCCCGCATGGCCCTTTACATTCAGTATTCCACCCGCATTTACAATGTTTACCTGCGTTATTTTTCGCCCGAAGATATTCACGTTTATTCTATTGATGAAGTTTTTATTGATGCGACCAGCTATCTTTCTTTTTATAAGATGACAGCCCGCGAACTTGCGGTTAAGGTGATTCGGGATGTTTTGAAGGAAACCGGAATTACTGCAACGGCCGGAATTGCGCCAAACCTTTTTTTATGTAAGGCTGCCATGGATATTGTTGCAAAGCATATTCCTGCAGACCAGGATGGAGTTCGGATTGCAGAGCTTGATGTTATGGGCTTTCGCCGCCAGCTCTGGAATCATCAGCCGCTGACAGACTTCTGGCGGGTGGGACGGGCTATGGCTCGCAGGCTCGATAAATATTTTATCCGTACAATGGGAGATATTGCCCGCACTTCGCTGGAAAATCCCCGGCTGCTTTTTAAGGAGTTTGGAATTGATGCGGAGATTCTGATTGATCATGCCTGGGGACTTGAGCCGGTTGGTATGAAGGACATAAAAAACTATAAATCCGAAGCAAAAAGCCTTGGAAGCGGCCAGGTACTTCATGAGCCTTATACTTTTGAAAAAGCAAAAATCATTGTTAGGGAGATGGCAGAACAGCTTGCCCTGGATTTGTTTAAAAAGGAGCTTGTGGCTTCCTCTGTGACTCTTCAGGTTGGTTATGATGTAGAAAGCCTTAACCTTAAGGATTTTGATGGTGAAGTGGTGCGGGATTTTTACGGCCGCGAGGTTCCAAAGCCTGCTCACGGGACTGCCTCACTTGGCTCAGAAACAAATTCTTCTCGTGCTATAATTGATGCCTTTCTTGGGATTTTTGAAAGGACTGTAAATCATGCCTGGCTGGTACGCCGTGTGAATATCACTGCAAATAATACAAAAGCTGAAAGCCTTCGGCAGCCGGGACTTTTTGATGAGATTGACGAAAAAGAAGGCGGCCTTAATCAGGAAAAGGAAAAGAATCTGCAGAAGGCCAGGCTTGAGATTATCCGCAAGTTCGGAAAGAACGCAATTTTAAAGGGAATGGACCTGGAAGAAGGGGCTACAACAATAGACCGCAATTCACAGATAGGAGGGCACAAGGCATGAAAACGTTTGGATTTCTGCACTTATCCTAACTACAATTTCCATTGCACTATAAAAGTCACTCTTATAAAAAAGCTATAACTACAGCGTTACGGGTAAATATGGAAAATGGATGATGGTTCATTATCTGAATTTCTTGGATTACCAAGATAAATTTTGTGGCAAAATATCACCCATATTACTTACTTTATTACCCATGTGTGATATAATCATCATGGGTGATAAAGTGAATAATCAATTACATGAATTATTAGATGAACTCCGTTCTTATGATACTGAACGTGAATGGTTTGAGTTTAAGGAAAACTGGTTTGATCAGACTCAGCTTGGACAGTATATTTCTGCTCTCTCAAACAGTGCAGCAATTGAAGGTCGTAAGAATGCTTATTTTGTCTGGGGAATTCATAATGATACACATGATGTAACAGGCACAACTTTTAACTGCAACATGGATATTAAAAATGAGCCTTTAAAACATTTTCTTGCACGACAGATTTATCCGGATTTAAATTTTAGTTTTGAAGAAACCAATTATGAGGGTAAAAAGGTTGTTGTTCTTACTATTCCGGCTGCAAGGACAGTTCCTACAAGTTTTGATAACGAACGCTTTATACGAATTGGCTCAAGTAAAGAAAGCCTCAGAAAGTATCCGGAAAAGGAATCTTATTTATTTGATGTCCTTCGACATGGTTTTCCTACAATTGAAAACACACCATCTAAGTATCAGGATTTAACTTTTGAGAAACTTTTTATATATTATGGAGCAAAAGGTCTGAAACTTAATCCTGATAATTTCAAAAAGAACCTTAATCTTCTTACAGAAGATGGAAAATATAACATTCTTGCACAGTTGCTTTCTGATAATTCTCAGATTCCGTTAAGGGTTGCCATTTTCTCAGGAAAGACAAAAGCAGATAAAATGTATTCTATCCGCGAATTTGGTTACCAGTGTATTTTGTATACACTTGATGAAGTGCTTCGTTATGGAGATGTGCTGAATATTCTCCAGGCAGATGAGAAAGATAGAGTTGTAGAACGAAAAGAAGTTCCTTTGTTTGAAAATGATGCATTTCGTGAAGCTGTTATAAATGCATTTGTCCATAACAAATGGGTAACAGAAAATGAACCAATGATTACTGTTTTCTCAGACAGAATTGAAATTCTTTCAAGAGGTATATTGCCTCCAGAACAAACACTTGAAGGATTTTTTAGAGGTGAATCTATTCCTGTAAATAAGAAACTATCAGAAATATTCTTACAGCTTCATATCAGCGAAAAAACTGGCCGTGGTGTTCCGAAAATTACCAGCACATACGGAAAAAGTGCATACGAATTTCATGAAAACTCTATTGTTGTAAAAATCCCTTTTAATTGGATTAACAATATGGGTGATAAACTGGGTAATAAAACGGGTGATAATTCACAGCTTAATAATACCCAGTCCAAGATTTTTTCAGAAATCCGAAATAATCCAAATATTACAAAAACTCAAATTGCACAACTGGTTGGAGTTGGAAAGACTACCGTTGATAATGCAATTGCAGTTCTCAAACAGAAAGGTTATATAAAACGCTCTGGTTCCAATAAAACTGGTTTCTGGGAAATATTAAATGCAGGAGAATAAAATGAAAAGAATCGTATTGTTTTTTTTATGTATGATTAATCTCAGTTTCTTATTTGCTCAAAAATTTGAAGTCACCAAAGAAATTAAATTCGGACAGCCAATCAAATATTATGAAAACTGGGATCCAGTAGAAGGTGGAAATCCTGGTATTTATCAGATGCAAAGCTGGAAAAATCAGTTGATTCTATTTGATACAGATAATCATTTATATTTTAATTTAGAAAATCCAAATCAGAAAAGGGAATATAAGTCTTTATATAACATTCTTTCTTTTTCCCAGAATGATGAGATACTTGTCTTAGGCGAAAAAGGTTCTATAAATAAAATTGATATCTATACAAAAAGCAAAAATATAACCCAACCAGATTATTCTATTGATTATAGTGATGTAAAAGATAAATTTAGTTTTTCTCTTTATTATACTGAAAATAAACTTTTTTCAAATGGAAATTCTGGTTTGATATATTGGGAACTTCTTCCAGATGGAAAAACAAAGTTTCATAATACTACTCAAACAAAACAAGAAATGGAAAATGGTCTTGCTGAACATTTAGGATTAAAAAAAATTGGCTCTCAAAAATATTTTGGTGATAATTGTATCAATGTAAAAAAAGCTCCAAATTTTGCTAATTATTGGAAAAATATAAGTATCAGGAATGAAAAATATGAATGGCTTTCTAAAAGTTTTTCAACTGCGTTTAGCTATGAGGGAACCGATAAAAAAGGTTTATCATATTATTCTGCTATTGGTAATGGCTTTAATATTAATTTATCAACTCATCCAGAAATACCATATGAATTTATTGTAGCAGTATTAGATCCTTGGACTTATGAAGTTTATATATGCGAGTTACCTGCTGGGGATTGGAATCCTGTTCGCAATTCAAACGGTCTTATTGCAATGAATAGTTCTTGTATAGATTTTGAAGGAAATTTTTATTTGACCGACTGTAACAAAGAAAAAGGCTGTTATGAAATCAAAAAGCTCAGTAATGACTGGATAAAACAATATGATTTTTATAAACGAGAAATCGGAATCATGAATACAAATCACATTCCACTTCAAAATGAAGCAAAACTTTCTGCTGAAAATAATGGCTATAATTTTGATCATGAATACTTATGGATATTAGAACATCAAGACGATTGGTGCAAAGTTCGTAAAGTAGACGGCCGCGAAGGTTGGGTAGAAACCAAATACATCAATTTTGATAATCAGGATTCAGCTTCATCAACAAACGTAGCTGTAAGCAAAGTAATGACTTGCAACGACAATCTTCGTCTTCGCTCTCAGGAAGCAACATCAAGCAGTGTAATCACAACCATGCAAAAAGGCACAAAAGTCAAAATCCTGAAACTTGGTAAAGCAGAAACAATCGATGGCATAAGCAGTAACTGGGTACAGGTAGAAGTTCTTTCCGGTGCAAAAGACAAAGACAGTAAAGAAATAAAATCGGGAACCACAGGCTGGTGCTACGGCGGATATTTGGATTAAGGTTTGAATATGAAGAAGAGACTTTTACTTACAGTAATTATTCTCGCAATGAGCGTTTTATGTTTCGCTTTGGAAGTGGAAAAACTTGGAGAAATAAAAGATATATATTATAGAGATGGTATCGCAGGTGGACCCGGAAGTCCAAATGAGCTTGCCATAAATGAAGTTGATAACACAATAAAAATCATTAATAGCACATCTGATTTTACTTATTATGATTTGACTACTCTGGAAGGTGTCAAAAAAACTGAATATCGGAATACCTTTGGTTTGATGCAAATTGAATTGGGAGATTTCGATATAAGTTGCCATAGTGATGTTTTAATTCTGGAAAAAGACAATGAACAGATTCAATATATAGCCGGATATGAAAATATCAAGTCTGGAATCAGTTTTATTCTCAAAAAAGATAATGGCTACATAATTTATTATGTCAATGAAGATGGATTTCCAAGTGCTGTAGATACCACCGGCCGTATCTATTCAGAAGAAGAAGCAATGGCATATTTGAAAAAATATGACCCGGAAAAATACGAGCAGAGCAAGAGAACTTCTGGTGAATTAGAACTCTACAATGATTTTATTCGCAATCGTGTCCTTATCTGGGGAAAAACTCATTACATGAAACACAATGTAATGGTGCAATATGACCTTCAAGGAAATTATTATTTTATGCAAGACTTTGGAAGCCTTGGTTCTGACATTGGATGTTACTTTAATGATAAGTGTATTTTTTACAAATTTACTGAAGGATTAAATCCATACTCTGAAATAATCAAGAACTGTAAAGATGATGATTATTATAGCTCCAGCTGGTATCTTGGGTTTGGCGGTAACATCTACTATTACGTTACCGGCAAAGAGTATACCGAAGTCTTCCGCATCCGCCGCACCTGGGGTGATCCAGATTTTTATGCTATGGCCATCAACGGCTACACAGACGACTCTTACGGCCAGTACGTAAACAAGGTTCTTCCAACTTTGAGCAAAGCAGAACTCCGTCTTTTGAGAAATACAATCTTTGCCATCTATGGCGTTCACTTTAAAAGCGCAGACCTTTCAACTCATTTCAACAAACAAGTCTGGTACACAGATGAAGGCAAAACATCTGGTGAAGTGATGCTTCCGGCGCATCGTCAGAAGCTTGTTGAGATGATACAAAAGTTAGAGAAATAATCAAAATCTATCTGGAGTTAAAAGAAATGAAAAAGACATTCATATTTATAACTTTACTTTTCATAAGCACATTTTTATGGTGTCAGAATGTTGAATTTAAAAAAATTAAACAATTTAAGAATGATAAGGCATCTGTTTATATTAGAGAAGAAGTAAATCCTCAGGATGATATTACTGGTAACGATATCTTTTTTGATGCTGATGGAAATTTTATGATTTATCAGCGTGACAAGAAATTGATGCTTTTCACCAATAAAGATTTAGAGATTGAAACACAGATAAAAATTAATACAGATACATCTTTGCAGACTTTCCAAACAATTGAAAATAATATTTTTATGGGAAACCATACCGAAGCATTCTATTTTAATAAAAATGGTTCTGAGTTTTTTCGAGTAAATATTTATTCAATATTAAATAAGCTTAATGGAGGGGACAGTAATTGGTTCACTGATTGTTATTATGATGAAGAAAAAGATATTTTGTTTTTTACATACCCTCATAATTCGGTAAACAGCATAGTAAATCCTTCTTTTGATGAAGTTCAGAATCAGAAAAATTTCCGTAATGCAGAAGAAACAAGTAAACTTCTTAAAAATGGAAATTATGCTCCTCATCTGACTTTAGATTCAGATAATGATTTATATATTGATGGAGTCAGATGCAGATGGAATGCAACAGCTTATGAAACTACAGATTATGTAATTACTCTAAATAACAAGCGTAAAACTATTAGGGTTTTTGACAGAAAAGAAAGTGAGGTGTTAAATTACACCATTCCTGAGAATGAAACCGAAGAATCCATCACCTATCATCCAAACGGCGACTGGTATTTCCTGACTATAAACTGGACAACAGACACGCACACCCTTTGGCGAATCGAAAATACCTGGGATTCACAGTGGCGCGAGCAGTGGAATAAAGAACACATCAATTTTGATAATCAGGATTCAGCTTCATCAACAAACGTAGCTGTAAGCAAAGTAATGACTTGCAACGACAATCTTCGTCTTCGCTCTCAGGAAGCAACATCAAGCAGTGTAATCACAACCAT
>JAEEGH010003069.1_pt1 | contig 44429 bp, 39 predicted proteins | sample 9134181 | NCBI WGS metagenome assembly JAEEGH01 (sample SAMN16246544, study PRJNA631951) | gut metagenome | biome: gut microbiome; feature: rumen; material: DP-attached | host: Bos | place: Iran: Karaj | collected 2018-10
GATTGTTCCCTTATACTTCAAACCCACATACTGCCCTGGTGGTTAACCTCTTCAAGGAGGAGAAACCTCAGATTTGCCTCATGGGCGCTACCGTGATAGGTCGCGACCTCGGTCCACGCGTGTCTTCTGCTCTCTTCAGCGGACTGACTGCCGACTGTACCGAACTGGAAATCGATGACTTCGACATGAAGGTGAAGAACGAGGCCGGCGAACTTGTAACGAAGCATTTTGACAACCAGCTGATGCAGATCCGCCCTGCCTTCGGCGGCAACATCGTGGCTACCATCGTGAACCCTGAGCACCGCCCGCAGATGGCTACCGTGCGTGAGGGCGTGATGAAGAAGGAGGTCCTCGATGAGAACTACAAGGCTGAGGTTATTCGTCACGACGTGGCGAAGTACGTGCCACAGACTGAGTACGTAGTGAAGGTGCTCGACCGCCATGTGGAGCAGGCTAAGCATAACCTCAAGGGCGCACCTATTGTTATTGCCGGTGGCTACGGCGTAGGCAGCAAGGAAGGCTTCAACCAGCTCTTTGAACTTGCCAAGGAACTGCATGCAGAGGTAGGCGCAAGCCGTGCCGCTGTTGATGCAGGCTGGATAGACCACGACCGTCAGATTGGTCAGACAGGTGTGACAGTGCGTCCTAAGGTGTATATCGCTTGCGGTATCTCCGGACAGATTCAGCACATCGCAGGTATGCAGGATGCTGGCATCATCATATCAGTGAACAGCGACCCTGATGCTCCTATCAACACCATTGCCGACTATGTCATCAACGGAACTGTTGAAGAGGTAATACCTAAGATGATTAAGTATTATAAGAGTAATAATAAATAAGTAATCAGTAGTTAAGTAGTTAGGTAGTTAAGACAATACGATTGTGAGTAACTTTAGCTTTACAAATATAATCGCATGGCAGAAAGCTCATGCTTTTGTACTGACAGTATATAAGTGTTGTGCTGATTTTCCTGACTTTGAGAAGTTTGGACTGGTTTCTCAGTTTACACGTGCAGCGGTATCTATACCCGCCAATATTGCAGAAGGTTACAAAAGACTGTCACAAAACGAGAAACTCCGTTTTCTGAATTATTCACAAGGAAGTTTGGAAGAATGTCGTTACTACATTATACTTGCGAAAGACTTAGCTTATATAGACGAAGACAACTATAAGATACTGAATGACCTTTTAGAAGAAACAAGTAAGCTTCTTAATGGTTATGCCAAAGGTGTAGTTAATTTTTCGGCTGGTAAACAAATGTCTTAACTCCTTAACTTCTTAACTCCTTAACTCCTAAAAAAATGTCAAATTTCTATACAGATAATCCTGAGATAAAATATTTTCTCAGCCATCCACTGCTCAAGAGAATAGTGGAGCTGCGCGAGCGCAACTATGCCGACGCAGATAAGTATGACTATGCTCCTGCAAACTTTGAGGATGCCATAGACAGTTATGAGCGCGTGCTTGAACTTGCTGGCGACGTATGTGCCAACATCATAGCACCTAACGCTGAGAGCGTTGACGCAGAAGGTCCTCGTTGCGAGAACGGACGTATGATTTATGCTTCAAAGACTTACGAGAACCTCGACGCTACGGTAAAGGCCGGACTTAACGGCGTTACCATGCCTCGCAGATACGGCGGTCTCAACTTCCCTATGGCTATCTATTCTGCCATCAACGAGATGATGGCGGCTGGCGATACTGGCTTTGAGAACATCTGGTCACTGCAAGACTGCATAGAGACTCTCTATGAGTTTGGCGATGAGGATCAGCGCAAGCGCTTCGTGCCACGCGTCTGCAACGGCGAGACCATGTCAATGGACCTTACTGAGCCTGACGCAGGTTCTGACCTGCAGTCGGTTATGCTCAAGGCTACATACGATGAAGAGAACAAGTGCTGGCGCCTGAACGGCTGTAAGCGTTTCATCACCAACGGTGACTCTGACATCCACCTCGTATTGGCACGCTCTGTAGAGGGCACACGCGACGGTCGCGGATTGTCAATGTTCATCTACGACAAGCGCGACGGCGGCGTTGACGTACGCCGCATCGAGAACAAGCTCGGTATTCACGGTTCACCAACCTGTGAGCTCGTTTACAAGAATGCCAAGGCAGAGCTTTGCGGCAGCGAGCGCATGGGACTCATCAAGTATGTGATGGCACTGATGAACGGTGCACGTCTCGGCATCGCCGGACAGTCAACAGGTACTTCACAGATGGCATACAACGAGGCTCTGGCATACGCCAAGGACCGTAAGCAGTTCGGCAAGGCTATCATCAACTTCCCTGCCGTATATGACATGCTTGCCATCATGAAGGCTAAGCTTGACGCTGGACGTACGCTCTATTACACCACAGCACGCTATGTGGACATGTATAAGACACTTGAGGACATTGAGCGCGAGCGTAAGGAACAGGGCGAAAAGCTTACTCCGGAAGAGCGCACTGAGTGCAAGACTTACTCTAAGCTTGCTGACGCCTTCACGCCTATCGCCAAGGGTATGACTTCAGAGTATGCTAACCAGAACGCATACGACGGCATACAGATTCACGGCGGTTCAGGTTTCATGCTTGAGTATGCTTGCCAGCGCCTGTATCGTGACGCACGTATCCTCACCATCTATGAGGGAACCACACAGCTGCAGACTGTCGCCGCAGGTCGTTACATCACCAACGGTTTCTATGGTCAGGTAATAGCCGACATGCTGGAGGCAGGCCAGGCTCCTAAGGAGGTAGGCACCGCAGACTGGTGTGCTGCAGAGTTCCAGCCATTGAAGGTGCGTGTGGCAAAGATGGCAGAGAAGTATAACAAGGCTGTGGAATACGTCAACGAGAAGAAGGACGACGAGTTCAAGGACTTCGCCATCCGTCACCTTTACGAAATGGCAGCCGACTGCATCATGGCTCTCCTGCTTATCGGTGACGCAAGCCGTGCACCTGAGCTCTTTGCCAAGTCTGCACGTGTATATACACGCTATGCTGCCGCAGAGATAGAGAAGCACTATGACTTCGTAATGTCAGCAACAGCCGAAGACCTTGCCGACTATCGCAAGTAATTTCGGAAGAAAGTAGAAAAGATTAGGGTATAAGGTTTGTCACGACACAAGCCCAAAACCATAATCAATAACACAAATGAGTCCCATGTATCATTATGACACATGGGACTCATTGTTTTTAGGTTTGTCTTAAAATATACATCTATGTATAATACATGTATGTATAATCATTATGACACATGGGACTCTTTGTTTTTTTGACCTTGTAATTGTTTGAATTTCAAACGACGTATTACTCCTTGATATATTTCGCTCCGTTTTCTATTATGATTCCTTTGGCATCCTCATCCACCTCCATACCTTGAAGGTTAATATGAATTCATATAGTCTACTCGTGGTCTGATGCAAACACCTCCAGCAAAATCATCATGGTTTCCCTCTTGACGGATTTCTTCTATTTCGAAATAATTGGTGTCATATTTTATTTCAGCAAAAAAAACCAAGATTTAGTACTTTTTATTTTGCCCTCCCATAGGTACAGAAATAAAGCGAGGTCTATTTTCCCAATCATATTTTCTCTGTTCCTCAGGAGTACGGTGTATGGCATTTACCTTCGTAAGTGTTACCATCTATCCTTTACCTTGAAGAAATCTTTGTCATATATATCGCAAGCAAGTGACAACAAATCGTTACGTGACTTACCTTCATAATGTTCCTTGATGGCTTCAATAAGACAATCGGCATAATCATCATCTTCATCACATTCAACATCCAATAGGTTCAACTCGTCTTCCAACGTGAGCAATTCAATATTGTTTTTGTAGATGTAGATGAAAATCTCGTCCTTTTTGTCATAGTAATAATCATCACCATCGAGAACAATATCAAAACGGTTTGTTTCGTCTTCATCTATCCACTTCTTTATTGCATCAATAACTTCTTTGCTTACATTCTTAATATCCATATTATTCTTTCCTTTCTATATTAAGTTAGTCTTCCATTGCTTCCATGGTATGTTCCCATCGTCCCCAATCACCAATATAAAATGTTACTTTTGCATTCTGTTCAGGGTCATTGATAATTATCTCTTTACCGTCATGGTCAACAGTCAAAGTCTTATCATCACCAAATGCATGATACAGATAGCTGGGATTCATATAACTATACTTTAGTTAGGGGTAACCAAAGGTAGTAAAATATCTCAGCTATCTTTCATTTATCTCATTTTTTTGCAAACTAACTACGCATTTGTCGGATGAACCAAAAATATTTGTTAATAATTTTTGTTGTAGTGTAGAATGTCTAACCCCACCTTTATTGACAATCAAGAGGATTAAGTCCTCGGCGTGCATCTGCACAAAGTCTCTATCTCACTGTCTGTTTCTTATTATATAAGGTATTAAAGGGTTTATAATTATTATATTCACATTATTACTCTTCTGCAAAGTTAAGGAAAAAATCTGATAAGACCAAGGATTTTAAGGTTTATAATTATTTTTTCTTCATCTATTTAATACACTTGTCCTTCAAAACTGCGCCGAACATATTACGCGAGTATATCATATTTACTATGATAAGAATGCTTATTCATTGTCGGAGCATAGATAATTCAAAGTAAATTCACTGAAATTAGAAAGTAAATTCAGTGAAATTACTCTGCAAATTCAGTGAATTTACTTTAAGAAAGCTATGCCTTTACAATGAAACATGATAGGTGGCAGACCGAATTTCGGGCTGAATTTCAGCAGATATGATGAAATTTCATCTTGATTTTCTTGTCTGTTTGCATTTTTTTGAGTACTTTTGCAAAGATTATACATACCAAAACACACATGAAAAACAAAATGAATACAATGATTAAGATGAAATTTTGGATGTTTGTCGCCATCCTTTTCTGCGGCACCAGTCTGTTCACTGCCTGTTCTGACGATGATGACATTACCACATCGCCGTCAGATGAAATAGAGGCTGTAGTGCGGAATATGACCTTGCGCGAGAAGGTGGGACAGATGTTCTACATACGCCCAGAGTCGCTCGACCCTAAAGCCGCAGGCAAGGTATATGCTGAACTGAAAATGCAGGAGGTGAACGACAACATGAGGAGCGTAAACGCACAATACCCAGTAGGTGGTATCATACTTTACGCCCATAACATCAATGATGAGGCACAGCTGCTGCAGTTCACCAGTCAGCTACGCCAACTGAAAGGTCAGCCTTTGCTCTGCATTGACGAAGAAGGCGGTCGTGTGGCACGCATAGCGAACAACACGAACTTCAATATAGAAAACGTTGGTCCGATGGGAGACATAGGCATCACTGGCGACCCAGAGAGAGCCTACACTGCCGCCAACACCATCGGTACTTACCTGAAGAAATATGGCTTTGACGTGGACTTTGCCCCTGTGGCAGACGTTAATACCAACCCTGACAACATAGTAATAGGCAAACGTGCTTTCAGCGATGAACCATACGTGGCAGCACCAATGGTAGTGAGCTATCTGCAGGGATTGAAGGATGCAGGTATCATGGGTTGTATTAAGCATTACCCCGGACATGGTGACACTAAGGCCGACACTCACTACGGATATGCACAGACGCAGAAGACATGGGAGGAGATACGCGACTGCGAGATGATACCTTTCAGGGCAGGCATCAACTGGGGTTGCCAGCTCATAATGACGGCACACATCAGCGTACCAAACGTTACAGGCACAGACATACCAGCCACGCTGTCAAGCATCATATTGCAAGATAAACTGCGCGAGGAGATGGGCTATGAAAACGTAATCATTGCCGATGCAATGGAGATGGGCGCCATCACCAAACAATATGAGGATAATACCGAAGCCGTTAAGCTTGGCATCAAGGCCGGACTCGACATCATTCTCAACCCTATGGACTTCCGCGAGGCGTTTGACGCAGTGGTAAAAGCCGTATATACTGGTGAGATAAGCGAAGAGAGAATCAACGAGAGCGTACGCCGCATACTAAAAATGAGGCGCAGTATGCTGTCAACCACTGTTGATGCAGACCCGACTCCACTGCAGAAGTGGACCGCCGGCACGACCGTAAGCAATGAGGCAATACAGGCATACGGAGGCATTGACAAGTGTTTCGCCGCCGAGCCGATACCTGATGACGTATGGGAGCGCATGCAGGGCAAGACATACAAAGAAAACCCATACATACAGCGCGATGACCTGCGCCACATACGCACGCTGCACTGGGACTACGACCACAAGATACACATCGGCGAGATGGTAGTGAACAAGCAGATAGCCGACGTAGTGGTCAATATCTTCCGCCAGCTTTATGACGCCAAGTATCCAATACAGCGAATGGTTCTGCCTGACGTTTACAATGCAGACGACGAGCTGCAGATGCGCGACAACAATACATCCAGCTTCTGCTTCCGTACTATATCAGGCAGCGCGACACTCTCAAAGCATGCCCGCGGACTTGCCATTGACGTGAACACATTATACAACCCTTATTACAAGGACCGCGAGAGCGGACGCTATGTGCAGCCAGCCACAGCAACTAAGTTCTGTGACCGCACATGGAACTTCCCATACAAGATAGACGAAGAGGACCTCTGCTACAAGCTGTTCACCGAGGCAGGCTTCGAGTGGGGCGGCAGCTGGACCTCATGCAAGGACTACCAGCACTTTGAACTCATAGAAAGCGAGGAATAGAATAACGACTATGCACACAAACGATACGAAGGAACTGCCACCTCTGTGGCTGTCGGCACTGCCACTCATAACACTTGTGGCACTCATAATAATCGTATTGATATATATGCCAGACGATGCACTGAGCGGTGCCAGCCAACTGGCACTCATAGTTGCATCGTCGGTATGCGTGGCTATCTCCATGCTATGGTGCCACACACCATGGGAGACGTTTGAGGAAGGAATAAAGAAGACTGTTGGCGATGCCGCCATATCCATACTCATACTGCTGATGATAGGTGTTATGTCGAGCACATGGATGGTAAGCGGTGTGGTGCCTACCTTTATATATTATGGCGTACAGTTTATGTCGCCGACGTTCTTCCTGCCATGCGCCTGTATCATATCGGCGCTCATATCAGTTATGACGGGTACGTCGTGGACCACCATTGCCACCATTGGTATAGCACTGCTCGGCATAGGCAACGCACTAGGCATACCAGCAGCTCTCAGTGCCGGTGCGATAATATCCGGCGCATATTTCGGCGATAAGATGTCTCCTATGTCAGACACTACCGTACTTGCGTCTTCGATGGCATCTGCAGACCTCTTCTCGCACATACGCTACATGATGTACACAACGGCGCCGAGCATTACGATATCACTGCTGCTGTATCTCTTTATAGGATTGGGCTTCAGTGGTACAGACATGGAGATAACGACATATACAGAAGGATTGTCGGGCACGTTTAACATAACACTGTGGACCATGCTCGTGCCGTTGTTCACCGCAGTGTTGATATATAAGAAAGTATCGTCAATGCTGACGCTCATACTGTCATCATGCTTTGCGTGCCTGTGTGCCTTGTTAACGCAGTCGTCGCTGGTTGCAGGCATTGGAGGCGGCAGCGAAGTCACGGCAAGCAGTCTGCTCAGCGGCATCATGACCACCTGCTATACATCTACGAACATAGATACAGGTGTAGCAGAAATTAACAACCTTGTATCCACGCGCGGCATGGCAGGTATGCTCAATACCGTATGGCTCATACTTTGTGCTATGTGTTTTGGCAGTTGCATGGTGACCAGCCAGATGCTGAAGAGTCTAACGCGCATATTGCTACGCGCCATACACAGCACGGTGAGCCTTGTGACGTCAACCGTATGCTCAGGTCTGCTGCTCAATATGGTGATGGGCGACCAGTTCCTTTCGATCATCATGAACGCCTCCATCTTCCGCGAGGAATACGAGAGGCGTGGCTATCGCCCAGAACTGCTGAGCCGTAGCACAGAAGACTCCTCCACGGTAACCTCCGTATTGGTTCCATGGACAGCCTGCGGCATGACGCAGAGTACCGTGCTAGGCGTGCCTACCATAGTATATCTGCCATTCTGCTTCTTCAACCTCATCAGTCCACTGATGAGCTGCATTGTAGCAGCCTTAGGCTTCGTTCCTACACCGCAAAAGGCAGAAGACAATAATACAAAACAATAAAATCAGGATTTTCTCATCTCTCTCCACATAAGGCGCTCCGTGGGGGCCATCTTCTCCGTAGCATAGCTCAGCGTAACGCTGTGCATCTCGCGCACGTGTTGCTCAAGGAAGTCGCGGAGCATATCCATGCTGATGCGCTTGCCCAACTCACGCAGCATCCAACCTACAGCCTTGTGCATCAGGTCGTGGGAATGATGCAGATGCCTCTCCGCATAGCGCAGGCACCACTCATGGTCGCCCATCTGCATGGTCTTCCACGTACACACCATACTGATGCGCTGCCGCCACAGGCAGGTGCTGTCAGCCAGTTCGTCAAGCACCCGCAGCTTATAGTCATGGCCTCCAAGCCCTGATGGCAGCATCAGCCAATGGCCCAGTATCTTCGGTGCCGACATGTCAACAAGGTCCCAGTTGTTAGCCTGCTCAGCATATTGCAAGTACATCCGCACTATCTCGTCGCGCTGCTTCATGGCCTCCACATCGTTGGTAAGCCGTTTGGTGGCGAGCCGTTCAAACTTCGCCACGAGTATCAGCAGTCCGCACAACCTCACCTCATGCCATTTGCTCATGAGCAGTACAGGAACCTCGCTTAGCTCAATATCCTTAGCCACAGCCTTCACCACCTCGCGAGTCTGTGGCACCTTCAGTCCCATGAACTCATCGCCCTCGCCGTAGTCTCCCGGTGCAGTCTTGAAGAAACGCATCAACGCCCTGCGCTGCACGTCATCGCCCAGCGTCTCCATATATGATATAATCTCTGTGCTTTGCATTACAAGTCCTGAGTCCGTGGTTACGGAAGTAGTCAGTACATTTTTCCTACTATCTTATAAGCCAATGTTGTTGGCACCAGTCTGCCAAGGAATAGGAACAACTTATATTGCCAGCCCACGGTGCTAACCGCATCAGGATGTTTTGCCTTGGCAAGGCTAAGCAGTTTCCTTGCCATACGCTCCGGTGTAATGCCATGTTGTTCATCGTGCTCCATGGTGCTGACGGCTTTTTCCATGTGCGTATATATATCGCTGCCAACCATGTTCTTCTTGCGTGCATCGGTAAAGCCCGTCTTTACGTCGCCTGGCATCAGCGAGCATACCTCTATGCCAAACGGAGCAAGTTCGTTGCGCATGGCCAGTGCAAGTGAATTGATGGCAGACTTTGAAGCAGAGTAGAAAGCCTGGAAGGGTAGGCTGAACGCTGCCATCATGCTGCTGACGAAGATAATGCGACCGCTACGGCGTTCACGCATGTGTGGCAATACAGCCTGTGCTATATTGAGCGCACCGAAGAAGTTTACGTCAAACTGTCGTTTAACCTCACTCAGTTCGGTAAACTCCACCGCACCGCTGATGCCCATGCCGGCATTGCTTATCAGCAAGTCTATCATGCCGCACTCCGTCATCACCTGACTTACTGCAGCTTTGCAGTCTTCAGGTTTCGTAACGTCGCAGTCTATATGCGTAATGCCCTCTGAGCTCTCGCCATGTCGCGACAGTTCATACACCCTATAGTTGTTTTTCGCAAACATCTCTGCGGTAGCCTTGCCTATGCCGGAGCTGCCGCCTGTTATAATCATTGTTTTCATATTAATTGCAAAGTTAGTAAGTTTTTGTGAAACTGCAAAATGAATTACCATAATATATCGGCACATTGTCAAAAATGTCTGATATTGTATCTCATGCAAAAAAAAACGTAAGAAGTAAGTAACGATATAAGGCAAGTTTGCTGCTTGTCATGCAATTCTTCTTTTAAGATTTTGCTGTTTCATTTTTTATTTGTAATTTTGCTATTTGAAACATAAATAAACACTTGAAGTATGAACATAAGACTTTATAATGCCCGCATCCTCACGATGGTGGAGGGAGAGGAGATTTTTGACGGTGAGATTCACATTGTGGACTCTCGCATAACATACGTGGGAGGGAAAACCGAGGGCGGAACGTTCGACAAGGAGATAGACTGTCAGCGTAACCTGCTGATGCCTGGTTTCAAGAATGCACACGCACACAGCGGCATGAGCATGCTGCGCTCGCTTGCCGACGACAAGCCTCTCGATGCATGGCTCAACGAAGACATCTTCCCCGTGGAGGCAAAGCTCACCGGCGACGACATCTACTGGGCAAGCCAGCTGTCGGTACTCGAATACCTCACCAGTGGCATCACTGCCTGCTTCGACATGTATATGGAGCAGGAATGGGTGGCTAAGGCCATGGACGACATGGGATTCCGCTGCGTACAGACAGGCGGTGTGAACGATTTCTCAAAGGATGTGCGCTGGATAGACTATATGTATAACAAATACAACGTGCCTGGTTCGCTGCAGTCTTATCAGCTGGGCTTCCATGCTGAATACACCACTAACATCGACAACCTCAAGACCATTGCCTCTGTAGTACAGAAGAATAAGGCTCCGCTCTATGTGCATGCCTGCGAGACGGAGGCTGAGGTAAAGGGCTGTGTGGAGCGTTATGGCAAGACGCCGGTGACATTCCTTGACTCTCTCGGAATGTTCGACTACGGCGGTGGCATATACCATGGCGTATGGATGAGTGAGGAGGATTACGACACCATGAAGCGCCGCGGACTGTATATAGTCACCAACCCTGGCAGCAATACCAAGCTGGCATCGGGCATAGCACCGATAAGCGAATACCTGAAGCGCGGCATAACGGTGGCGATAGGCACTGACGGTCCGGCTTCAAACAACTGTCTCGATTTCTTCCGCGAGATGTTCCTCGTAGCCGGTCTTGCCAAACTGCGCAACAACGATGCTGCGGCCCTTGACGCCCGTGAGGTGCTGAAGATGGCTACGGTAAACGGTGCCAAGGCTATGCATCTTGACGACTGCGACGTGCTTGCCAATGGCAAGAAGGCTGACATCATCATGATAGACTTGATGCAGCCAAACATGCAGCCGATAAACAATATCGAGAAGAATCTCGTATATTCCGGCAGCAAGCAAAACGTCAAGATGACGATGGTTGACGGTAAGATTCTATATCAAGACGGTAAGTTCTGCAACGAAATCAATCCAGAGAACATATATAATAAGGTGGAAAAAATAAAACAAGCTCATGTATAAATATCTTTATAAGGCCAGTCAGTGGCTCTCTACCTACACTTCGTGGTTTATCATTGCCGTGGCAGTGATAACCTATATCGTTCCGCAGCTCTTCACATGGGTGCATGGCACAACGCAGTCGTGCATACTCGGATTCATCATGCTCACCATGGGACTCACGTTGACCATGCAGGACATGCGCGTGCTGGCAGCCCGTCCGTGGGACATCCTCATCGGCACTTGCGCACAGTTCACGCTCATGCCGCTCATAGCATGGAGCCTCACCATAGGTGTGGGCTACCTCGGCATCACTATTCCCAAACCCGTAATAGTGGGCATCATACTCGTAGGCTGCTGCCCAGGAGGCGTGTCAAGCAACATCATGTCTTACCTCTGCCGTGGCGACGTGGCATTCTCTGTGGGCATGACGACGGCTTCCACACTGCTGGCACCTATCATGACGCCGCTGCTCGTGCTGTGGCTTGCCGGCGAACAAGTAGAGGTTGACGCCCTGGGCATGTTCCTCAACATCCTCATCGTCACGCTGCTGCCCGTCACGGTAGGTTTCTTTGCAAACCTGTTCTTTGGCAAGAACGACGGTTTCAAGAAGGCACAGGCAGTGATGCCTGCCTTCAGCGTACTGGGACTCGCCTGCATCGTGGGCGGAGTGATAGCTGCCGTTCACGACAAACTGCTGATGGAGGGCCTGATGTTCTTCCTTACTGTCTTTGCCGTAGTGCTGTGCCACAACTCGCTGGGCTATCTCACAGGCTACAGCGTAGGCAAGCTCTTCAACTTCTCGAAAGCGAAAAAACGCACCATATCCATAGAGGTAGGTATGCAGAACGCCGGACTTGCCACCGTCCTGGCATCCACGTTCTTCGCCGTATCATGCCCTTTGGCAGTGATACCCGCCGCCGTAAGCTGTGCATGGCACTCCATCTCGGGTACCATCCTTGCCACATGGTTCCGCAGTCGCGATGACAAGTAAAAGGGCTTTTTCGTGACACTTTGATTTTCCGAACCTCGATTTCCTTGCGATAAAATCCAGCGACGGGCAATTATTCTCAAAATCGGGTAAAATTTCGATTGCCGTAACTTGCTGATAATCAGTAATAGGTTTTTTGGAAAATTGTAAAAGCTATCATATTACGTCGTAAAAGCTATCGTTTTATGTTATAAAAGCATACAAATTGCGTTGTAAAAGCATAGCTTTCACGCTGTAAAAGCTATCATATTACATCCTAAAAGCTATGCTTTGACACCTCTGGAGGTGTTTTTACCCCTAAAAAGGCATACAAGAGTGCCGTCAGAAACTCTATTTTGAGTTTTCTGACGGCACTTTCCATTTTGACACTTTGATAACTGGAACATACTTTTACTTGTCAAAGTGTCAAAAACCAGGTATGTGCTTATCGCGACAATTGGAAGCCGTGTCCTCCGCACAATAATTGTTAAAAAAGGAGGTGCAAAATGAAAAAGTTTTTGTATTTTGCATTTTACACCACAAAAATACTAGGAGAAAACGAGAAAATTGTAAAAAACGCAATAAAAGCGATGACTTTTGACAGAAATTTATGTATTTTGACTCGGTTTTGAAATATTTTTATTATTTTTGCACTCAATGTATATAAATAATGTAAGTATGGAACGCAAGATTAACCGCATCAAAGTAATGCTTGTAGAAAAAGGTAAAACCAACAAATGGTTATCCGAACAAGTAGGCAAGGATCCTGCAACTGTCAGCAAGTGGTGTACAAATATGGCACAACCTACACTTGAGACAATGATGCAGATTGCAAAGGTTCTTGACGTGGACTTAAATGACCTCGTGCGCTTCGAAGCTTTGCCAGAAATTGAGAAAAAAAAACAAGATTGTGCAAATAGTTAGAGGTTGTCCCATGAATTGGGACTACATACTACTATTTTTGCGCCAAAACAAATATAGATTCTATGGTTTATACCAACGAAAATCATATCAATGGAGTGAAGGATGTTGAGACATTCTTTCACCATATTGTGTTTGAACTTAAGGTAAACTTCCATCCAGATGACATGTTTGAAAACTATATCAGCTGTGAGGATGGCATCAATACCTTCACACTTGTAGAGTGCGCAATCTACAATCGTCTGATGGATGAGAATTTCAAAGTGTGCAAAAAGGAAGGGTTGGATATTCACTCTATAGGACTAACTGAGCTTCAAACGGCTCTTGGAATAAACGTAGCATAATGAAAGAAATAAAAGTTGGAACCGTTTTTAGTGGCATCGGCTCACCAGAGCAAGCCTTGAAACGATTGAACGTACCACATAAAGTAATGTTTGCATGTGATAACGGCGAACGCTTAATCACTTGTGATTACAAGGAAGAGTTTATTAAAATAAAGTCTCTTTCTTCTGCAAAGGAGAAGAGAGAGTATGTAGATAAGCTTTATGCAGAACGTACAAGACAAACCAATTACGTTCAGCAATCTTATTTAGCCAATTATCTTGTAGAAGATGGCAACTTCTATCAAGATGTCATCTTACTTGATGGTACTGATTTCGAGAACAAGGTTGATCTGTTCGTTGGTGGAAGCCCTTGTCAAAGCTTCTCTATAGCAGGCGCAAGAGGGGGGTTTGAAGATACGCGTGGTACATTGTTCTTTGAATATTGCCGACTTGTGAAAGAAATAAAGCCAGAGGTGTTTATCTACGAAAACGTCTATGGTGTGCTAACACATGACAAGGGAAAAACTTGGGAAACTATGCAGAATGTATTCTCTGAACTTGGCTATCATTTTTCATGGCAGATACTTGATGCACGAGATTATGGTATTCCCCAGGGGAGAAGACGCCTCTTTGTTGTTGGGTTCAAGAACAAAGAATGTTTTGAACGATTCTCATTCCCCAAGAAAATAAAACTTGATGAATGTCCACTTCCCACTATGCAATCCATGTTGGAAGAAAACATGGCAGAAGGTAGTATGCAAAGTATTGATGGACAACTCAGAAAGATTGATGACAAGAAGGGTGAGCCCGATGAACGATATTATCTTTCTCAAAAGTTGGTTGACTACGTGCTTGCTCCAGGTACCAAGAATTTCATGCACTATGATGCAAAAACCGATTTGCCAATAGCAAGAGCGTTGGTAAAGAATATGGGCAACACCTATCGTGCAAGTGTAAATAACTATGTTCATACCAACACTAAAGCTGGCAACGGAAGATTACGTCATCTGACAATGAGAGAGGTACACCGTTTGATGGGTTATCCGGATTCGTATCAGATTGTTGTCAGTAAAGCGCAAGCTTACAAACAAGCCGGTAACTCTATCGTAGTAGATGTTATGATGAACATCGAGAAACAAATTATTAAAGCTATGAATTGGTAACATGGAACGCATAAAAGATATAGAAAAGAAATATAAGTTGGTAAGTTTGTTTGCTGGCATTGGAGGCATCGATCTTGGATTTGAGTTTGCAGGATTTGATTGTATCTGGGCAAACGACTTTGACAAGTTCGCTTGCCAAACTTATCGTGCCAATGTGGGTAACCAGATTGTTGAAGGTGATATTCGCTTAACCAAAGAACAAATTCCAGATCATGACATTTTGGTTGGTGGATTCCCTTGTCAGCCATTCAGCACCCTGGGCAAACTGCAAGGTTTTGATGACGAAAAGAACCGAGGTACTTTATTCTTCGAGATTATGGATATTATCACCAAACATGACACGAAAGTAGTTGTGTTGGAAAACGTAAAAAACCTTGTAAATCACGATGGCGGAAAAACTTTTGCTCGTATCAAACAAGAACTTAATGATGCCGGATATGATGTGAATGCACAAGTTTTGAACTCTCAGGATTATGGTATTCCGCAGAGAAGAAATCGAATTTTCATTGTTGCGTTCAACCGTAAGTATTTTAAGACGAATACATTTACCTATCCCGAAAAGGAAGATTTGAAAGTGACCACACAAGACTTGCTTGACGAAAATGTGCCCGAGTCATACTTCTTGACAAGAAAGTTAGAAAAAACAATTCTTGGCATGGGAACTAAGGGCTATATGGTCAAACCTACTATCGACCTTCCTATTTCAAAAACTCTTACCGCAACAATGCACAAGATGCACAGAGCCAGTCAGGACAACTATGTTACCGACCTGAAAAACTATGAGAAAAATGTTACTGACAAGGTAAAGCGTATGGAAGTGAGAAAACTCACTCCAAACGAATGCCGTCGGTTACAAGGATTCCCAAGTGAATGGACGCAAGTCGTTTCAGATTGTCAAGCCTATAAGCAATTTGGAAATGCCGTTACTGTAGATGTTGCTTATAAGGTTGCGTGTCAAGTAATGAAATACATAGAAGAAAATAAAAAATGAAAACAGAACGTCAATTTTACCATACAGATAGTCTCGATACAATAATAGAGATACTATCTACAAAATCTCCATCGGTTGTTTCTTATATTCGAGACAACAATGATCATACCTTTACCCTATGGTACAAGGACATCAAACATGCCGATTTGATTAGCTGTGGAAAGAGCACGCCTTCAAGGTATAAGACTGTCAATAAAAAGAAGGTGTTGAAAAAACGTATAGATCCGGAATATGACAAGAACGTCTTGAACTACTATACTGTCAAGGAAATGAAGGTCCTTGCCAAGAAGAAACCTTTCCCAACTGCAAAGCAGTCAAACATTCATGTGTCAGAAGAGTTTATGCAATACCTCGGAATTAAAGGATTCAGAGGTAATCTGTCAAGCTGTGCTGATTTCTTTTTGGTAAACGATACTTTGACATACTTCAACCAGGAATATACAGAAAAAGTAGCAACGGCCTTAGGTAAGAACCTTACGAATTGTAAGGGTAAAGACATTGTTTTAGCAGAAGGAGATTTTACACCCATCGACCTCAGTATTGCAGCTCATGGTATTGGCACGTCTGCAGACATCCTTTTCCATGATTTGAGACACAACATTTTTTCTTATGACAGAATAATGTTCCTCATCGAAGAAAATCTGGACAAAAAGAAAGTGTTTATATTATTGGACAAAAGTCCAGTATTCTATCAAATCGCTGGACTTCGTAATTCAGCATGGGTTAAATACATAACAAGATCCCGTCAACAAGAAGATGCAAATGTTATAGCACATGAACCTCTTACAGAAACAGAAACACGAAGTCTTCAGAAGGTATGGAAGGACCATCTTGCTCGTGAAATAATGACTCAAACGGATCATGAAACAGATGTATTCTGTCCATTCACACGAATTACAGCCGATTATGATAAAGTTAGTACTTTGTTCAGAGCTTCCCATATAGTTAGTTTTGCAGACAGCAATCTGGAACAGAAGTATGACTTGTACAATGGCTTGCTGTTATGTGCAAATGCAGATGCTCTGTTTGACAAGCACTTGATTTCGATAGACGAAAACAAGCAGTTAGTATTTTCGTTTTTGATTGCGAACAATAAATTGTTGAAAGAACGTCTTTTGTTGAACCAAGGTGTTTACAAAGATATTCTTACTGCAGAAAGAATGCAGTACTTGAAGAAACATTACCAGATTTTTCTGAAAAAGGAAGAAAAAAGAAGAACAGATCCCAATTATATAGAGGATGAAGAACTGGCAGATTGAAAATGGAACATTATTGCTGATGCTGACGGATGGTTCTCTATACCATCCGAAATCAGCAGAACTGTATGAGCAGAAAGATGACGATTCTTTTGTTCATGCAGAGATCTGCTATGCACCTTTGTCAGAAACCAATCTGCGTTTTTCTGGTTTAACAGCTCATGTTAACCCCATGTTCTCTTTTGGAGAAACGCTAAAACTTAAGCTTTGCTTTAGACGTAATGGTTCACAATATTTTGTGTCAACATACGATAAATTGTTCAACGATTATATTATCTATGAAGGAACTTGGAAGTATATTGATCCTATTGTTGAATCAATTAACACAATCCTTGTTCTCAACAATATCAATCCAGAAGATATCACCTATCAGCAGTACATCGTCCTTCTCAAGGAACTTGGAAGAATAGGAATAGAAGTAGCGGACGATGTAGTTGAGACTGTTAATAATATAAAGGAATCTGTTGAGTTGGAAAAACCAAACGGTTTGAATGCTCAACTTTACCCTTACCAATCTGGTGGTGCCAAATGGCTAGACTTTATGGTTCGCCAGAAATGTGGCAGTATTCTTGGTGACGAAATGGGGCTTGGTAAAACGCTCCAGATTATCGCCATAATGGGATTACTTAAGGAACGTAAACAAGATTCTCGCTTTCTTGTAGTATGTCCCGTGTCACTTTTAGAGAATTGGAGACGCGAAATCTCACACTTCTATCCATCCCTCACTACTAATATACATTACGGAAGTCACAGAACCGGTGATTACAGAGAACTATACAAATATGATGTGAACATCATGTCATACAGTTGTGCTGTTACAGATGCTGGTTTGTTGACTATGACCAGATGGGATTTGCTTGTGATTGACGAAGCTCAGAACATAAAGAATCCTAAAGCGAAACGAACAAAAGCAATCAAACAAATTGCCTGTGATGTGCCTATTGCTGTAACTGGTACTCCATTCGAAAATCATATGACGGATGTTTGGTCGCTTGTGGATTTCATAATGCCGGGATTTCTTGGCAATCTGTATCAGTTTGAACAAACATTTACGGACGATGTTGATTCTGCTATTGCATTAGAAAAACTCATAACGCCTCTGCTCCTCAGACGAAGAGTAAAAGACGTTGCAAAAGATCTTCCAGAACGAGTTGACATCCCGCAGTCAATCATCATGAGTGACGAAGAAGCTTGTCTGTACGAAGATAGCCGACTTGCTGAAGTACCGCATGAGGAATTAAAGAGTATGCAACTTGCCAAGATTCAGAAGCTACGTACTTTTTGCACACATCCTTGTGTTTACGATGCGAATTATCTGGATGAGGATCCTACTTCTATAAGTACAAAATACACTCGTTTGTGTGAAATTCTTGAAGAAATCTTTGCCTCGAACGAGAAGGTTGTCATCTTTACTTCTTTCCGTAGAATGATTGAAATGATGTGTAAAGACATTAAGAGACGTTTTAATGTCTATACAAATTTCATTGATGGAAGCGTAGAAGCTACTGGAAGACAGAAAACGATTGACGAATTTACTGCCTTTGAAGGTCCTGGTGCTTTGATCCTCAATCCAAAGGCAGCTGGTGCTGGTTTGAACATTACATGTGCCAATCATGCTATTCACTATAACTTGGAGTGGAATCCAGCCGTTGAAGATCAAGCTTCTGCACGAGTTTACAGAAGGGGGCAGAATAAAACAGTTTTTGTTTATCGTCTGTATTATGCAGATACTATTGAAGAAATAATAAATGAAAAGATTCAATCTAAGAGACTTCTTTCCAACAATGCTATTATTGGCAATAATGGAGCAGTCACAGAACAAGAATATTTAATAAAAGCCCTATCGGCATCACCATACAAAAAGCAGTAATATGAAGAACTTCAAAGAACAACTATTCAAGGTTCTCAGTAGGAACGATACTGGAGAAACTGGTGGCCATCAGTCAGGTATCTCTATACCCAAGGCTGTTGCATCATCCTCAATCTTCCCGAAGATGAGTACACAATTCCTTAACCCTCGTCGCGAAGTTTCTTTCACCGATGAGAGTGGTAAAGAATGGGTACTTCAGTATATTTACTATAATGACAAGTATCATGGCAAGCCTGCAAACAAATGTCATGATGAGTTCCGTCTTACTTATACACAGGCTTACATCAATGAGCATAATATCAAATCAGGTGATCAAATCTGGTTTGCCGTTGATGAGGAAGGAATGCGTTACCTTGGTTTCCTTCGTCAAGGTCAAAAGATGGAGCAGAATTACAAGGAAGAGGATGGGGTTGTTATCCTTAAAATCAGAAGTTGGACAAGCATAAAACGTTAATAAAATGAGCAATTACAACGAAATAATACTCGAACCAGATCCCGCCAGAGTAATGGAGGGACTTCGAGATACTGGTTACGATTTCAATATGGCCATGGCAGACCTTGTAGATAATAGTATTGCAGCCAATGCATCTGTAGTGAAGGTCTATCTGAATCCTATGCCTAATAGTGAACTTAAGCTTTATATTGCAGACAATGGATGCGGCATGACCATGGAGGGTTTGATGAATGCAATGCGCTATGGATCTAACAGACGTGCCGATGCAAGTAGCCTTGGAAAGTTCGGTTTGGGTTTGAAAACTGCATCTACAGCATTCTGTCGTTCGTTGTCACTATTATCACGAGGAACAGACGGAACATGCAATAAGGTTTGTTGGGATCTTGACGAGATTTGCAAAATCAACAAGTGGAAACTCTTGCAGCCGACAATAACTGATGATGAAATGGATCTTCTTAATGATGTGACTGATGGAGAAACAGGTACGTTGGTTATCTGGGAAAAGATTGACCGATTGCTCAAAGACTATCAGCGTGATGGTGCAAAAAAGACTGCTTTGAAGAAGATTCTGGAAAACCTTAGATTTCATTTTGCGATGGTTTACCAGCGATTCCTTGACCCTCAATACACAGAAAGTCCGATCACTATTTATCTGAATGACATCCCTGTTGAACCATGGGATCCTTTCTGCCTTGCAGAAACTGAAACAACTCGTACGGGACATCAAGTCGTAAGAGCAGAATTGCCGGAAGGTGGTTTCTCTCAATTTACACTTAACTCCTATGTTCTGCCAAGAAAGGAAAAGTTCTCTACGCTGGAAGCTTATTCAAAGGCTAATATCAACAATGACATGCAAGGTTTCTACATCTATCGTGAAAACAGATTGCTACATCATGGTGATTGGGGAGATATAAGAAGAAAAGACCCTCACTTCTCTTTGGCTCGTGTAGAGTTATCGTTCGACCACACACTTGATGAAGCATTCAATGTTGACATTAAGAAATCCCGCATACATATCAATGATGATATTGCTGACTATCTTGAGAAACAGTTCCTTCCTGCTACCATACGTGAAGCAGAAGACCGGTATAGAAAGATTAAGCAAGATGCAGCCAAGAAAGGAGGTAGTGATGCTCATGACGCTTCAGGAATGAACATTGCCCAGAATGCGAAAGCCCTTGAACGTTCAAAAACTGAAATTGTGAATGTCAAAACCAATGAGGTTAAGGTAACCAATAAAGGAGGACAATTTACTGCTACGATAAAAATACTGCCTCCAACCAACAAGAAGCAGCATCGTGTTGCTTTGGTTGATTCTATTGATGGCAATCTCCTTTGGGAACCTTCAATAGTCAATGGAGAACATGCGGTTTCTATCAACCGTAACCATGACTTCTACACGAAGGTATATGGACCTAATATTGAGAATGCTGATTTGATTCAAGGATTGGATTCGCTTTTATGGGGACTTGCAGAGGCAGAGATGTCAACCTTTAATGATTTTACACGCGAACAATACGAGGAGATGCGTAACCAAGTATCGCACATCCTCAAGAAACTCGTCAAGGATCTGGATGACCCTAAATCTGATGACTAATAATTTGCTAACGCATGAAAACAGCAAGTAAAATAGCGGCTAAAGATAGTTGCAACTTTGCCTTGAACAAAGGCAATTCTAACGAAACGAACATAAAGGTAACACCAGAGATTGCAGCCTTATTTGGTAATGTGCCTAATCCTGGTGAGTCATTTGATGTGTCCTTCTATATTGAAAAAGGTGATTTCCTAAGATGTCTTTGTCAAATCATGGGGGCTTTACCTTTATATAATAATAAAGGACAACTCGTGACATTTTCAGAGCAACTCTTTCAGGATAAGACAAAAGCCATCTATAACTTCTTTGGTAAAGATAATACCAAGGAGATAAAGGCTAAACTCACCAAGCCGGGAAGTCATCCTATTTGTTTGAACTTTGGATCTTACAATTTCTGCATAAGAGACTTTCTTGTGGAGAGTCGTTCACTTCTGACCTTTACAGAGAGTAATGGAAAAGTCAGATTGAATGTGAAGTACGAAGATAATGCATCCGTACCAGCCGAGGAGAATGCCAATGATGGACAACAAATAATCCTTCAGCAGATTTTCTATGGAGCCCCAGGTACAGGAAAATCTCATGGAATCAATACCGCTACAAAAGGTAAGAAGGTAATCCGTACAACATTCCATCCAGACAGCGACTATTCTACATTTGTTGGTGCATACAAGCCAACCACATTGGAGGTTCCGGTGACTACTGTAATCGGAACAAAAGCCGCACTCGTAGAAGGTGTTGACGGAAAACCTATGATGAAAAACGAAATCGTATATGAGTATGTTTCCCAAGCATTTCTTCAAGCGTATGTAGAGGCATGGAAGTTCTATTGCAATCCGTCAGCTAATGGTATTTCTCCAATGTACCTTGTTATTGAAGAAATCAACAGAGGCAACTGTGCTCAGATATTTGGCGATCTTTTCCAACTGCTCGACCGCAACGACAATGGTTATTCTTGTTATCCAATACAAGCTGATCAAGATATTCAGAAGTATCTGGTGAAAGAGTTTGAGGAACTGACATTCCCAGCTTCGATTGCAAATGAGTTTGAAGGCTATAATGGCGTTATTTCTGATGACATTAAGTCGGGTAAGATTCTTGTTCTTCCAAACAATCTCTACATCTGGGCAACCATGAATACAAGTGACCAGAGTCTTTTCCCTATCGACTCCGCCTTCAAGCGCAGATGGGAGTGGCAGTACATTCCTATCGACACAGAAAAAGAGAAATGGGCAATTTCAACATCTAAGGGTGATTATGCATGGTCTTCATTCCTTGACAAGATAAACGAACAGATTAACGATGCTACATCTTCCGAGGACAAGAAACTCGGTTTCTATTTCTGCAAAGCAACCAACGGAGTTATTACGACAGAACGTCTTGTCAGCAAGGTGCTGTTCTATGTGTATAACGATGTGTTTAAGGATTACGGATTCGACCGAGAGTTGTTCAAGGGGGAAGATGGTAAATCTATGTCTTTCCAAAGCTATTATAACAGCGATGGTTCAATAGACGAAACAAAAGTTGTCCGCTTCTTGAAGAATCTAAAAGTTAAGTCTTTCACAGAGGACTTACCTGCAGAAGAAAATAACAATCAAGAACAACAGCAAACTGAAACATCTGAATAATGCGCATTCTGATTGAAGAACATCAATATCCAGCTGATGCCGTTCACAAGGTTCTCGATGGAATAACGACCCTTCGCGATGTAAACGGAATGATCAGCGTTAATTACGTGGGGTATTTTTATAATCCTATGTTGAAGGATTGTGTCTTCATTTTACCTAAAGTATTACTTGAAGATGTAGAAGGAGAAGAATTAGTATTTGGTCATGCTACACCAGAGAAAATAATAAATCTCGAAGAGACAACAGAATTAACTCAGGATGAGCATGATTTCATTTACGAACTTTCCGTTTGGATTTATCGTGCGATAGTGGTGTATAGAGATAATGCATCTGACAACACCATTATCAAACAGCAGAATGTGCAACAGATGGGTAATGGAAGATTGCGTCAATGTAATACTTTCCTTGACATTCTGTTGGCTCTTCAGAAATTCAATCGCGAGAACCAGGATTTCTTATTCTTCATTCTTCGCAACATACACTCGGGATTCAACAAGATTAATTGGACGCGAACAATTTCGCATTCAACTGCTATTGTGCAGGATGGTCATCCAATTTATCTTAATCCAGTCAACAAAAAACGAAAGATAAACTTTGATGAGGAACTGCTTGTAATCTTCTTCTCCATACTGTCTTACATCCACGAAACGTACGGATTCCCAGTAAAGATTAACATGAACTTTCCGCTTATAACGGGTGAGATGTTCAAATCCTATCTTAATGGAATGGGAAAGGTGTGCATGATGCAGATTAAGTACAAATATTTCTCTGACAAAGCACTCTATCTATGGGAACTTTGCTATGCCTTCTTTGACCAAAGCAAAAAAATTAATGTTGAGACGGATGACAAAGAGTACTTGCTTGCTAAGAACTTCAATATAGTATTCGAGGCGATAATTGATGAACTTGTTGGAGATAAAGCGTTACCGAAAGACTTGAAGGATCAAGGCGATGGAAAACGTGTTGACCACATGTATCTATATCGCGATTTGACCAACAATAAGGACGAGAAGCCTATTTACTACATTGGCGATTCAAAATACTATAAGCGAAACTCGGAATTGGGCAAAGAATCTGTGTTCAAGCAATTTGCCTATGCACGAAATGTCATACAATGGAATCTCGATTTGTTTAATGACGGCACTTCAAAGGAACAAGAGGGTCACATTAAATTAAGAGACGAAGTAACAGAAGGTTATAACATTATCCCTAACTTCTTTATCTCAGCTCAACAAACCACTCTGAAAAGAGAAGACGATATCGAACTTACAGATAAAGACCGTAAGTTCTTTCAATCTCGTCAGTTTGACAACCGACTATTTGACAGAGACACGTTTCTCATTGCCCATTACGATGTGAACTTCCTATTTGTTGTTGCACTCTATGGTAGGAATAACTCAAATGAGAAAAAAGAATGGAAGCAGAAAGTAAGGGAAATGTTCCGTTTAGAGATTCAGAAGATGCTTGAAGAAAAGTTCGATTTCTATGTCATGACCGCAAAGGAAGGTATAAGTGCGGTGAATTACATAGAAGAGCATTTCCAGCAGTTGTTGGGTAAAGTGTTTACTCCTTATGAAGACAGACAGCATCAGAAGTATTACTCTCTGGCATTAGACAACTGTAAAGAGTTTGAAGATGAAAATGCAGCAATCTTGGCACAGCTGAAAGATTCGTTCTATCTTGCTCCTTGTGTTATTGGTGACGATCCAAAGACGATACTTCCGGAAGTTGCCCCATTTGCAGAGAGAATGGTATCTCTGAACGAGTTCTTGACGATGCACTATCTCGAAAAGTATCTTGATAAGTCTGTTGTCATTGGATGTTATAAGGATCAAGCACATCTTGACTGGATTCTTGGCAAGAATGATAAAGGAACACTCATTTACAACATTCGTTTGGGTAAAGAACGCTCTGGTGGTCAAATCAAATCTCATTTGGATGACCTTGCAGTATGTTTTGCTGTATTATATGAGTACGGACACGATTCAGAAAACAAATATCGTGTATTCAGAGTCCATCATCATGCTTGCATGACGGCTGAGAGATTGAAGCAATCTCTTTATCCTCATGAACCAAGCAGCAAAAAGTATTTTTGTTATGTATTTGATGAAGAAGTATCTCTTGGCGAACTAGATATACGCACGTTGTTGTCTTACCAACGAATAAACGATAAAGATTACATGGAAGGAATGCCTGTATTCCTTACATGTGAATCACTAATGAAATACAGAAGATAATAAAAGATAATTCGTTTCTTAAAATATAAAAAGTATTGAATTTTATTGGAAATTAACCTAATGGTTGAATTAAATTTGTAAAATATTAATGCTTAAAAAGTTCGGAAAATTTCTTGAAATCTGCAATAAATTCGCAGGAAATCACGTAAACGAGAAGGGAAATGTACCCCGATGTGGTGTTGTACCCACATTCTCCGATTTGGAGGTGGTAGCTCTTTCTATCACAGCAGAGGCTTTGAGTATTGACCGTGAGAACTATCTCTTCAAGAGGTTAAACGATGCTCTAACAAGAAAAAGATCTCAAGATTACAGAACACCAAAGTATTTCCATGCCAAGAATACTTCCAGACAATACAACCCTATAGTCTTGCTGTAACAATTATAGTACGTCGGAAAACTACTGTCCTATAATAGAATTGATGATTATAAAGAAAACGGATTATGCTAAAATTCTTACAGCTAAGCCCTTGGATAAATAACTTTTCCCTCCAACCGTATTGGTTTGAAGGAGAAACAAAACAAAATAAAAAATGAAACTATTAATCTTCACAATCATAGCATCATTAAATCTGCTCTCGGGTAGCCTACCCTCATGCAGTGCTCAAGTAAGTACACAACAACTAATTGGTACTAAATGGAAAATTATCAGTCCTGTTGATGACGATGAAGAAACCACTTGGGAATTCTCAAAGAGTCAAATTACAGAAAAAACGACATGGGATAACAAACTATATGAGTTCAAAAATCCTTATTACATAAGCAATTATTTGCCGACCTTCTATACAGAATCGTTAGTTGGTAAAATTGCCACAGGAAAATATCTTGTAATTCAAATTGGCAAAAAACATAAAAGGATGGATTGGTACACAATACAATCTGTTAATTGGACTACAGGTGATCTGTATCTTTTCAGACAACGTGTAGAAGATGAATTTGATAATCATGACACACTTATCCATCTCAAGTTAATTAAATAACTGCACTCGTCATTCCCTCCAACCGTATTTTTTGCGGTTGGAGGGAATTTCAGAAACAAACTTATAGTTCCCCACCTTTACTTTTTTAAAAAAGGATTATTTAACCTAGCAATCCCTCAATGGCAAGTCGGTAACTGTCAAGACCGAAACCGCATATCACACCTTTGCAGGCAGGAGAGAGATAAGAGTGATGACGGAACTCCTCACGCTGGTGTACGTTGCTGATGTGCACCTCTATGACGGGACACTTCAGTGAGCGTATGCAGTCGTGCAGCGCCACGGAGGTGTGGGTGTATGCACCGGCATTAAGTACCACACCGTCGTAGGTGAAGCCTACCTCCTGCAACTTGTTTATCATCTCACCCTCGATGTTGCTCTGGTAATACTCCAGTTCAACCTGTGGGTAACGCTCCTTCAGTTTCGGCAGGTAGCTCTCAAACGAGCTGTCGCCGTAGATTCCTGGTTCCCTTACCCCAAGAAGATTGAGGTTTGGACCGTTCATGATTAGTATCTTCATAATTGAAACCCCTTCCCTTAATCCCCTCCCGAGGGAGGGGGGGAGAATATGGGACGATTGTTTATATTTATAATTGTTATTTTATCTGAATATGCTTGTAAATCTGTATATGTGATTTGTAAAGATACACCTCTAACCACATATATTCTCCCCTCCCTCGGGAGGGGATTAAGGGGAGGGGTTATATCTTCTCCATCACCTTCCTCACTCCCTCGCTGGCGCCGCACTGCAGATGAGTTACGTTTGCCTTTGCAGCCACGGGCTTCGGGTCAATGAGATATATGGGAGTACCGGGCTTCACGTACTGTACGAGTCCGGCGGCAGGATAGACATTGAGCGATGTGCCTATGATGATAAAGATATCGGCTTGCTGTGCCACCTGTGCGGCATCGTACATGTTAGGTACGTTTTCACCAAAGAAGACGATATACGGGCGCAGCAACGAACCATCGCCGGCCTTCTCGCCGTGAGGCACCTCGAGGCCTGTCTCGCCGAAGCCTTCATGCGGCAGTGACACATGATAGCGAGGATTGTCAACATCGCGGCTGCTGCACATCTTCATCATCTCACCGTGCAGGTGGATGACCTTCGTAGAGCCGGCAGCCTCATGCAGTGCATCCACATTCTGCGTCACGATGGTTACGTCGTAGTCTTTCTCAAGTTGCGCCAGCAGCTTGTGGCCCTCGCATGGCTGCACATCCTTGTATTTCACGCGTAGCATGTTATAGAAATCATTGACGTAATTAGGATCAGCCTCCCAACCCTCATGGGTGGCAACGCGCTCCACGGGATAGTTGTCCCACAAGCCTCCTGCATCACGGAAAGTACTCAGTCCGCTTTCTACCGACATGCCAGCGCCGGTAAGTACCACTAACTTCTTCTTCATATCACAACGGTTATTAGCGTCGAGCCCACACCTCGACAGTTACTATGGCGGGGGACGACCTTTGTTTGTGTGTTTATATTCTAAGATGCAAAGTTAGTTATTTTTCTTGATTTATATTATCTGCCGGTTGTCTTTTTATAGAATTAACTGCAGCCTTAACATAATTTAGCACCATGGCAGGGTGTTAAATGCAAACTTTTGATTAATTTTGTACGATTATCTTTTAAACGCAAATAAAAAAACAATTTAGAAATATGGATAAGACAAGTTATGCCCTCGGCATGGGCATTGGCAGCCAGCTGTTGGGCATGGGCGCAGACAAGCTGAACATTGACGATTTTGCACAGGCTATCAAGGACTGCGTTGCAGGAAAGACACAGCTGACACAGTCAGAGGCACAGAAGATTGCGCAGGAGTTCTTTGCAGAACAGGAGAAGCAGCAGCGTGCCAAGGCTGCGGAGATAGGAAAGCAGAAGAAGGCAGAAGGTGAGAAGTACCTCGCAGAGAATGCAAAGAAGGAAGGCGTGGTTACTACAGCCTCAGGATTACAGTATAAGGTCATAACAGAAGGTACGGGTAAGTCGCCAAAGGCTACTGACAGCGTAAAGTGTCACTATGAGGGATTCCTTATCGACGGCACTGTCTTTGACTCAAGCGTACAGCGTGGCGAGCCTGCTACATTCCCACTCGGTGGAGTCATTGCTGGTTGGACTGAAGGCCTGCAGCTTATGAAGGAAGGAGGCAAGACACGCTTCTTCATACCTTACAACCTTGCATACGGTGAGGCAGGCGCAGCAGGTGCCATTCCTCCATACGCAGCACTCATCTTCGACGTAGAGCTGATAGAGGTGAAGTAAACGAAGACAAAAACGAAAAACTAACAATAAAACAATTTAAAAAAAAATGAAGAAATTCACATTCGCTGCATGCATCGCTATTGCTGCAGCCGCTTTCACATCATGTGGTAACGGCACTCCAAATGCTAATCTGAAGAACGACATCGACACTCTCAGCTATGCCATGGGTATGGCACAGTCAGATGGTCTGAAAGAGTATCTCGTAGAGCGTCAGGGTATCGACACAGCTTACATTGACGAGTTTATCAAGGGTCTTAACGAAGGCGCTACTGCCGGTGACGACAAGAAGAAGGCTGCCTACTATGCAGGTATTCAGATCGGTCAGCAGATCGGTGGACAGATGGTACAGGGTATCAACTACGAACTCTTTGGTGCAGACTCTACTCAGACAATCTCTCTGAAGAACCTTCTCGCTGGTTTCGTTGCCGGTACTACAGGCAAGAAGCAGCTTATGACCATAGAGAAGGCTCGTATGACCGTAGAGCAGAAGATGCATGAGGTTAAGAGCAAGAACATGGAGAAGCAGTATGGCGAATACAAGAAGCAGAATGAGGCTTTCCTCGCTGCCAATAAGAAGAAGCCAGGTGTCGTAACACTTCCAAGCGGTGTGCAGTACAAGGTGCTGAAGGCTGGTAACGGTGCTGTGCCTGCAGATACCTCAAACGTAATGATTCACTATGAGGGTAAGACTATCGATGGTAAGGTGTTCGACTCAAGCTACAAGCGTGGCGAAGAGCCTGTGACAATGAACTGCAAGCAGGTCATCAAGGGTTGGGCTGAGGCTCTCACACACATGCCTGTAGGTTCTAAGTGGGAAGTGTATATTCCACAGGAGCTCGCTTACGGTGAGCGTGCAATGGGACAGGATATCAAGCCTTTCTCTACACTTATCTTCACAATCGAGTTGATTGCAGTAAAGTAATAGTGGGGCGTTAAAATTCGCTTTGTTACTTTTTTCTGGTTTATATAGAAGGCATGGTGCCAGTTGGCGAGAGAGCATAGTGGGCTATGTAATCGAGAAAACTGGCAACATGTACTGATATAAATCGGAAAAGTGACAAAACGTCAAAAAGCTTGTATAACTAATTAATTCGGTGGGAACCAATATACTCCACCTGATAATAAAGAAATGAGAAAAGTATTTTTCATGGCAGTGCTCGCCGCTGTTACACTAAGTGCCACTGCCGCAAAGAAGAAGAATGCAGAGGTTGCAACACCTGCTTCTGCTACCGTAAACATCAAGAGTGGCAGTGACTCTCTGAGCTATGCCGCTGGTTATGCACAGACTAACGGACTTATTCCTTACCTGCAGGATCAGTTGAAAGTTGATACTGCGTATATGGCAGACTTCATTCAGGGATTGAAGGACGCAAAGGAGAAGAGTGGTGATCCACGCTTCGCTGCGTACGTTGCAGGTAATCAGATTGCTCAGTTGATAGAGGGACGTATGATTGCAGGTCTTAGCAATGAACTGAAAGATTCACCAGACGCTCTGAATTCAGAATTATTCTATGCAGGTTTCCTTGCAGCATTGGCAAACGATACTACAAAGTTCACTCTGGCTAAGGCTGAGAAGTTTACTACTGAGCGTATTCAGGCTGACATAGAATATAAGAACAAGAAACTTGAGCAGCAGGGTAAGGACTGGCTCGCTGAGAATGCTAAGAAAGCAGGTGTGGTTACCACGGCTTCTGGTCTTCAGTACAAGGTGATCACTATGGGTAACGGTGCCCGTCCTACAGCTGACCAGGAGGTTACCGTTAAATATGAGGGTAAGCTCATTGACGGCACTGTATTCGACTCAAGCTACAAGCGCAATCCACAGACTTCTAAGTTCAAGTGCAACCAGGTTATCAAGGGTTGGACTGAAGGTCTGCAGCTGATGCCTGTAGGCTCAAAGTTTGAGTTCTATATACCTTACGACCTTGCATATGGTGAGCGTGGACAGGGTAGGATGATTCCACCATACTCTACTTTGATCTTTACCGTTGAGCTCGTTGACATCACTGCTGAAGCTCCAAAGGCATCATCAGAGCCAAAGACAACTTCTACAGTGCTGAAGAAATCAGCAATAGGTGCAAAGAAATAGACTGAGAAGGTATAATAAACAATAATACAAAGACAGCGATGACACGTAATGCGTCATCGCTGTCTTTGTATTAGGTTCGATCTGTACGTATTAAGTTCGTTGTGTTGTGCGGAGCCAATATTCCTGGTGTTATTTGTCTTCTTGGGTTTCTTAGTATGCTTTTTCTATCAGTGCACCTTTATAGTAGTGTGCGAGAATGTCGTTGTACGGAATACCCTTTGCGCCCATTACGGCGGCACCAATCTGGCACAGTCCTACACCGTGTCCCCAGCCTTTGCCTGTGAGAATGAATCGGGTAGGGTAGCCGTCAGCATCCTTGCCTGACGTTGCAACGCTGAAGGCAGAACTGTAAAGGTGGGTCTTAGAGAGAGCCTTTCGAATCTCAAGTTCCTTGCCTATGGAGAAAGTTCGCTTCTCACCTACTATCTTCAGTAATGATATGCGTCCGCTCTTACCCTTCTCAAGGGGGTCAAGAGTGCGTATGCGTCCGAAGTCCATCTTCAGTTTCTCCTGCAGTATGGCGGAGAGCTCCTCCTGGGTGTAAGATATGAACCAGTCATGGAAATCCATGGTTTCCTGATCGTAGTCGTTAAGCACCTCTGACAGAATCTGCCTGTCTTGTGTGTTACAGTAAGGGTCTGGTACAGATGCGAGGTAAGGCTTGTTGATGTTCTCCCAACAGTATCTGTATTCCTCAGTCATACCACCACAACACTTAGAGAAGCGTGCATCGCATATCTCACCTTGGTATGCCAACACTTGTCCGCGTGTAGCCTTTACTGCCTCTACCACATGTGGGTTCGCTGCGTTCGTGATACCTTGATAGCGTTGGCAATGATCGTCGGCACATACGTCGAATATGGTATGGTCTTCACGGTCGTACCAACGTATCAGCATATCTTCTTTCTTTGTGAAAGAGAAGAAATTGTTGGAACTTTCAGCCTGTTGTGCACGTCGCTCAATCTGTGCCAGCAGCCATGAACGTGATATTACTGCATGAGCCTTAAGCAACTCAAGACTGGACGTTGCAGACATCTCGCTTGATATTACGCTTTCGAGATATTTCTCTACAGGCAATTCGTTGATGGCGCATATTTTGTCTTCCTCAACTACGAGACGTAGTTTGCCGAGGAATGTTTGCGTCTGTTTTCTTTCCCAATGGAAGTTGATGCCTATGGTGACGTCTTCAAGGCTGAATGATGCATCGGCAGTCTTAGGCTTGAAAGACAATTCACGATACTGAGTGCCGCGCCATAGTATCGTTCCTTCTGAGAAGGTCACTACTTGCTGTCCGGTGATATCCTCGCCTTTGGCTGTGTAGGCACCGTTAAGGGAGAAACGGAGTTCCGTAGCGCTGACTATGCCTACCTTTACGTCTGGCAGGTTGTCCATCTTTTTCAGATGTTTCTCGTCTGCTGACCGTGCGGAATCGTTACTCTTTATAATATACATTGCAACCTCTTCGGCATTTTCGTTGCTTATGCTGACCTCACGCAGTATTGCTGCGGCTGTGTCGGCGTCAAGTTTGTTGAAGTCTTCCTCGCGTGGAGTGATGATAAGACCTGCCATGTCGAGGGCACCAGGACTTACCAGAATCTGTTCCTTGCCACTCTTATTGTAACAGTCAGGACGATGCTTCTTACGTGGGAATACCAAAGTGATATGTTCATCGTTCTGTGTCCATGCCACAATGTTCATCATAGGCTCTCCACCTGGAGTGTTCTCATTCTCTGTAACCTCGGTAAGGTGTGCCAAGGCACGGTAGAGACGGCGGAACATTTTCTTCTCTGTGTCACCGTGGAATGTACGAATGGCGAATACCGGACATACGTATCCCGTTATGAGGCTGATGCCTTCGCCTTCGCTGTTCTCCATGATAGGACGGAAGGAACGTATGAGACGCTGCCAACTCTTCTGTACAGGTACAAGACCGCTGGTGCAAGCTTGTAGGTGCATGTGGTCAGGTGCCGATGCCCCACATAAAGGTCCGTTGTAGAAGACCATGAGTCTTGGATACTGTGTCAGTATCTGCCTGATAAACTGGAAATGGTCGTATATGGCCTGTGGCTCATGTTTCGTCAGCGGTATAGTGTAATGCTCAGGCATTATAGGGAATGGATTTACGAGAATCTCCATCTCCTGATCGCCATTTCTGTTGAATACAGGTTTGCTTATCTGCTGTGCAGGCCTGTTTTCCTTACACAGGAAACAAGGACGTTTTGCTATGGCAGCCTTGTCGATGCTTGCACCTGTCGATACTATTCGTGCAGGATTGAACTGCGCGGTGAGTTCTCCTAACTGTTTCTCCTGTATGCCCTGTAACTCAGAGTAGCGGTTACGAACCTCTTCCCAACGGTCCAACTGACGGTTGTAGAAACGTAGCAGTGAGTCATCGGTAGAAGTGTCTGGACGTCCTTCTATCATCTGCTTGCGCGCCTTGATTTCTATAGTTCGCAGATGATCCTTGTAGAGATTGTTGGCATTAAGCTTGTCGATGCTTAGTGAAGAATCACTGTTTCCACCCCATCTGCGGCAAAGATACAGTTCCTCATATATCCTGCCTATGCGGAAGCGGCGGCTGAATGCCAGTCCGAGAGCATAGTCCTCGCCATAGCTTGTGTTAGGGAAGCCGATATGGCGTACCAAAGGAGTGAAGAATGCACGTGGTGCTCCAAGACCGTTAATGCGCAGGGCATTGTTCGGACCGTTTTCGTCAGTCCACTCCCTATGGTCTATGATACCAGGAGGCAAGGTATTAAGGTCGAAGTCGCACATGCGATATGAACCGATCACCATAGCGGCCTTGCTATGATAGAAACAATCGATTATGCGTTGCAGCGTATCTTCGCCAGAGTAAAGGTCGTCAGAGTCAAGTTGTACGGCAAATCGTCCGCACAAGTCATCGTTGACTGCCACGTTCCAGCAACCACCGATGCCGAGGTCGTCACGCTCAGGTATTATATGTACGAGACGCTTCTTGCCGTTTTTCTCCTCTTGCTTTACGATGTCACGCAGTATCTTGGTGGTATTGTCTGTAGAGTGATTGTCAACGACTATTACGTTGTATTTGAATTTCGTTACCTGACTCAGTGCGCTCTTTACGGCGTCAGCAATTGTCTTCTCACGATTATATACAGGAATGATGACCGATGCCTCTACAGGGAAAGACTGCTCAAGGAAGTCAGGAGTAAGTCTTATGCTCGTGTCAACCTTTGCACCAATTGTCTCAAGGTGCTCTGTGGCAGCTTGCTCCATTTCTATCTGTACGCTGCGGTTGCGTGGATCCACATAGTCAAACTGCTTTTCTCCGCTTTGTCGGTTGTCGAGTTCTTCTTCCGTATAGAGATATTCCTTTATATGGAACAGTGTGCCTGTGCGCTGTATGTAAAGGCGCATGGCATATAAGCCAGCGTATGAGTAGTCAGCCTTTTGCTGTTTTACGAAAGACTTCAGTGCTTCGGTACGTATGAATAACAGCTGACCGAAGTCGAAGTCGTCACGTATGGCACCCTCAAGACAGTCAATCAGTGGATGTGCATTACGTACGCCATCTGTTACCGTATAGTGGTCGGCATAGAGCATGTCGGCCTTTGTCTCACGTGCAATACGTATCATTCTCTCCAACGCACGTTGACCAAGTGTTACGGGTGTTGACTTTTGTGATATGAGTGTGTATTCTGCCGCCACTTCGGATGCAATCTTGCGCAATGTGGACATAGCCCTTATAGGCATTCCCTCTATCTTGGTGACTTTCCTTACAACCTTCTCTTGTGCCAATGACTCTGCATAGGCATCATATTGCTTTGAGTTTCCGAATGGAATGAATATGTCAATCTTCTGTATCATTAGTGAATTTCGTGGTTGTTAGTTTTTCATTGCTTTCTTTGTGGCATACCTTACTGGGTAGAGTACGGAGATGAATCCTACTATTACCACGGTGATGAATATGAGTGCAACGTCAGTGTAATGTACGCTGACGGGGTATGCGTCGATGACAAATGAACCACTTGACTGTCCGAGCGAAACAATGCCGTATTGCTGTTGTATCAGGCAGAGCAATAATCCCAGTCCAACGCCTATCAGAGCTCCGATGATGCTTATCATCCAGCCTTCTATCATGAAGATACGTTTAATCAGTGAATCTCTTGCACCGAGTGAGCGCAGTGTCATGACATCCTTCTTCTTGTCGATTATAAGCATAGACAATGAGCCAATGATGTTGAAGCATGCCACTACGAGAATGAATGTAAGGAAGAAATATGCCATCAACTTCTCTATCTTCATTATATTAAAGGTGTCCTCTTGCTGTTCATAGCGGTCGAGAACCTTGAAACGGTTGCCTGTAATGGCTTTCATTTTCTCTTTCGTTGCAGCTATGTCAGAACCGGGTTTCAGTTTTATTTCAAGTGAACTGATTTCTCCCTCACGTTGGAACAGATTGCGTGCAAACTCTATACTTGTCAGGATATAGTTGCGATCGTATTTGCCCTGTTGTACGGAGAATACTACACCAGGCGAAAGCAGCGAGTCAACCATGAAGCCATCCATAGGATTCATCATGTCAAGTTGTCCCTCACGGTTAGGTGCATAGATATACATATACCCGAGGAAACGTGCCGGCATATTCATTGTTTGCGCCAGTCGTATGCCAGGTATGCCATACTGCAGGTCTGCGGCATGTAGGTCGAAGGTGCCTTCGCCGTAACAGATGTCTCTGATGTGTGTCAGTTGATCAAAATTGTCGTCAACACCTTTGATGTTCACCATAGCCTGTTGGTTGCCGTATATTGCCAAAGCTTGGTCTTCCACGCATTCCGTAGCCACTTCTATCTCTTCCATAGAGCGGATCTGCATGAGTGCGGGGTCGTTGACAGAGCAAGTCTTGCCACTTACCGGTACTACCTTTATCGTTGGGTCGAAGGCAGTGAAGAATGTGGCAACGAGATCACTGAAACCGTTGAACACACTCAGCACTACCACAAGAGCCATGGTAGCAACGGCAACGCCTAATACGGATATGGCAGATATGACGTTTATGACGTTTGTGCTTTTCTTGGAGAAAAGATAACGTCGGGCTATGTATAGTGCCGTATTCATTATTTCTTCAGCAAATCGTCAATGCGTTCAAGGTAATCAAGGGAGTCGTCAATGAAGAAACGCAGCTCAGGTATTATTCTCAGCTGATTGCGTACTCGCTGTCCAAGGTCATAGCGTATCGTAGATACGTTTTGGTTTATATTATTGAGCAGTTCATTGCTTTTCTCTGAAGGGAAAATGCTGAGGTATGCGGTGCAGATGCTGAGATCGGGTGACACCTTGACCCTTGTGACACTTACCATGATGCCGCGCATCTGACGTGTCTGGCTCTGGAATATCAGACTGAGTTCCTTCTGCAGCAGTCTGCTTATGCGGTTTTGTCTTGTCTCTTGCATTTCTTATGGTAGTTTTTGTTGATTATGTCTTTTGTTAGAAATTAAATCCATTATATACGTTGATGTCAACGGTTCCGTGTATGCCGCTTACGCGTCCGTCAGGGCACAACTGCCAATATACCAGTCGTACGTCAGGCTTGTATTCGCCATAGCGAGCTATCCATACGTCGTAGTTTTTCTTCAGGTCAGGAGCCTTTGACAAGTATTTGTTCACGAAACTCTGACTGATATATAGTATAGGCTTTACTCCCCATCTTTTTTCTACGGCAGTAAGCCATTGACGTACGTTCTTGAATACAATGTCTATGCCACCAGCCTTCTTTATCTGTGCGTCTGTTGGCTCTACGTCGAGTACGGGGTGCAGATCTCCTTTTGCATATCTGCCGTGCTTTAGGAAGAATGCAGCCTGATCCTTACCTGATGTCATTATTGAGAAGAAGTGGTATGCTCCTGCCCTGTAGCCATGTTTCTTGGCTGCCACATAGTCAGATGCGAAGTATTTGCTCTTTATTGTCGTACCCTCTGTTGCTTTTATATAGACAAACCTGATAGGGTAGTTCACGGCTCCTTCTATCTTCTTCTTTGATATCTTGCCTAATGACGTTATTCGTAGGTTCTTCCAGTCTATGTTATATCTTTTCCTTCCATCTTCATGTTGGAAACGTGATATGTCGATACCATAGACACGCTCAGGTGTGTAGGTGATGCGCTCGCCGAGGAATTTATCGTTCTTCCATTCACCCAGTTTCAGGTTCTTGCCAGGATACATTGCAAATCCTACACCTTCGCGTTTTCCGTGTACCCATTCACCTTCGTAGAACACTCCTTGCTTTGATACATATCTGCCATATCCGTGTGGCATGGCCACAGAGTCGCGTGCACCAGAGTATGTTCCTGTACTGTCAAGTGGTGAGAGTATTACCTTCTTGCTTTTCGGAAGTCTGGCCTTAAGGCGCACGAGAGCATTCTTTTCTGACATTCTTGAGTGTCTGAAGATGCTTGCCGTCAGAGTTTCTACCGTAACGTCTTCCTGCGCTTCCATAGGGGAGAGTTCAAGTATCTGTATGCTGTTGTTGCTTCTCACAGGCTTACATTCTATCTTACCCTTGAAGGAGTCTATATAGTATTTACGGTCAAGGCGTATGCGCAGCTTCTTTCCGCTAAGCGCCTTGTCAACCAGGTCTGCAGCCTCGTTTACGGAGTCGGTAGCAAAGGCAAGAACCTCACCATAGTGTGCAACGATGTCGAAACCGTTGTCAGTTACGGTGTGTGTCCTTGTGAAATAATCGATGTCGTTTTTCTGCTTTTCTGCCAGAGTCAGCAGGTATGCTATGTGTGAAGCCTCGCGTTGTAGCAGTGCTGTAATCTCAGCGTGGCTCATCTTGCAAGCCTGTGCAGTATCGAAGGCCTCCACCGCCATGGTGCCGCCGCAGTATGGAAGCAGGTTGTGCATCCTTATCCATTGTGCGTTGGCCTTGTCATACTCCTTGGATGGCAGACGCTTGCCAGGTGCTACTATGTCATTGAGCAAAGTGTCTCCGCGTAATGATGTGAAAGCGAGTATGTCAACGCTGTCTGCTGATATGACATAGCGTGTCTCGGTTATTACCGAGATGTCGCTTTCCTTCATTTCCTCCTCGCTCATTGGCTGGTAGAACCACCATAGCCATGCGCCTATAAGTGCAAGCAGTAGTACGAGTATTACTGCTATGCTGCAACCAAGATATTTCTTTTTCCTCTGTATTTCCAAAGCTGTTTTCTTGTGTTCTTTTTACATGTCGTAGCCGTTGTTGTTGTATTCTTCTTCCTCTTCAGGTCTTTCCATGCTCTTCTTCTTTCCTGACTGGTTTCCGAAGTTCCATGTGAGTGTGAAGTTTACGGTGCGGCTGCGTCTTCTGTTCAGCTGATAGCGGCTGAAGGTGTCGCTATTGGTATAGCTCTCCCATTTGCGGCTGTTCAGCAGGTCACGACAGTTTACGGAGAGAGTGAACATACGGTTGAGGAAGTTCTTCCTGACACCCATGTCAACAACGTATGATGCAGGGCGGTGACCCTGTGTTATAACCTGTCGTGAATTATAAGTACCCGTAACCTGTACGCTGATGTCGTAAGGCAGTCTGAGTGCTGCCATTATTCGGGCATTCCATGTGAAGTTGTCCTGTGCCTCGCCGTTTACGGTCTGACCTTCTATGTTGTAGCTGAAGGCATCGAGCTTGTAGTGATAGAGGTTCACGTTTGTCGTGAGGTCTAATATCTTCCACAGTTTGTTCTTTGCAGTTATCTCCACACCCGTAGCGGTTGACTTTGCCACGTTCTCAGGTGTACGGTACATCAGGTTGTCGCTGGTGTTGCGATAGTTCACCCTCTGTATGACGTCTGTCGTAGGACGGTAGTATGCAGATACGAGCAGTGAATGCTGCTCCCATGTCTTCAGGTAGTTCAGTGAGAAAGAGTTTGAGAACTCAGGTGTAAGCAATGGGTTACCGAATGAAATGATAGACGCATCGCTGGTATTGCGGAAGCTGTTGAGCTCTCCGCCCCAAGGACGGCGCAGACGACGTGTGTAGTTCAGCTGCAACTGCTGCGACTGCGTAATCTGGTATGACATGAACAGTGATGGGAACAACTGGAAGTAGTCTTTCTTGAAAGGCTTGTCCTTTTCTGCTTCGCCATGCTCTTGCTGCCAGTTCAGCGACTCTGTGTTGATGCGCCAGTATTCTCCGCGCAGTCCTGCCATGATGCTTAGCTTGTTAAACTTGTATGACAGACTTGCATACAGGGCATGTATGTCGTTGTCATATACAAAGCGGTTGAAGTAAGCCTTGTCCTCAGTAAGGCCAATGCCATACCAGTTGTCAGCCTCAAACGATTCCTGTGGTGAGTTCTCGTGTGAGAAACTGCCGTTGTAGCCGGCTTCAAGCTTTACCTTGTCATTTATTGCATTCTCATATTGCAGCTTTATGTCAGAGTGATGGTTGCGCACCTTCATCGGACGGCTTTGGTAGCTGCTGTGTGGATCGATTGCTTCATCTTCATACCAGATACTGTCCTGGTAGAAGTTGTTGTTGTCCATCCTCATGTTCATGTGACTTGCTGTGAAGTCTATGAAATGCTTCTCGCTGAAGAGGTGACGATAATTGAACTCTATGAAAGCGAAGCGCATAGGATTGTTTGACGAGTTGTTGCGCAGTCGGGTATGGTTTAATATCTCGCCTGCCTCGGTGTAGTCACCATAATAGTATGGTGTTGATGATGAACTCTTGCGCTTACCTGTCATGAACATACCGGTAAGACCGAGGTCGTTTTTCTCATCAGCGTGCCATGTGAATCCTGCACGACTGAAAAGGTTATTGCCAAGTTGGCTGTTCTCAGTATAGTGGCGCTCGTATGACTTTGCAATGCCGTCAACGAGGTTGTCTTGCTCACTCTCGTTCTTGCCGCTGTTCTCCATGTGGCGGTAGCCTACGTTAAGGAAAGCATCAATCTTCGAAGAGTTATAGTTGAGACTGAGCGATGTGTTTGCTCCGCCGCGAGTGTTTGCACCCACCTGCACCGAACCATAATAGCCTGCCTTGCGGTCTTTCTTCAATATGATATTGATGATGCCGGCAGAACCCTCTGCTGAGAATTTTGCAGAAGGGTTGTCGATAACCTCTATGCGCTCAATGCTCTCGGCAGGCAGCTGCTGCAACACTTGCGCCTGGTTGTCGCTTGTGAGTCCGCTTGAGCGACCGTTGATCCATACCTCCACACTGGTGTTGCCGCGCAACGAAACGTTACCGTCATTGTCAACCTCTACGGATGGCACTTGCTCCAGCAGTTCAGAAGCAGACAGTCCGGCACTTGTCACCATGCCGGCTACGTCAAACGACTTGCGGTCAACCTCCAGTTTCATAGCAGAGCGCTGTCCCGTCACCTGTACCTCGTTAAGAGTGGTGGCGTCTTCCTTCATGTAAAGGGCAGCGAACGATATCGTATGATTCTTCTCGTTCAGTTCCACCTGCTTCCTTACTTCCTTGTAGCCTACGAAGGACAGTGTCAGCGTATATGTGCCGAACTTCACGTTCTTAAAGTGGAATTTTCCTTCTGAATCAGATGATGCTCCCATTGTTGGGGCCGTTTCCCCCTGTGGGGTAAGTGCCACGCTTACGAACGACATTGCCTCAGAGGTGTTCTTGTCAAGTATCAGTCCTCTTATCTGTCCTTGTGCCAATGCTGTAACGGTTGCTATCACCAGCAACAGTGCGGTTATGGTCCTTTTCATATAAAGTTATCTTGGTTTGGTGTCTTGTGTTGTTGTGCTATTTCTGTTCGCTTATTTTGAGAAAGCCTTGTAAATCTTGTCTGCGATCTCGCGCATCTCCTCCTCAGGGAGCGTCAGCTTCTCCTTGCGGAAATCCATGTCGCCCTCTGTCTGCATAGGCATGAGGTGAATATGGGCATGAGGAACCTCAAGTCCGAAGACCGACATACCGACCTTCTTGCATGGGAAAGCCTCCTTGATAGCCCATGCCACGCGTTTTGCGAAATTGAAGTAGCGTGCGGTCTCGTCATCGTCCATGTCGAAGATGTAATCCACCTCGCGACGAGGTATTACCAATACGTGACCTCTTGTTACGGGATTGATGTCAAGGAATGCGTAGAACTCCTCGTTCTCTGCGCACTTGTAGCTTGGTATTTCGCCAGCTGCTATCTTTGAAAAAATATCCATAGTGCTTAGTATGTTATGTTCTCAATCTTCAGTTTCAGTACACCACGTGGAATCTGAGCCTCCACAATGTCGCCCACCTTGTGGTTGAGCAGAGCCTGTGCTATAGGAGTCTCGATTGAGATCTTACCCTCGCGCAGGTTAGCCTCGTTAGCCGATACTATGGTGTACGACATCTTCGCCTTGTTAGCCATGTTGGTCATCTCTACCTTTGAGAGAAGCTGTACGGCATCGGTTGACAGGCGGCTCTTGTCGATGATTTTTGCATCAGCTATGGTCGTCTTCAGTTGGTTTATCTTCTCTGCGAGGTGAGCCTGAGCCTCCTTTGCAGCATCGTACTCAGAGTTCTCCGAGAGGTCGCCTTTATCACGAGCCTCTGCTATTGCCGCACTTGCCTTAGGCATCTCGATAGCCTCAAGGCGATGTAGTTCTGCCACGAGGTTCTCGTAGCCTTCTTTTGACATGTAAGCCATAATTTTATTTCCTTTTGTTTTTCTTGTTTATGTTCTCGTATTCGTACCTGCTCAATTTGCAGGTAATAGCAAAAAATAAGAACCCCAACCGTATTGTCGCATAGTCTGTTGCGGCGTAGGTCGGAATCCCAAACTTGTCAGTTTGCTTATAAAAAGCTCTTATCAAAATATCTTCGGCAAAGGTACACATATTTTTCAGAAAATGCAAATTTTTTACTACATTTATTTTTTATAATTCTGTATTTTACACATTTTAATAAAAAAACATTGCACAAATTTGTTTAATTCGTGCAATTTTTGTAATTTTGCCATTGAAATAATAGTAATATCTCAATACGAACAGACAATGTACACAACAATCACTGCCTTGGAGGCAGCGTCAATGATTAAGAATGGCGACTCTATAGGCCTGAGCGGTTTCACTCCGGCAGGTGCGCCAAAAGCAGTTACGAAAGAGCTGGCGAAGCTCGCCGTGGCTGAGCATGAAAAGGGTAACGAGTTTAAGATAAACCTGTTTACTGGTGCATCGACAGGTCAGAGCACAGATGGCGACCTTGCTGCCGCTGAGGCAATAGGTTTCCGTGCTCCCTATACCACCAATGGCGATTTCCGCACACGTGTAAACAAGAACGAGATACGTTACAATGACCTCCACCTGTCACACATGGCACAGGAGTTGCGCTATGGCTTCTTCGGAAAGCTGCAGTGGGGCATCATCGAGGTTTGTAAGATAGAGGATGCTGGCGACAAATATCACGTATTCCTCACTTCTGCCGGCGGTATTTCTCCTACCGTGGCACGCATGGCAGAGAAAGTGATTATCGAGCTCAACCGCTTCCATAGCGAAGGCGTGGCATCATTGCACGACGTATATGAGCCTCTCGATGCTCCTTTCCGTCAGCCTATCATGATAACAAAGGTGAGCGACCGCATCGGTACTCCTTACCTCGAGATAGACAAGAAGAAGGTGGTAGGCGTTGTGGAGTGCGACATTCCTGACGAGGCTCGTGCCTTCAAGGGAACAGACCCTGTCACCGACCAGATCGGTGCCAACGTGGCTCAGTTCCTGCTCGGAGATATGAAGCGCGGCGTCATCCCATCTTCATTCCTTCCAATGCAGAGTGGCGTGGGTACTACCGCAAATGCTATCCTCAGCGCCGTAGGTAAGGACAAGAGCATCCCTGACTTCAACATCTACACCGAGGTGCTGCAGAATGCCATCGTCGATATGATGCTCGAGGGCCGCGTAAAGGATGCCTCTACATGTTCGCTCACCGTGGACAACGAGTGCCTGAAGCGCGTATATGACAACATCGACTTGTTCTCAAAGCGTCTCACCATACGTCAGTCTGAGATTTCAAACTCTCCGGAGGTAATTCGCCGACTCGGCGTCATCGCCATCAACACAGCCATTGAGGTTGACATCTACGGCAACGCTAACTCAACCCACATCTCTGGTACTAAGATGATGAACGGCATCGGCGGCTCAGGCGACTTCGAGCGCAATGCATATATTTCAATATTCACCTGTTCTTCAGTGGCTAAGGGTGGACTGATTTCTGCCATCGTGCCGTTCGTGAGCCACCAGGATCACTCAGAGCACGACGTCAACGTAATCATTACGGAACAGGGAATAGCCGACTTGCGCGGCAAGGCTCCTATAGAGCGTGCACAGCTGATTATCGAGAATTGTGCACACCCAGACTACCGTCCGTTGCTGCGTGAGTACGTGAAGATTGCTTCTGGCGGTCAGACTCACCACAACCTCCCTGCAGCATTCGCCATGCACGACACATTGCGTCGCAAGGGTGATATGCGCCTGACGGATTTCTCTGAATACATAAAGGATTAACTCATAACTTTTTTATTCATAATTTAATTACTATGACAAGTTTAAAAGATTTCTCACTTGAGGGTAAGAATGCCTGGATCACTGGCGCATCTTACGGTATCGGCTTCAACATTGCCAAGGCTTTCGTAGCAGCCGGAGTAAAGAACATCATTTTCAATGATATCAACGAGGAAGCTCTCCAGCGTGGTCTCAACAACTACAAAGAGGCTGGCATCACAAACGTGAAGGGCTATGTTTGCAACGTATGCGACGAGGTTGCCGTTAAGGAACTCGTAGAGAAGATACACGCAGAGGTAGGTCAGATCGACATTCTCGTTAACAACGCTGGTATCATCAAGCGTATCCCAATGCACGAGATGAAGCGTTCTGAGTTCCAGGCTGTCATCGACGTTGACTTGGTTGCTCCTTACATCTGCTCTGCAGCTGTCATCCCAGAGATGATGGAGCGCAAGGAAGGTAAGATCATCAACATCTGCTCTATGATGTCTGAGCTCGGCCGCGAGACTGTATCTGCATACGCAGCTGCCAAGGGTGGTCTGAAGATGCTCACCCGCAACATCTGCTCTGAGTATGGTGAGTACAACATACAGTGTAACGGCATTGGCCCTGGCTACATCGCTACTCCACAGACAGCACCTCTGCGCGAGCGTCAGCCAGACGGTTCACGTCACCCATTCGATTCATTCATCTGCGCTAAGACTCCAGCTGGTCGTTGGCTTGAGCCATCAGAGCTCGGTGGTCCTGCAGTGTTCCTTGCTTCTAAGGCTTCTGACGCTGTCAACGGTCACATACTCTATGTTGACGGTGGTATCCTTGCTTACATTGGCAAGCAGCCTAAGTAATAAATTACAACACATTAATATAAAAAGGCATCGTGATATTTTTCACGATGCCTTTTATTATTTGCAGACTTATTTACGCAATACCCCTTTGTGCATGTTGTCTCCATAGGGGATAGCACCATAGGCTCCGTTGCGTTTCTGCCAGTCCTTACGTGCTTTTTATGTTCGTTTACCATGTTTTGGCTAAAATAATGTATGTTTGATGAATTTCCTGCGAATTCTTTTTCTATTGTTACGGACGACAATTTTAACAATTAAGACAATTGTTAAAATCAATTTTGTCCTATCCGAGGTTTGTTTTTAAGTCCTTATAGAGGGCCGTTTTTTGAAAAAGTTTAGGGGTGGTGGGTTTTATCGGCATTCTCAGCGAGTTGTAACTTATTGATACTCAATAAAGTGTTAGAATTGGGTGGTGTAATATGATAGCTTTTGCGTGGTAATAGCTATCAAATTGAGCGGTAATGTATATCCTTTTACATCGTAAAAGCTATCATATTACATTGTAAAAGCTATGCTTTTACAAAAAAGAGGGCGAAAAAGCGGTCGGAAAGGGGATTTTAGGGGAATGGAAGGGCTTTGAGGGATTTCTATTTTGAATTTTTCGGTGAACTTTTTTCGGTGTCTGAAAAATCAAAAATGTACTATCTTGGGGAACAAAAAACAAATTGTTAAAACACTTATTCCATCGATTTCTGTTTTTTGTCAGTTTGTTCCGTTTTTAATCTGTTCAATCGCGCAATTACCAGTTCTTCATACGCTCGTTTCTGTTCTTCGCTGAGGAAGGAATCTTTTATAAGTTGTTGCCATTTGGGAAAAGCCTTATGAAGACCTGCAATGAGACGCTGTACTACTTTTTCTTCCAGCCCCATTGTCTTTGCTGCATTCAGGAAGTCTGCCAAACGAAGTTTTGTTTTCCTTCCCGCAAGAGTAAGTGCCAATTCCTCCTTGTCCTTCGGATTGGCAATGGCAACATTCAGTAGGTCATAAGCTGGCGTCAGTTGATAGCCTTTCATTGGTCGGTAAAGCGAGAAATTTTTCAGGTGCATGTCGTTGTTGCCTGTGACAAAACAGAAGAGCAGCAACTGCATGTAATTCGTAAGGTCGAGTTTTGGTGTGTTGCTGTACTGCAAGATTGTCTTTGCTATCTGCTCATGCGATCCTTTGTACTTATA
>JAEEGH010003070.1_pt1 | contig 44389 bp, 35 predicted proteins | sample 9134181 | NCBI WGS metagenome assembly JAEEGH01 (sample SAMN16246544, study PRJNA631951) | gut metagenome | biome: gut microbiome; feature: rumen; material: DP-attached | host: Bos | place: Iran: Karaj | collected 2018-10
AAGATATAAGGCAGACTGCTGGTATGTCTGCCAATCTCCTCCAGCTGCTTATTTCGAAGGTCTGCCATCACCTTATCCATGATAGGCCGCACCTTGGTACGGAAGAGTCTTTCGTTTGCTGATTCTGCCATAGTAATCGGTTTTTATGGGTGAATGACAGTCTTTACTCGGTTTTGCTCCAGAATGATCATACATGCCATGAAATCGCTGTAGGTCTTGCCGGAGGCATACCAATCACGGGCATTCTGATAGTCCCTCGTCAACTGACGGCTCATGTCATCCATGTTGCCGCCCGTCCGACTGTAGTAGTCTATGAAGGTGTTGACATAGCCTTTACTGCTTTCACCTGAAAACTCCGTAGGGATCTTTATCCATGCACCGTCATTGAGTTCGGGTATGGAAACCTGTATGCCGGACTTGCTGATGCCTCCTTCGTCTGATACCAGAAAGCTTGTACCGTTGGACGTGAATTGCGTCGTTCCCTTGGAAGTTGAACTGCCACCACCTGAAACGCTACCGTCGATACCAAAGAACTGCGGTAAAGCAAGGGAAAGAGAAACGAAAGTGAGCGCACCCCCTGCGGTCATGAAGATGCGCTTGGCGGTATTCTGCGGATTGGTGTGCATGGAGTAATACACTGCAAACGCACCGACAACGGCTATAACGGCAGCTATGACATAGCAAAGCGCACGGACATAGGGCATGTAGGTCACAACACCGTCTGCTGCATCGCCGATACCAGAGGTTCCAGTATCAGCGAATGCTACAGAGGTGGTCAAAAGAAATAGGAATGACAAATAATTCTTCTTCATGCTTATACGTTTTAGAGGTTTAGCTGGTTGAGTATCTGCTCCTTGGTCTGCTCGATGGCATTGTGATAGACTTCCATCTGCTTGGGGAAGTATTGCTCCAACCATTCGTCTTTTTCTATATTCTCATTGATGAACTTTATCGCTAACTGACGGTCGATTTCGATGGCGGCTTCACCAGACTCGCTGTTGTTGAACCATGCCTTCGTCCACCACCTGATGCCGCTTCGGTCGGGATAGACACTCACCAGTCTCGGTATGTCGAAACTCTGGATGTCTATTTCCAGTTCGGCAAGTGGGTCTATCAGGCCGCTGCTGGCTACGGCTTCGTCATAGGCTTTTTTTTTACGGCCTCACTCATGGTGCTCAGAAATATCTGATGACGGAGTGCCATGTAATTGAGGAAGTCCGCAATCAGGAGGTTCTGCACCTTCTCAGCCAAGGGGATGCTGCGTGTGCCCATGCCCAGAGGATTTGCCATGCTCGGAAGGGTCTCGAAGAAGTAGTTCTTCATCGCCGACATGGTGAAGATGTTGCGAAGGGCAAGCTCCGTATGCTCTGGCAAGGCATAGATACCAGAAGACAAGTCCTGCATGTAGTCCGGGAACCAACGCATCATCAGGTCTTCAATCTCCTTCTGGTCTTTGTCGTACCTGGTATGCACGTCCATGTCGATGGTCACGAACTGCGGAACAGCTCCGGGAGTGCCGTTCTGCTCCAAGGCTTTCATATTGCCATATACCATCGTCAGGAACTCCAGAGGGTTCAGCTCTTCACCATTGTACTTAACTTCCATGTGGAGCAAGTCGGCTGAAACGGCCACCACCTGACCGGCCTTGACTTCCGTTCCGTAGTTGGCAAAGACATTACTGAGGTGTGAATAAGTCACCTCGTAAAGGCCATATCGGATGACCTGGTAGATACCATGGACGGCATCGTTGCCGAGTCCCGTCACCTTGCCTGTGGCTAAGGCAGAAAGCAGATAGTGCTTGACTGGAAAATCGACTCCGTGATGGAAGAACATTTCCCCTGTCTTGGGATGCTTCTGCTTTCCGTAGCCCAAAGACATCTCTACGTCTTTTCCTTTCTCCTCGAACGGCATACAGTAGCCGCTGTCCGACTGGAGCATCATATCCTGCGTAAATTTCATGCTTTTTATATGTTTTATGATGAGTTATGATTATCGTGAACGATGAATGACTGTCCGCTCTTCCTCCGGCGCATAGACAACTACTGGTTGTGGAGTCTGTGGTGTCTGAGTCTGTGCCAAAGCCCTCTGTGGGTCAGGAGCTGGTGTCTGTGGCTTCTGCTGTGCCATACCGCCTCCCATAGTCTGCTGAAGAGTGGCATTGTTACCAATCATCATCATGCCAAGCAAGGCTCCGGCAATCTTGCCCATCCAGCCGAAACGCCCGAAAATAAGGAAAGCCGATGCAACGAGGCCGAGCATACTCATACCCGAGACATTGCCGCTGAAGAGGTTGCTGAAGAAGTTGCTGAACATGTTGCCGCCGTTGCCATTGGTCATACTGCCAAGGAAATTGCTGATGCCATTCAGGTTGTTGTTGGCACCATTGACAGCCTCGCTGACACCGTTCATGGCATTGCTGGCTGTCTCGCCAAGGTTGCTGACGGCATTGCCGACACCTTCCACCTTCTCGCCAACGCTGTCGATGGTGTCAGAACCGACAACGGCATCACCGACGATTCTGGCGACGCTCTTGTCTGTGGTCAGCTTCTCCCATGCGACATAGCCGGTGGCTCCGCCTATGGCTGCTGTCTTCGTGGCTGTACCCATTCCCTTGATGGTCTGCTGTGGATGGAGGACGGAGTGGCCGACGGTCTTTGCCGTTGCTTTTGCACCGCTACCCATGAATTTCAGTCCGGCTTTCAATACTGTTGCCCAACTCATATCGCTTCTGTTTTGATTGAGGTTTCACTTATTCGTTCTTCACTGTTTTGCTGCCCGTTTCCAACGTAGCACACTCTGCTCGACGATATTCTTCTTGTCTGCTCCCGTCCTGGCATTGTAGTCAATCTCTGCCCAGACATCACCCAAAGAGGTGTATTTCACGGCTTTGGTGAGCCGTTGCAGTTTCTTGTTCATCAGCTTCAGCTTGGGCCTGATGCCGAAGATGACCTCCATGCGTTCCTTCTCGGTCATCTTAATATCAGCAAGACAGACTTGCCTCACGTCATTGACAATATCGACGCTGTTCAGGATGATTTCACGATAGATCTTATTGCGGTTGGAGGAAAGGGCCACGGCCAAGGCATTACTCGGATGGGCACTCAGCTGGTCGCTGAAAGCTCCGAGATTGCCGATAAGATGGTCTATCTCGTGATAGAAGCCATATATCTGTGCCGCATACATAATGATGCCATGGAAACTGTCGAGGTAGTTGTTGAACTCTTTCTGAAGGTCGGTTGTGGCATTCACCTCTTCCGTTATCCAGATATGTCCCGTTGATTCCAGGAGCATCATCTCTTCCTGCTGCTTCAGCTCTTTCTTGGCTTTATTGGTGTAAAGGAGTATCATGGCCGCCAAGGTCGGGTCTTGCCCCTGCGCCATGACAGTGCTCCCACCGACTCCCCAGAAAGGGAGGATGAGAGTCACTGTCAGCAACAGAACATACTTATGGCAAAGGTATTTCATCATTTTGCGTTCCTGTGTTTAGGGTCTGACTATTCTTGAAGTCCGCTTCCATCTTCCGAGAGCAGCCTCTGCAATTTCTCCGTTACTCCTGTCGAGCATTCCGGCAGTGGCATTCTCCCAGACATCCATCATATTGTAATAGCGGATGGATAGATAGAGCTGGCTGAGTTTCTTATTGAAGGCATCCAGTCGGTCGTTGAGTGCCCAGAGGGTCTTGCTGCGTTCGGCCCCCGTGAGCATATTCTCCTTGCCACCCTTCGCTATGGCATCCCTCAAAGTGGTATAGACACTGACCAATTCAGTAGCTGTCTCGATATAGAGGTTATTCATAGACATGGTGGCCACGATTCCCTGGGGATTGCCAGTGATGGCTTTCTTCAGGTTGCAGAGGTTGATGAAGACTCTCACACCATCGTCATAGAGCGAGGTGCAGGCTTTCAGAGTGCTGGCATAGCCTTCAGCAGTCTTCAAGTACTTGTTATACTTCTTCTCCCAAGAGTGGATCATCGTAAACTCTGCTGCGATGGTGTTCTGAAGGAGTGCGGTCTTCTGCTCATCCTCAATCTGCGCCTTGATCTGGGCATTGATAAGCTCGTTACCCTCGGCAAGGGCTACATACTCCAAGGGATTGCTGGATGTCAGCTGGGCATTGGCCGTTCCATGTCCCAACCACAACAGGGCGTAGGCAAGCAGAGCCACCATCAGCCACCTGTTGCCACTTACAAGGTCATGAAGACCGTACATCTGATTATCGGTTTGTGATTTCATATACTCCTCTGCGTTGTTTGTTGTATTCTACCCGTTCTCTGATAATGCCGACCACATCGACCTTCTCCTTCACGCCGTAGATGTCGAGCTTGGGATTAGTTCTGTCACCACTGTAGATGCTGACAGTCTTCAACCCAAAGAGCTGTTCCATGATGTCACGCTGCTCACAGAAGTCCACGATGCGGTATAGTTCGATGTAGTCACTGGTACGCTGGAACACGCCGTGTTGGATAATGAGCTGTTCTGAGGAAATGATGAACTGGAGCTTGCTGAGATACAGACAGCCATAGAGCATCATCAGCATGGTCACACTGCCTAATAGCAGGAACGGCATCTTGAACGTGATGGCATCATGTCCGGCAACGAGGAACAGCACAAGGCTCACGAGGCACATGAAGCCCTGTGAGATAATGTACTGTCCCCAATGCGGACGTAGCGTGATGATGTTGAAGCGTCTGACTGTCTGTTGCATACCGTTTATCTGCGCATACCATGATGCTTTGTTTCTTCACTCTCGTTAATCTCGACATTACCGTCGGCATCCAGATCGACACCTGCAGAGACTTTCTTTTCGTCATCCTCTGCCTCAGTCTCTTCCTTGACACCAAGGGCATTGGCAAGCTCAGTCCTGAATGCCTTACCGGCTTCCAGGGCCTTTTCCTTGATTTCCTCTTTGTCCTCAGGTGCCACAAGCCGCGAGTGCTGCATGGTGTAGGCATCTTCATAGAGGGTTTCATAATGTGCATAGAGCTGCCACAGGGATTTGGGAAGCAAATCAATCTGGCTGTCATTGGGATGAAGCACCTCCTTGACACTGGGAATGTCGCCAGGATGCTTGCGGAAGGAATCCACATAGTCTTTGAGTTCATCCTTCACGTTATCCTTGGCAAGAGGATTACTTTGTCTTTCAATGATAGCCAGCAGTTCCTCGTTGAAGTCCTTGTAGCCTGGTGTTGTTTCCTCACGCACGATGCGACCAGTCGGTACATTCTCCTTTTCTGCCAACGATTTGAACTGTTCGGCGAACTTCTGTCCGGCTTCGTCCATATCGAAACCGATGTGGAAGGTGGCTTCCTTGGCTGTGCGAAGCAGACCTTCAAGTTGTCGTGTAGAGGGGTTGCCACCAGTGGATGCAAAGACACCGTGGGCGAGTTCCGTCTTAGCTTCAGCATCAAGATTGCTGCCTTTGCCCATCAGGATCTGATAGAAGGCCATGGCATCATAGGCACTTTCAAAGACAAACACACGTTTGGCATCCTGTAGCTTGGTGGCTTCTGGACTGGCCACCCATAGCCCTTCACTGGCATTGGAGCCTCGTGCAATACCTTTGTAGGATGTGCCGTCCAGTTTCTTGCGGCCCCGTTCCTCCAGACCGACAATCTTATCATCCTTGCCGGGGACAGTCATGGGGAAGGCAAGATTCCTGTAAACTTTACCATCAGTTCCCTGTCGCTCAGCAATGAAAAAGTCCTTTCTGAAAGCATATTGGGTGCTGAGGTTCAGTCCCCTTGGCTTAAAGTAAGGATAGAAAGGCTTTTGGGTTTCCCGATTGCTGCCCTCGAACTTGTGTAAGGTGTAGTCATCGATACTGAAGTCTGGCAGCTGCTGACGTTCGGTTACAATCTTTGCTTCCCGGTCTTCAATAGGATTATTGAGGAGTCGGTTGCAAACAAGGTTGACGAGTCGGTCTTTGTCCATGCCAGGAGTATAGTCGGAAAACATTTCGGGATGGGACTTGATGAAGCCGATGACGTTGTAGTTCTTCTGAGTGGGCGGCTGGAAACAGCACTGGCCGTTGGCCGTGACGATGAACTTGTCACCGTGGATGCGTCTGCCGTCACTGCCCAGACGTACATACGACGGGTAGCGCAAGCCATCACGCCTGTTGAGCGTATAGCCTGCATCTACCAACACGTCCTGAATGCTCAGACGTTGCTTGAAATCGTCGTAAGTTAGCTTTGCCATTATGGTTTCCAGTTTTCACCAACCCACGGAGTTTCTCCAATTTGCAAAATCGGCTCATGGTCAAACATCGCACACATGACTTCCGCATCACTCTTGAACGGTCGCCATCGTTTTCCCTTATACTCAATGAGTGGAATACTTGCGTCAATGACTTTAGTGCCTGTCACTTCTTCGAATCGGGCAATCTCCTCTGGAGTTAGTTCGTTATTCTTATTCATTATCTTATTATTGATTGTTTATCGGCCAAGACCCACTCCGTGCATTCCAGCATTGACACCTGCGTCAAATGCTCTTGATGCGATGTCCTGTGGAGAATCGACACCTGGTTTGAAATAGATGTGCGGACGTGGGTCATGGTCATGATGATGTTCCATGAAGACGGAAGGCCCACTATGGTTCATGCGTCCGAGTTCTCCCATCACAGCAAGACCGGCAAGCAAAGCACCACCAATCTTCGCACCAATTCCTGTGTGTTCCCCAGGAATGTTCTTCATATCCACTTCCTTGAAGATGTGGCTGAAGAGCTTCATGCGATGGTAGTCATCGATGGCCATGAACTTGTCGTATTGCTTCTGGTTGATCTCATGGGAAATGGATTCTCCATTGATTACAGCGGTCATACGGTAGAGGGCATTGCCCTTTGTGTCCTTCTGCTGTTCGCCCTGTTCATTGCGGACAGGCTCCACCTTGATGTCATCCACCATGACTTCACGACCATGTCTGCCTTCACGGAACCAGCCCTTACCCTCGTTCATCTCATAGAGGCTCTGACCATCGACATGGGCAACGGCTCTGTCTTCCGGCTCTCGCTGAACCGAGAGTGAAGGGTCAAGCGGCTGTTGCATATTCGTCTGTTCAAGCAGAATGCTTTGTCTCTGGTCGAGTTCAGCGGCCACTTCGGGCTTCAGCGCAATGGCAATATGCTCCTTGCTGTTGAGCATATCCATCGTCACCTTATCCGCAAAGTCGTTCTTGACCACATCATTGATGATGTCAAGACGTGCCTGAACGGGGACTTCCTTGACGCTATTGCTGTTGAGCTTTTTCAGCTCTTCATCGGTCAGGTCATAGACAAAGTCCTGCTTGGCTCCGGTAGATTGGATGGTGAGGGTCTTCTTCTCAGGGTCAATGATAATGCCGTGACTGTCGAGACATTCACGGAACTTCTCATTGGTGAAATACACCTTACTGGTAATAAGTTCGTTGTAAGGCTTGGCTGGTTCGACTGGTCTGGGCTTGACCTCTACAGGCTTGATGACCGTCTGGAGATCTGCCAACACGTCCTGAGAGGGCTGCTGTACCTGTGTCTGCTGACCTTTGTAATAGAAACCATAGGCTCCGTTCTGGAGTTCACCTGGTTTCATGCGGCCATCAGGACGGTCGGGAACCATCGGCGCACCTTGCATAAACAAGGCTCCACCGACTCTACGCATGTGCCAGCCTTCCTGCTGCCGAGGAGTCCAGCCAAGGAAACGGCCATGATAAGGATCCATCATCGGATGAAGTCCACGTCTGTCCCAGGGTAAGCGTCCATATTCGCCGACTCCAATACGGTAGCCGTGCAATCCCATGGCAACACGGCCATTGGCATTGCGGGCATGAACGAAGCTTCGGGGCAGATAGAAGTCATTGGAGAGGATTGCGGCGAAGGTATTGTAGGCTTTCTTGTTGGCTGAATTGGTGCCCCAATCTACCATTGCCCGCATCTGCTGCTGATTGATGGGGTACGTCAGCAAAGGACTGTCATGCCCCTGCACCGCAAGGGCAAAGCCATCCCCCTGACGAATAATATGCCCCTGCATACCGTTACGCCGGAGAATGTCCTGTAGCTCTGGTGCCAAGTCGCGCCCCATTGGTAATGTGTTTGATCTTATAGACATACTGATTCGGTTTAGTTGTCCTGTGCATTCTCTAACTGGTCTCCCTTCCACTTGACAAACTGCTCTGCGCTTTCCTCATTGATGGTGAGGTCACGCTCCTTGCAGAATGCGGTGAATTCCTCCTGCCATTCAGGAGAATGATGATTGACGTAATCAAGCCAACCATACTCGCCACTCTGGAATTTCTCCACGAGTTCGTCTTCAGGGTAATACTTTGTTGCTGCCATTGTTCTCTGATTTTGGTTTTACTTCATTCCTGGGATTAGCGTTGCATCACACGCATACCCATCTTCTTCTGTTCCTGCCACAGTTCTTCGGTGTAGTCTTCCTCGTGGACATAGTTCAGGTCGCCGTTGTCATCGGCAACCCAGCATCCGAAAGCTCCGAAGTTGTACTTGTCCCACTCACGCTTGGCTTCGCGCTTCCATGTCTGTTCGTCACCGGCTGCGAAACGGATGCCTGTCTTGCTGTTGAGGTCGATGCCGATGGCTATTTCCTCGTCTTCACCACTGAGGATGGAGAGGACATCACCATTCTGAAGCTTCTGCATCTCAGCACCTGTAAGGTGGTAGCGGTCGGCCACATACTGCATATTGCGACCAATGACCGGCATGGGGACACAGAGAACCTGCTTGCTTTCGGGATCAATCTGGAAGAAACGCTTGCCTCCGGCTTCTTTATTCTCCTCGTTGCTTTCCAGATGCCCGATGATGGCCTTGCCCTCCAGAAGACGCTGCTTCTGCTGTTCGTTGAAGAGATTAAGGTCATACTCATCAAGCTTGGGATAGAAGAGGACATCGACACCTCCTTCAGGAGTGCGGACAAGGCTGAATCTTGTGCGGGCATTTTCGGTTTCACCATCCTCGGTGGTAACTGTAATAGGTAACACGGGCGAGCGACGACCGTTGCAGATGTTCTGAAGGACATCGACAGGGAGGTCTTCAATCATCTCCTGCGTGAGTCCGAAACGTTCGAGCGTACCATATGGTATCTCGCTTTCTTGAAAATGATTAATCATACTTTTCAGATTACAAAATTTATACTATTGCCCAACATGGACAGTTTTCTGATGCAAATTTAGAGCTTGTTTCCATATTAGATTATAAATACGGTATTTGCAGGTATCTTATTTAAGAAGGTTTAATTTAATAGTATGGAAAATACGCAAAAATCATACTATAAACAAAAAGAAAGTTAGAGTTCGATTATTGGCAGAATCGTTCTTCTTTAAGTATGAGATTATGTCATTACCTTTGTGGCATGAAAACAATCAAACTCATCACCTTATCGGCCTTTTTCTTTTGTCTGAACATGCCTTTATATGCTCAGTTCAATACAGTCGGCACAACAAACAACAAGCGTATATACACAACAAATCCGCCAAAGCCAAAAGAGGCCCTGACGGATAGCATGATAGTTGTTGGCTCTGTTCCTGATTCAACAACTACAGGTAATGACGGGGACGGTAAAACCATTGTTACACCATTGGATAATCACAATCTGATGTCGCTTGTAGCTCTGCCATTGGAGAAGATTCACATCAATTCGGGATTCGGTATGCGACGGCATCCCATCTATCACAAACGGATCATGCACAATGGCATCGACCTTTCCGCTCGATACGAAAAGGTCTATTCGATATTTCCTGGTACTGTCATCAAAGTGGGACAGGATAGCAGGTCTGGGAAGTTCGTAACGGTTAGGACTGGAGATTACACCATAAGTTACTGCCACCTTTCGCAGCAGCTCGTAAAAGAGAACGAGTTTGTCAATGCCGGAACAAACATCGCTATTTCGGGCAACACGGGAGCATCAACTGGGCCACATCTGCATCTGACAACAAAAAAAGATGGCCAGGCTATTAACCCGACCATCATACTTGAATTCATATTGTCTCTAAAGAGAAGTGATTCTTAGAAAGCTGCCAAATTACTTGATTCGGAAAGTATAGACCTTGGCCGACTTTGAATTAGTCATCATATTCGTAATGGCAAGGCAGTACTCTCCAGGTTCTAAAGCGGCGGTGCTGACAATAACGGAGTTTTCACCATATTTCTTATACTTCAGGACAACGGAATTGTCTTCATTGGATGAAGCTCCTGTAAACGAGCCAGCTTCGCCTGTCTTCCATCGACGCTTGGTGTCTAAGGTTTCAAGCTTGATGATGCTGAGAGTCTGTTGAGGAGATGTTCCTCCTGTGTTGATGATGATGTTACTTGTCTTCTTGTCAATCTCTAAGGAAGACTTTACTCCTTTTATGTAGTAGTAAGTCTTTACCTTACCAATGCCGGTAAGAAAGAGTGATGCGCCAGCCTTAGCTTTGACATAGGCACTCTCACAGGGTAATGGTGTGGCAAACGTAGAGTCGGCTTGGTTGAAAACGTAGGGTTCCATCTCAAAATCTGGTTCCGTCTGTGCAAATGTAAACACAGAGACCATGCTCAAAATGAGCGTACAAAAGAGTGTTCTCATAATTGATAAGTTTTTGTTATGTGTTACTGGATTATTCCGCATATAGTATATCAAATCCACAAATACATTTGCTTAGTATTGCTTCTTTGCTTTCATTTGTAAGGACTCGCTACCCATTCTTAAAGTAAGGTCAGCTTCGTTTCCTGTTAGAGAGTTTACTGTATAGACAACATACACCTTTCCATCAACATACGTTGTTATGGTTTTGCCGCTAACCTCGTATGTACCACTTCCATTTCCTAAGTAGCCAGAGCCATAGTATCTACCACCTTCATAGAAAGTAATATCCATACCAAAACGAGTGTATGGGTATTTGGTAACATCATACCATGTTCCGTCAACTTTAATCTCAACGGCTTTCCACTTACCATAGAGCTGTTCCATAGGATATGCAAAACTGTCATCGTCATCCTTTGAACATGAAGTAACACACAGGGTAAAGAATGCTGCAATGAGCATCATAAAAGTTAATTTCTTCATAACAAGAGTTGAGTGATTATATGCCATTACTCTTCGGCTTTATAGGTTGTAAGTAATTAAAAGTCAAAGTAATCATCAGAGTCACATACGCCGTCACACGTGTCGCCACAATTATAATCATCATGGCATTGATAATCATCATGATCCAAGTAACCATCATCGTAGCCGTCTTCATAACCTCGATCATAATCCCTTTTTGAATAATCACTATGATTATTATTACTCTGGTTATTTCTCAGGCTATTCATAAATGCACTTAATAAAAGAAAATCAAGAAGTCCCATAATCATACATTTTAAGTTTGACAGTGCAAAGGTATTTGTCAAGAGTGCAGTCTATCTTCACAGATTAAAAAAAGCACGTTTATTATTGAAAATATCTTTTAAACACACAAAAAGAGCAACTTACCTCGCAGTAAATTGCTCCAACAGCATTTGCTATTATTCGGCATCTGAAAACCTCGGAAACTCAGTGATGTACCACTCGAATAAGTGACCGATGTCTGCGCCTAATAATGATTGAATCTCACGACTCGTTGTTTCTCAAATAGTCGACTAAATTTATACGACCTCGGAATTGAGGATTACGTTCTGTGATGTTTCTTCTTTCTAAAGCCCATAAAGAACTCCCATTTATCATCATAGTCAGCAGTCATAATAGCTTGACTTGCATTTTTTCTTCTGCCATCGGAATCAAGTCTTTGGCAAGTTCTTCAATTTCTTCTCTATCCATAGATTTTAGCAATTTACAATTCTATTATATAGGACTATTGCATCTTCCATAATCTCATCATGGTCAAATGCGAGTTGAGGAAGAGAAGTAAGTGGCCACCATTCAGCTTGGGCTGCATCATCCTGTCCAATAACAGGTAATGGCTTTTTAATGATTGCGAGATAGGCAACGGTGACTGTCCGGCCACGTGGGTCACGGTCAACCTTTGAATAGGCTCCAATCTGATGTAATCCAGCCACCTTCAAACCTGTTTCCTCTTCAAGTTCGCGTAAGGCACATTGCTCCGTAGTCTCATCCATGTTCATGAATCCTCCGGGGAAAGCCCAGCATTCTTTGTATGGTTCATCGCCGCGCTGAATCAACAAGACTTTGGCATCTGTATCTTCCGTGATGACAATACAATCCGCTGTAACTGCTGGACGTGGATATTTATATGTGTACGCCATGATATTACTCCATGATAGTCCAAGTTAAACAATTAAGTGCTCCTCCTGAATTAGGACCACCGCCCATATCTTCTACGATAGAGGTCATATCTACGTCAATCAGCTGAATGTCTGCGATGTGCTTTTCTGTGTTGAATGCACGATCTATTTGCCGAATTGCTTCATTATCCAATGGCTCATATTCCAACTTAGGAACAAGTATTTTGCTTCCAACATGCAAGTAGTTGATGTAGCACCAAGAATGATTGAATAAAAGTCGGAACATTTTATCCGTCGAGTAATCAAACTTATCAAGGTAACTTAACGTTTCGACTTTAAATCCGGCTTCTTCAAGTTTCTTTTGGTATAAGCCACCATAATAGGTTCCAAATTTTTCATCGAAATCAAAATAGTTTGTCAGCAGGACTCGTCCGTCTTCAATAAAACGAACTATCCCGTCAGCATGACCTATTGGATTGACATTTTTTCCTTCCCAAGGCAAAAGCACAAGTTGCATTTCTGTACCATCAAAGTTGTCTTTCCACCAGTTGTTCCACCATTTCTGGAACTCTTTCTCATCCTTTAGATTGTTCTCATAGAGAACCTTGTCACACATGATAATGCATGGTTTATCATTGACAATGGCTTTCACCACATTGCCTCCATCAAGGATCAAAGGAAGTTGAACTACATTAAAATCAAAGGGCACCTCTTTAGCAATTTGCTTTTTTGTATGTACTCGGTGTACTTGCCAGTTAGTCACATAATCGGGTGAATCCTGTAGATAGTCGGGTTTGTAAGTAAAGCTGAGAAACGCATCATGCGTTAGCTGAATAGGCATATAATCTCGTGACCAGACATCCAATGTATTATAGAGAAGCTCCCCATTGCGAGCGAACTTCAAGATACTTGCTTTCAATGAAGTACGAGCATCAACATCAAGCCCCCCTGTTTCTCCATCTATAAGGCTTGAAATAAATACTTTATTCGTCTTGTTGTCTGTTATAAAGTTATCAGCTGTTATTCTTTCCATAATCAGTTATTATTTATAGTTCCTTAAATGCTTCCAAAAGCTGTTTCATTCCCTCAGTAGCTGTCGTTTTGAAGTGAGTGAATCCCAGATGGGTACATTGCTCCATATCGCCAGGATCTATCACAAACTTGGGAACTTCATGGTGGGCATAGTTGATAAAGCCAGCGGCAGGATAGACTTTCAATGACGTTCCTATGACCACAAAGATGTCTGCCATGCTCACGATGTCAATGGCTACGTTCATACTGTCAACATACTCACCAAACATCACGATATATGGACGTAGTTGAGAACCATCTTCTGCTTTGTCACCAATCCTGATGGGCGTAGTCAGGGGATATTCCTTCACACAAGTTGTTCGGTTATCCATTGAACAGACCTTACTCAGTTCACCATGCAAATGAATGACATGGGTGGAACCGGCTCGTTCATGGAGGTTATCTACATTCTGAGTGATGACAGTCACTTGATGTTCTTTCTCCAATTCTGCAATCATCCTGTGCGCGGCGTTTGGCTCTACTTCTGAGAGTTTCTTGCGCCTCCAGTTGTAGAAATCGAGACACTTTTCCGTCTCGTTATATAACGCATCGGTACTGGCCAAATGAACCCATTCTTCATTCGTCCACAGCCCATCTTTGCCACGGAACGTACTCAGGCCACTTTCTGCACTTATACCCGCGCCTGTTAGGAATACGATATGTTGTTTAGTCATACGAGTTAATAAATAGGTCTCAAATTTGACACTTTAGAGATTCTGAACTTAAATGCCCAAGAATCATCTGCATTTATGTATATTTCTGTATGGCCTTGAATATCAGCATCAATCTGTCTATTCATATCAGTACACTTGAATATCACTTTCTTATATTGACGTTTGACAAAAGGACAATGTCCACCATTTATGTCATATATTGACCAATCCTTTTTCACATTAGCAAATGTCTTGTTGATGCAGGGCTTGCCATTTTTATGAAGAAAAAGCTTTTCTGCATTTTCGTACTCAATACAGTGCTTGTATGTTTTAAGCTCTCCATCGCGGATATTGCAGAATCTGCCTCGACGAACATAAAGGACAAGAGGATGACTTTCATATTTTACAGGCTCAAATTCCTCTGGCAAGTTGACATTACCTTCCTCGTCGATACATTTAAGATACTCTGTGACCACTTCATCAGCAGTGATTTTCTGATAAGGAATACGAGAAAGAAGATGAATACCTTCGAGAGTTCGACAACGACTAAGTGCTACATAAACCTGTCCAAAAGTAAAGGATTTAGCTGCATCGATTGCAACTTCATCAAACGTCAGGCCCTGACTTTTATGAATGCTTACAGCCCAAGCAAGTTTCAACGGATATTGTTTATAGGTGCCAGAAACGTCTGTATAGATGGTTTTGGTTGCCTTATCTACAGTATATTCCAACTGTTCCCATTTTGCAATCTGAACATCTACAGGACTGCCTCCAGAGTCTTTCTGCACACGAATAGTAGAATCATCCAGATATACGACTCTACCCATAGTTCCATTTTTATACTGGTCAGTATTTCTCAAAAACATTACTCTTGAACCCACCTTCAGTTTCAAATGGTAATCAGCTGGTAAACGCTCGCCCCACCAATTGTGTGCTGTAGCATCATAGGTATATGTTCTCTCTCGAAGTCTGCCAAACATATCTTTGTTCCAGTCATCCGTCATTTTAACGTGCGTCATTAAGGTAACAACATCGTCATAAACATCTGGTTCAAAATCTGGTTCAAAACGGCTGTCCAAGTCAGCAAGATCTTTACGACTAACATCAGCAACTCTTATATTATTGAGAAGATCCTTAAAATATCCATCTTCTTGTCGATAGATATGCATCAGCTCCACAACCTTATATTGCATTTTCTTGAACACATAGCTACAGAAGAAATAAACAAACTTGTAATAAGGCTTCATTTCTTCCCATTCCTCAGGCTTTACTACTGGTGATAACTGATACAAGTCACCAAACATTACCAATTGCACGCCACCAAAGGGCTTACGACTTTTTCTGTAATGTTTGAGAATCATATCGATGGCATCAAGTTGGTCGCATCTAACCATACTTACCTCATCAATAATCAGCACGTCAAGATTTCTGACGACTTCCTCTGTACCAGGCTCTAATTTGTATAAAGTTGGCAATACCGTGTGGTCAGGCAAGTATGGTTTCATCGGTATGCGCAGAAAGTGATGCATGGTCATACCACCTGCATTTTCAGCAGCAACTCCAGTAGGAGCAAGAACAACAATATTCTTCTTTCCTACATTTTGATTTCGCTTCAGTATTTCTTGAAGTAATGTTGTCTTACCAGTACCGGCCTTACCTGTGATGAAAAGGTTATTCCCCTCATTCATTAGTTCCATAGCCCTCTCGGCTTCTGGCCCAAATGTGTAGTTGCTCTGTCCACCAACATCTTCTATGTTTCCATTTCCTACTTGTTTGTTAAAGTCATCAAAACAAGGTTGGTCTCTGTTTATTAACCACCTGCGTTTCTGCATGTGTCCCTTCAACTGGCCAGAGGCAAGGCGTTGATACACCTCAGCCTTTGTCAGTTTAAGTATTTCTACGACTTCATCTACATGTAGAAATTTGGTTCTTGCCATATATTACTCTCCCGATAAATATCTACTAATCAAATTAAAACTAAAGACCTTAAAGCAGACTAAAGGATAAAACCTATAATGGCTAATATAATCAACACGACGATTGCTATTATATAGCCTGAATTACTTGGCTTTTGGCTTTCAAGTTCAGTGACCCGTTGTTTTGCTGTCATTAGCTCATTGGTCATCTTCGTAACAGATGCCTGAAGTCCTTTATTGGTCTCTTGCATCTGACCAAGGCTCTTGTTAAACTCGCCTTGTTGCTTCTTCTGCTGTTCCTGAAGGTCAGTAAGAGTTTTGCCTTGGGTCTTCAACTGCTCCTGCAACTGAGTGTTCGCCTTTTGAAGAGTTTCATTTTGAGTCTTATGGAGCTTGTTAGCTTCCTCAGTAGCTTTTTTATGTTGCTCAGCCATCGCCTTCACAACCTTTTCGTGCTCTTTCTGTGCCTTGGTCAACTCCTCTATTTTCTTATTCGAGGCTTCAGTTTGTGCTTTGTTCTGCTTCTGAAGTGCTTCCAGTTGCTTGGTAAGCTCCTGGTTTTTCTTGTTGGAATCCTCAATCTGTTTCTTAAATTGTCCTTCGACCTCCTTAACCAGTGCAGCACGTGAGTTGTTGCGTTTCTGGACAACACCATCAGTAATGTCTCGGAAATAGGTTCCTAAAGCATGAGGGATAGCAATGGCTTTATCGGCGATGTTTAGGATGAACAACTTTTCACCCTCATGACCTGCGCCATACATCCACGCTGTATTCATGTTCACCAAGGTTTCAAGCAATTCCACCTCGTCCAAAGCTTCAAGTCCGGCACCACCTCCACGAATAATAGCTATGACATCATAATTCATAGCGTCCAATTGCTTCAAAGTCTGACAAAATGCTTTTGTCTTCGCAAAAGACACCCTGTATTCCTTAAAGTCAATATGTGTCCGTGCTGCCTGGACACCTTTCTCAAAATCGTCATTAGTAATACTTGTTTCAGCATAAATCAATGCGATTTGAGGACGCTTGTCCTGGAATAGAAGTGATTCGAGTATGCTATCTACGTTTTTGAAGCCTTTTTCTGACTTGATACGTCTCAGTTCTGTGCGTTTGACTTCATCTTCAGATACAGCTAACTCCTTTATCTTCTCGACTTCTGTTACTTTCAGGACAATCTGAATCAGACCCTTATTCGTAATAGAACGATCAAGTACACCGTGGACGGTAATGACATTTCCGTTTTCAAGGTCATCTCGGAGATTCAGAGGCATGGAGAGCGACAACTCATCACTGGTACTTTCATCTACGAGCCTATCAGTGGCAGTGTGGAAATACTGATTAACGTAACCACCTTTGAAATAGATACCTCGTAGGCAAACGACCCTTTGATTCACTTGGCCAGTAGCCAAATGATTCCGTAGAATGCCGATAATCTCTGATGGTTTGAAGAGATTGGCTGGAGCTGGTATGTTCGAGGATGTTGGCATATCTTTATTTTGCTTCATTCAACACTGGTAATGGTACTGCGATTCTATGAAAATTCCAAAGACATCGGTCTTCTACATTTAGGAAGTCTTCCAGCTGTTTGTTCTTAAACGGATTCTCCTCCTTACCTTCAACTGGATAGATAATCACGCAAGGGATATTTGATTCCGGCTTTGTCGGAAATATCCACTTATCACGACTATATCCACTCAGCTGACGGACAATATAAGTATCGAGGTTTCCATATTCAAATCTTGGTATGTACTTTGTGTCCAGTACGACTTTTGGTGAATAGCAAACAAAATCAGGATAGCCAGTATGACCATGTACCTGATAATGTATCTTATCCCCGTAAGCTTCACGAAGCAAACCCAATACGTAATGCTCATACAGCATGGCCATGTCAATCCAAAAGACAGGACAATATTCTTCTTCAGCTGTGGTGATGTTGGTTATGCTGTAGTCATAACGATGGAGTATCATCTGCGCCAGCTTGATAGCGTCATCATATTCCTTGAATATTTTATGATGTTTGATGGCTTTGACTTCCCAGACCTCTATTTGGTCGCCAACATTACCAAAAGCAGACAGACACTCATGAATGGTGTGTTGAAGGGAAAGAAGGCTTTCTGAGATCCCTGCAATCTGCAAAACCTGCTGAGAGAATACGAGTGCTTTTTTTATCAATCTGTTCTCCAACGTGTCTTCTGAATACTCTTGGTAACGGCAAAATACCTTATCAAATCGTTTCTTTAAGACATTCATGCGCTCATTCCTGGAGATGTCAATGTGCCCCCTTACTTTTTTGAGGTTGTCTTCACGCTGAACATAGTCTTTCTTCAATCCACGTTTGACTATATCCTTGACAACAGAAAGGAAATGGGCGACAATAAGAGGACTTAGAACGCTTTTTAGTTCTGGAGCCTTGATACGGGGTGCATCCATATCTACAGCATAAATCTTTGAGAACTCTTTGGCTTCAATGCCGCTATTGAAACAAACGCTGAACATCTTTAGGAAATCAATGCGGTCACAACCATGCTTGGTCGTTATAACAAGAGGCATGGTCTTTGCTTCATCAAACCACTGTGCGCCAATGACGTATGAAGCATAATAGCCTGATTCCGTTACTACCGGTTTTTCTGAATCTTGTTCATCATCTATTATCGGGTTATTACGCCACTGCCACTGAAAGAACCATCTGTCCAGACCTTTGCTTTGGCCTGGAAGACGCATTCCTTCCCCCCAATACTCTTGAAAGGACAAGGAATCGTATGGTATCTTTTCGTGTTCTTGCATTATTCAGTCGTGTAATCTGACGTTGAAGGATAATAGCACTCTGCATTCTTCCAGCAATCAAAGTATTTATCATCATCTGACATACTTCTGAGTATGCCATCCTTGATATACTCCTTAATGAGAGGAATAACCTCGTAGCGCATCTTCAGTTTGAGACCAGTCATGTCTTTAGCCATAAAGTAACTGTGGCCGACCTTCAAATCTTCCAATTCAAAATCCGAAGCTTTGTGCTTGGCAATGAAAGAACTGTTGTCTTTTCTGCCCAAACCATTAATCTGAGCAAACAAGGCAAGAGCAGCCTTCTTAACATCTGATGCTACACACTGAGAGTTACACCAGTTCTCGATAACATCTGCCCTTGATTCCAATGTAACAAAGGCGAAACGACGACGCACCGCATAATCAATAGTTCCCGTAGAACGGTCGGTAGTATTCATAGTTCCGATGATGTAGAGGTTTGAGGGAACGGAGAAGTCTTCCTTTGAGTAAGGCAACTTCAAACTGATATGATGTAAACCGCCACCACTACGCTTGTCGGCTTCAAGCAAAGTGATAAGTTCTCCGAATATCTTGGAAACATTGCCACGGTTTATTTCGTCTATAATAAGTACGTATGGCTTATCTGAAACCTGATTCTCCAGATTGTACTCCTTCTTCACAGCATTGATGAACGCCTGGGCATATTGTCGCCAGTTATTCTCTACGCCTTCACCAAGAGCCTGCATCTTAACCTTCTCAATGTTAAGGGGAGATGGCGTATACTGGTCGCCTTTTTCACTCTTGGACAACACACTGCGTGTACTAATAGTGTCATTGCCTTCTGTCCACCAAACATACAATTCTGACTTTCCTGTCACAGTTGGAATTATCTTCTTATTCTCATAGCCTTTAATAGTCTGGAGATATTTGTCAATGCAAGTTGCTATGTCAGCATTTTCTTTAGTCTGCGCTAACTCACAGATGGTTTTGAATATGCCATTCTCCACATTATACTCTACGGCATCACCCTTTACCTCTGGCTTCAAGCCCTCGATAAAGTCTTCATAGTCCATAGACTGATGGAAGGTGCAGAAGGCTATTTGACCTTCATTCTGCAATCTTTCATACTCTTCCATCACCTTCTGATGATCTTCGAAATCAGAGAAGGACGGATTACACATACCTACTGCAATAGCAGCAGTTTTGTATGTCTTACCTGTGCCAGGAGCACCTTGGAGGATAATCTGTTTCTTTTGTCTGAGAATCTCTATTTCTTCCATCTTTACTGAGTTATCATTTGTTCTATCATTTGACATTTCCATACCATCTGTTTCAACTAAAGCTGCAATTACTTTTTGAGCCCAATCTTTCTTTGTTACATTCTGCAATCGAGGAGCTACAGATGTTGAATCATGAGATTCTTTGAGAATGTCAGTAATGTCCAATTCACATTTATTCCATTTGACTTCCACACAGTGATTATTTATGGGATGATCTTTATTAAAGAAATACCCTCCAGTAACTTCACCGATAGCCACAATTTGATTGAAATCCTTGTTTCTGCAGATTACATAGTCACCAACACTCATATTATGCTTCATGTCATAAAGCATCTTAACAGAATGGCCTGGTTCCCTTGTCTTGTATTCTTCAACTTTTTCCTTCAGCGCATTCCTGATTCCTTTCTGGTCACGAAGTTCGTTGCTATCCAGACTGCCAATTTCACCCCATTCATAGATTGAGATATAATTACCATCAACCATGACATCAAAGTTTTCTTGAACGTCACCAGGGAAGAATAGCCAGATTTGTTTCTTCTTAAATACCCCCTCATGCATGGCGTTCCATATAACAGTCTGAGCTGTTAACGGCAAACTTTTAAGACAATTGTGCTGACTGACCTCTGAATCAACCATCTCACATAGTTCAACGTTGGATTGAACGTGCGGGATGACTTTCTCATTTAGCAAATCATAGAAATGCACTAACTTCTTTCCTGCTTTTTTTGATTCTACGCCAAACAGCTCGCAGAGATTTTGATAAACATCATTCTTGTAGAATGTATATTTTGCCGGATATTTGACGGCAAGAAAACAGCTGATGAAACGCTCATCACAGCATGAACTGGTCTGTTGATCTGGAAAATACTGTTTTATCTTTTCGTCCCAAAGCTTATCGCAGCCCTCCGTAAAGGCGGTAATACGCATTTGCAAAGGCTGACTCTCATCATAAAGGAGTTTATGAAGAGAACGATATGCCTCAGGCTCATACTTAGCAAAATTCAGCATCGCATTACGCTGATTACTGGCATACCAAAGATTCAGGAAATTCATTTCTGATATATTCTTTGCAAAGTCAGGACTATCAGCATCAAGCTTATCATGATACTTTGTAATGATTTCCCACTTATAAATCTCTTGCTGTTGGGGATCACCGCTCAGTCCGTATTTTTTCAGATGCTCGGTGAAGATCTTTATGAGTTCATTTATAGTCATAGCTCAATTAAATATCTTCTACAGTAACGTCAAACTTAATATCTTGATTTCTCTGGAGGTCTATCTCTGTATCATGTGTGATAGTGGCAGTGTCATAACGATGGAACTGGCCAGGTGCATTGTATATTGACCATCCGTTCATCAGACCGCCATCAGGATAGATACTGAGACGTTTACCTGCACATTCCAAGGAAAGAACGCGCCAGTGTGTCAGCGTATTCTTTGGTTGAGAGCAGATAGGCAGGACAGTTCCTTCTATCTGATTGTCGTAATCCAAGTCTTCTTTCCAACTGTTGGAGAGACTTTCAAGCCATTCGTCTCTACCAATCTTTCTTTCATTTGCAGTTACCTGTTTAGAGAAAGAAGAAGGAAGGTTGGCGGTCAGGCTATCCCACTTTCCACTGTCTGTGTCATATCTCTCCATCTTGAACTCCATCGAGAAGGGATTGCCGATTTCCTTGATGAAGTAACCGGCAGTCTGCAAAGTAAGAATCATTGAAAGGATGCTCTTCATGTGCTCATCCTGATAGCTTACTTTGACAGTCTCTTCTTCGTGAGCCTTGCAATGCTCGATGAAGCTGTCAATCAAGTGGCCGGACTTGCTCCTGATAAGTTGCCCAAGTCCAGATGTCTTGACGTTCATCGGGTCACCATCAGATAGCTTGAATATCCTTGTCGTATTTTCCTCTACCGACGTATCGATGAAGTCAGCAGTGGCGGCAAAGTTATTCGTGCGGATATAGTAAATGGTGCCGTTGCCCCATTTGTCGTTCAGTGTAATGTGGTTCGGGTTGTTAGTGAAGTACAACCGTCCGTCGATGTACGCTAACGGATAGAGTCCGTTCCCTGCAAATGGATTTTTAATATGAAGCACCTCGTTTACCCATCCTTTGATAGAACGCACCATATCCTTGACAGGTTCATTCATCTTCTGGTCTGAGCACTCTGCCACACAGAAGGATGTCTGCTGCCCATGAGGGGCGAAGTAGTTGAGGAATTGTCCTTTCCAACAGTGATCTGTTCCTTCATACTCCCAGTGGTCGTAGTCATCATCCACAAAAAGAACGGATTCATTCTGTGATGTAATGAATGCTCGTTGCATCTTTGCAAGCGATGTCTCGGTAACTGTGTCACCGAATACTGTTTTGACAGGATCTGGCAGAACCTTTCGTGCAGCCCTCTCTTCCTCTATCCATGCTTTAGCAGCCTGAATATCGATATGGTTGACATAATGAAGTGTAAACTTGTCAATCAGAGCCTCCTTACTGCCAGACTGTTCAGCAGCCTCGATGATGTTGCGCGAACGTTCTATCACAGATTTCAGCAAGTCCATAGCGGCCAACTGGTTTGAGTAACCTGAGCCACCTGGGTTGGCATCAAATATACAGATGTGTCCATTGGGTGTTATGGTGAAGTCGAGGTCGGTTCGCTCAACGTTCAGTTCTTCAGACAAACCTCTTGCAAACAACAGACCAAGAGTAATCAGCAAATCTTCTTCCTCATTCCGGTTGTTGATCCAATCTTTCTTGAAGTGTCGGATTCTGATTTCTGTGTAGTCCGTCTGAATGGTATCACCAAGCACGACATTTCTCTTGATGAATTCTGTACTGTTGCATCCCATACAACGATTTGGTTTCGGCCCTTTTCTGATAAGCGAGAAGTGATAATCCTCCTTCTCCGTGTCCTTTGAAGGAATGGTGTTCATCTCTGACGGAAGTTTGTCTGGGTCACTTGAAGATGCTGCTGGCCAACTCTCCAGAACTGTCTTACCGCATTTCGTGCAATGGCAGTAGCCAAAACCTGTTCCCTCATTGTAATAGAGTATCTGCCCGTTGCCGCTTTCACGGCTGCTGCGGGAGTCAAACAGGTGGGGTTCTATGCGGTCTTGCTTCCACTCATCAGCACCAATCAACTGAGCACTGACACGGGTATAGACATTCTGGTCAAGAATACGGCTTGCCGACTCATTCATGTCTGGGATAAACTCTGCTGGTTGCAACAGGTCAAGTTCCGTGCTGGCACTGACTTTCCATTTTTCAAGATTCTCCAGTTCATCCTTCGTGTCGATGACGACCTGTTCCCTGTTAAAATAGAGCTTCTTGAATGTCACTTCCGGTTTGAAGAAGTTTGTATAGCGGATGCCACGCACGATACGTACTGTACCGTCTCGTGCAATAGGATTACCCGGAGCATATTGAGACAAGGCTGTCCGCAACGGATATGACGGATTGGAAACCGTCAGAAGTGAATAATTGTTCTGTGACGAAGAGTTGATGTCAAACTCTATCACATTGACCGGCATGTTCGCATTCGGCGTAAATCTGTGCGTAGCCCAGTAGGAAAGCAGACGAGCTGCCAAAGGCTCAATGAACTTCATCTCAAAGAATGCCTGTTGCTTTGCACTTTTGGCATTCCTGTAAGGTTCTGCATAGTCCTGAATACGCAATTCCAATTCTGCGTAACAGTTCTCATTCATTTCACGAGCCTTAGCCACCACATACTGAGGTGTACGGCTACTGAATATTGTGCCGTTCAGCAGTATTCTCAGCTTTCTCCTTAACTTGTCGTCAAGGGCTTCACTGCACTTATTATTGAAGGTCTCGTATGGTGTGCCCGTTTCATCGCCGAGTCCGTCGAGTGGGCTTACCGGCGCGTGGTCTGCTTTGCGCTTGATCTTGAAATGGTTGCTGTTGCCATCTGCTACAATCTCGTAGTTTGTATAATAACTGATGACCTGCTCATTGACGCTGCCGCCAGCCATGCCAAACACACCGAACTCCCTAATCAGGAATGAGTTGATATGCCTTTGTATGACTTGTGCGCTGTTCAAGTCAACCGTTGGCGTACTGGTTGTACGAAGAATGACATTATCCATCGGGTTAAGCAGCGTTCTGATGCCAACAGCATCTGAACCGCAAAGGGTAACACAGGCACTTCGCACCTGTCCGCGTCGGCCACTGCGTCCGGCTCTCTGTTTGTAATTTGAGGGCATGGGCGGTACTGAGGTCATCATTACCAATTCAAGGTCGCCAAGGTCAACACCCATTTCCATAGTGGTGGAACATGCCAGGATATTGATGCAGTGGTCTTTGAAATCTTCCTGCACCTGACGGCTCACCATCTTGTCAACCTGTGCCGTGTGTTCAGCTTGTACAAACAGGTCGGGGAACTGATAGATCTGTAGCAAACGGTCGGCGAAGGTACCATTCTCTCCCCAAAGACCATTGTTCCACAGCACCTTGCGATTCTCCTTTGCCCATGTCTCGATGGTTTCATCATCTGGATTGGGTGCTGCGCTAAAGTTATGATATGGGAAGGCGGGCCATTTTTCATGCAGTGCCTCTTTCAATGGCATTGGCTCACCTCCAATGATATATGGAGAATAACCGTGGAAGGTTATATCTACAGGACGCAGCCACTCTACATGGTGGGTATCACTTCCTGAGTTTGCATCACATAAGTAAACATCATCATATAGCTTGAAGCCAAGTTTGGCAAGGTTCAAACGATAGGGAGTAAAATGAACGTCATTGATAATCTCGTCCTTGTCCTTCACTTGCTTGCGGACTTCCGGGTCATAGTGCAAACCATGTTCAAGCAGCTCGTACTTCAGGGTCAACTCGTTCCACATGCAGTCTATCACATCCTGTATCTCGTTTTTATAGCTTGTGATAGCATTGGCAACGGTGATATGCTTGTCTTCGGCAATAAGTTTGGCAAGCAGTCGGATAATACGGTTCCTGTTGGCTGACTTCTCCCTGACAACAGGCTTGTGGACAGGACGGCGCATTTCCTTCTTGGTGGCGAATCTTACGCACTTGAAGATGTCCGTCTCGTCATTCTCATTCATCGTGAGGAACACGCATTCACTCTGACGTGCCGTATAGTCGAGGAACATCTGCATCAAGTTGTGCCAGTCTTTCTTTGAAATCTGGTTCTCGGTCGAGAGTCTGCTGTTGAACACCTCTACAGCATCAGGAAGCTTTGAGGTCAATGCCGGTTGCAAATCCTCATAATGGGAAGTGAACAGGCCCATTGTTTCAGGGCTTGCTCCCGTCAGAGGACGGTGTGAAAGATAATCCACCATAATAGCAAGGATGTAGGTTCTCTTTACTTCCTGCTTGATGTTACCATCATCATCCAGTTCGGGACTCAGTTCCGAGCGTTCTGCAAACTGCTGACAGAAGGTGTCGGCAAGCCTGTCGTTCAGCAACACATCAAGAATATCCTGCCACGACAAGAAACTATTGGGTTTCAGCTCTGCAAGAATCTGGTTGATGGCCTCCTGGTCATCACCTTCCAATATCTCCAGCTTGTCATCTGCCGCACGACGCTCTGCTCTTGAAGTGGCGGTATTGAATACTCCTTCGTAGTGTTTCTTTGCCTCTTCCAGCGTCATGTTACCAGCTGTTGCCATACGGCACAACTCATGGAAGATTGTACCATATACCCAAAGGCGTTCCTCTTCCAAGTTCTGCTTGATGGTGGAACGTGCAGCCATCTGTCGGCTGTCAACGAAGCTGATATATTGTTGTCCTTTGTGCAGCGATATTTTGTTCTCATCCTTGGGCTTAGCCTCCGTCATCAGGTCAAGCGTTGACGGAGCAATGAGCCTTGACACAAAGTCGGGAGCCACCCTGAACTTCTGTAGCTTCTTGGCATCCTCCTCGTCGTTTTGTATCTGGTCGGGATTATCTTCATCCTGCTTCGACTGTTTGGTGAGTTTCGTGCCGCAATACGGACATTGACATTGCGTATTGGCGATGACGTGCCAACCTGACGTTGCAGGATTGGCAGCGGTCACGTTCTGCATCCTGTTACCTTTGATGATATAGGGAGCATTGTTGTCAAATTCAGTATCAGTCCTGTTCGATGTACCGAATATATAATAGGTTTTACCCGTGTCTTCCGTCTCGTCAAGGTCGAACATGTCGCTGTCGTCCATCGTTATGGGCTGATAGCCTATGCCATCATCCAGTTTCAACTCTTCTGCAATGGCCACATACTCACCGCAATGCTTGCATCGGCTCATTTCGAGCAGGGGCGCAGCGTCTGGAGTGTCGTCAGGCATGTTCTCTGTATATATCTTGAAACTGCCGTCTTCCTTGTAGTGAGGGTCTGATATGTCAACAAACAAGCCGTGGTTAGGCACACGATAAAAGTAGTGTACCTTCACGCGGAGGTCTTCCAATCCTTCCTCTTCTGCCGTCTGACACATCTTGTCCAGCCTGTCGAGCTTTTCTTCTATGGTGTCGCATTCGGGAATCAGTTCGTCTAAACGCAGGTAGCCGTCCTTGTTTTCATTCATCAGGCGCAGCCAGTATTCTTTGTCTTTCTCAGGAATGGCATCCAAGCCTTTCCGCTTTCCGTCCACGTAGCGCACCTGATTCATTTGCAGACCCGTAATGTCTGCTATGAATGCTTGCAGTTCTTCCTTCGCCTTATCGTCACCGCTCTTGCCGATGGTGGCCGATGATGTAGCGAAACGCACGTCATCGGTCGTTACGCCGTAGGCCATCAGTACACGCCTGATAAGCATGGCTATCTCTGCCGCTCCGGCACCAGTATAGGTGTGTGTCTCATCAAGAGCTATCCAGCGCAACGTTTTCTTATCTTCCTTGATAAGGTTCCTGTCCTTTTCTCTTAACAGAATATACTCCAGCATAGTTGGGTTGGTCAGCAGGATATTGGCAGGATGCTGGCGAAGTTCCTCTCTGGTGGCGATGACATGAGGATATTTCTCCTCAATCACGTTGCCATGCTCATCACGGGTGATACCTTTGATGGCATCAACCTTGCGCAGCACCTTCTTATAGTCGGAAGCCTCTGGTGCAGGGATTTTCTGGGGCATGTCGCCATTATATACGGCAAACTTCAGTTCCGTACCAGCCAATAGTTTCTCCATACGGGCTTTCTGGTCTTCCATCAGGGCATTGAGGGGATAGAGGAAGATAGCTTGCACCTCTTCTGCTACATAGTTGTCAATCAAGTCCTGCACAAGCGGAAGCATGAAACACTCCGTCTTACCTGAACCTGTACCTGTTGTCACCACGATACTCATGTTCTTGCCGTCAGGTGTCTTGTCCTTCAACAGCGTCTTCCAGCATTGATACTGATGCTCGTAGGGAAGATAGGTCTCTCCTGGTGGCAGAGTCTTCTTCCACAATGTTCCGAGCATTTCTTCAGCTTCAGCAGCATGTTCTGGATAAACCGTCTCGTAGTTGTTCATGCACTGTACCAAAGGCATCGCATCCTTGGGAGCGAACACCTCTGGAATAAGTTTTGTCAACTGACTGATGTAACCCTTTTGGCTTTCGTTACGTGCTTCGCCACACCACATGGCCGACAGCGTTTTCTCCACTGCCGTCTTGTTCTTACGGTATAGCTCTGCAAATCTAAACTTCTGCTTCATATATCATGGTTCTGTTTATTCTGTTATTACTACGACCTTGCTCATTTCGATGAACTTGTATCTGCATTCATCGTAGAGCTTCAGGAAGTCTTTTATTTCCATATTGCCCAGTGCATCGCCATCATCCTTGATGAGTTTGAGGGCTTTGTCTGCTATATCATCTACCTTTGGCCACACGTCAAATGTCCAATAGCGTCTGAGGAAGTCCTTCAAGTGTAACTCTTCTCGCTCATCGGTTCTCTTAGGTGTCTTAAAGAAGAATGCCGACACTTTGTCTTTGAGCATATTGCACTCTTCTTCTGTTGTGGCGAACGTCTCTATTTCGCTCTTCCACAGCTCCCGTGGCAGCAACATCCAGTCAAAATGGAACTGCATGGCAAACCTGTAGAGATTGTTGATGTCTATATCATTGAACTGATAGTCACGTTTCCGCAAGAGCGGAAGGAAGATGTCCTTTATCTGTGTTCTGCCTGATATGATCTTAATGAGTGGACTGAACAGGAAGAAATAAGTCTTGTGTTCGGCAACCGTCTCAAAGCAATACAGCGGATCGACGGCAACGACATTCTTCTTTCCACCCCAGCCACTCTTTTTCTTGATGACCGGCATGGCATAGTCTCGTGGCGAGTCGTTGTCTTTCAGGCTTTGGAACACGATGCCTTCTGCCGTCAGCTCATTCGGACTTTCAACGGGGGTAGGATCATGCTGATAGTCCCAGGCGTACAGGTCTGTCATGTTGTCCTGCGGCCTGGTCATATATATCTTCAGATAGTCGAGAGGAATGTTGGCAGCAGTAAGTTCCTTCGCGCTATATTCTTCTGTATAGGTCTCAGCTTTCAGGTTCGTCTGGTTGAAGGTAGGGAAATGATAATACACCGTACTTCTGTTTCGTACCTGGTATTCCCTTACGCCGTTTTCCGAGAAGTCACGCACCGAGAATTGTTCACAGTCTATCAATGGGATGTGAATGTCTTCATCCTTCTGATAGTAACTGATGACGTGGCTATCCTCATCGTTTGTTTTCTTTTGTGAAAGCTCACGAACGATGACGGGACGATACACATCCACCATAATCCGCGCTTCGTCTGTTCCAATCTTCAGCTGTTTGGTGTCTTCCATCTCTTCACCTTGCAGCAGCTTATTGATGTCATCTTGTATTTCTTCCACATCATTGAGTGCCGTACAGATGCGCTGGTGCTCAAAGTCTCGCCAGATGGGAGGTTGCTCCACATTGTCCGGGGCAAAGGGCACGTAATAGACTTGTGTCTTGAACACTATGCCCTTGACGGTGACACGCAGACGGATGGCTCCCTGCTGTGGTTCTTCTTTGCTCCAATCCACATAGCGGTTGTCCTTCAGCCACTCTAAGTCATAGTCCGTTACGGGTACATAGTCTTTGGTCACACCCGACGGATAATGTCGCACCTCCAGACCGTTCCTTCCAAACAGGACTGGCATCTGCGGGTCTTCCTGATATTCGTATTCATCGTACTCGGCATCGATGTACTGATAGAGCACGTATAGGTTTTCCCTGTATTTGATGGTCTTCAGATATTTCTTCGTAACGACCTGAAAGAGGCCGTTACGGTTGAAGAACGGGGGCATCACTTCCTTGCCGTTGCTGTCGGCAATGATGACCTTATCATTGATGGGACACCAGCAGTAATCCTCACTCAGCTGTTCTCCGTTGCGGAAGTGGGCATACACCACAGGCAGGTCTCGGTATGGCTCTGTCAGATGATAGGCCGAAGAGAAGATGAGGAACGTGGGGCGTTGTGAGTTCCGTCGGTCTGAAAACATCGTGGGTTTCTTGGGAAGCGAATAGACCTGCATGTAGTCTTTCACCTCCAGAGTCTGTACGACACGGCATTCCTCATCGTACCGCATCACCATCTCCACTTTGTCAAATCTGCCAACAGGGACATTGGTATAGGTATTCTCGTCTTCTTTGTTTACCGAAAGGAAGCCGGTATTTTCACTGCCCGTATTGTCATATTTGAAAAGCGGTTCTTCCTGTTTCCCCTCTTTCTGAATACAGTGGTTCCCGTTCTTGAAACGCAGATAGAAGCGTATGCGTCCAATGATCTCTGGGTTGTCAATGCCCCATTCGGGCTGGCGCAGTCGGTCGTAGCCTATATATTGCTTCCTGCCGCCGCCAATCACTTCCGGCTTCAACTTCACTCGCAAGTGACGAACCATCTGGCTGCGACTGGCAGAATAACTGATCATCCACTCGAAGTCGAACTTGTTCTTCTTTGCTATTCTGTCAGCTTCCTCTATTCGGTGTATCAGCTGGGGGATATAGGTGTCTTCATTCCTGGTATCAGAAGTAGCGAAGGGCAGGTTCCGACGGCCTCGCTCGTCTTTCTCCAGAATACACTTCAGGTATTCATACAGACTGTGCTTTCGTGCTATCGACTCCTGGAAGGCAACAGCTCTGTTCCTGTCCTTCAGGTCATCGAGGTCGATGTCCTCGCCATGGAATATCTTACAGAGTTGTGTAAGTAGCTTGTCGTTGTCATCACGTTTCAGTTCTGCCTGTACAGCCAGACCACCCAATACCTGCAGCGACTCCAACCAACGGAAGGATGTCTTGTCGGGGTTCTTTGAGGCATTATAGACAAAGGTGTTCTTGTCTATTCCTGCCAAGTCATAGAGTCTTTCCAACTCCTTAGAAGAGAGCGCAAGAATCTTGTTCTCGTCCTGGGTGTCAGCTCCCTTATAGAAGCGTTTATACCACTCAGCGAGATACATCACTACAATAACGGCAAATTCCCCCGTCAGCAGGTGGTCATGTTTTCCTGCATGGGAGGAGATGCTGTTGTTGATGGACGATTCAAGGACATAGAACTCTTCGAGCGATAGCCGGAGTTCCCATACGTAGGGCCTGCCGTGCAGGATTCCCTGACGCATCTGCTCTGTCCTTATCGTCAAGCATTGCAGTAGTTGTATGTCTTCTTGCGTCTGCTGCATATCAGTCGTTGTATTTTATTCCTTTGTAATGTTCTTTCAGTTCTTTCAGCGTCATACACTCACCTTGTCCCGGCACTCTGTGTATCATGGAGTGGCAGTTGGAACACAATGGGATGAGATCATGGGCTGGGTCAACCATGTGTACTCCCTCAAAGGTGTGGTGAGGGTTCACATGGTGTATCTCGATATAATCTTCTCCAATGTCGCCGTAGGCTTTTCCGAAGTCAAATCCGCAACAGATGCAGTGGATGCGACCGCCCCACAGGTGCTTGTAGTATTCGATGCACTTACGACGCAACTCCGGGTTGCGCTCTTTCTTGGTCAGGTTGTACTGATGCTCCAGTCCTTCCGCATCTGGCGCATAATCGGCATCGTTATGAGCAACTGGTGGTTCGGGGTTGTCGGCAGCCTTGGTGGAAAAATCCTCCTCTCCTGGCACAAGAACAGGAGCGGTTTCCTTTTGCAGTGATTTTACAAACAACCTATACCACTTCAACACCTCGGTATAACGCGGCTCTTCACGCCTGTCGATGTTCTTCAGCACAGGATGGGCTTTGATCTTCTTACGCAGTGTTTCTATCTCATTTTCATCCTGAAGGTCGTAGATACTTGCGTAGCCCGTACCAAAGTGTTCGTTGAGCGTGAAGGGCAGCACATCTTCTGCTGTATCGACGAACACGTTTACTTCAGACACGTCGCCCTCGAACTTCTCCATCAGATACTTGTGGAAAAGCTTGCTCAGTTGCGCCGTTGTATAACTTCTTTGTTGCATCATTGCAGTTCTCTGTTATTTCTCGTACTCATTTCTTGAATAGACGAACTATCACTAACATGTGGCCGTTTACGCTCGATCAGCATGTAAGTACACATCTTTATCTTTTGAGGAGTGATGTGTAAATTCGTTTCGGCTTTTTATTCAATCATTTTATTTATGTACTCCTTTTGTTTATCAGATAAATTGAATATGGAGTATAGTTCATCGTCTGTCATGGGCTTAGAAAAATCTACAACTGGCACATAATTATAAGTATCCTTTGTCATATTCTTATTCTTCCTTGTACCTACCATAAATCTAAAGAACTTAGTTTTTATGTAGGCTTCAACATTTTTTATTTCATTTTGTTTAAAGGGGCCGATAACTAAAAAAGTTTCGGTACATATAGTATTAGGCTCTCCCAATTCAGGCTTCCCTATAATTCTTGCTGGTATAGGATTTCCTATTTGACCTGCAGCCCCGTCTGCTTTTGACATAAATATTTTCCATGCTTTAGTAAGTTCAAAATTCTTAGACAACTTAAAATCTTTTCTAAGAGTTCTAACTTGTCTTTCGTTGTTGAATCTTCCTAAAATCTTGTAAGATCCGAACATTTCACCAACAAAATCATCATCTTCTAATTTCCCTATTTTAAAATAATTACGAGATTGAACAAATTTGCTAAACGGTTCAAAATCTTTATTCTTAATGACAACGTCGACGATAGACTTCGCAATTTCATCACGTATAAAAATATCGCTTTCCCCTTCACTTAAATAACGTACAGATTCTTGGGTGTCAAGTTTATTGTGAGTAAATACGTGGCAGGGATCATCATTATTAATATCCCACATAAAATAACAAATGCCACCTTCAATAGCAACATTGGGAAAACAATCTTGCGATTCCATATAATCATGCAATACAGATATGCATTTATCATCAATCATTGTTGTACGAAATTTATCAAGACCTTTACCTCCACTAAACCACCGAGAAGGCATGATCATTGATATATAAGAAGGCTTTATTTCTTTTGCATTATCAACAAATATGGGGTATATTGGTTTTGAACTACCTCCATTTCCTCCATCCATAATTTGATATGGGGGATTACCTACTATTGCCTTGAATTTCATATTATTAATGTCTTCATTTTCATTTTTGGGAATAGAATTATAAACATGCCAGAAGTCAACACCTTGAGTCACGTCTTTTTGAAAAACCTCGGGCTTGACACGGAGCATTGTGATCATGTCACAATCGAGCTTCTTTTTGCCATTAAGGTATAATGTATTGCCTTGCTTGGTCATGCCTTCGGCATCGCGCTTCAACACACCAGCACTCACAAGGTCGTTTACCTCCAATTCCTTGCTGTAGCACTTCACATTCATGCGAATGTCCTTACGGAATCCAGCCAATGTACGTTTAGTAATACTAACGGCCATCTTTGTACGGCAAATGACAAAGATGTTGTCCTGAAGCACATCCTTCCAAATCTCCAAGTCGTTACCTGCTTGGCGATAGTAACCTTCTGAGTCTGTACTCTTTCCGCGTTCTCCAGTTAAGTCACTTTCACGGAAGGCTTTTTCTTTCGATGTCTTGAAAATAGAATATGCCATGTAGAGCGGATAAAGCCCCGTCTTGGAGTTGATTTCAAGGATGCGGGCGTTGTAGTCACCAAAAATGTCCTGCGTGACTTTGCCTCTGTCAACTGGCCTTGGCATCTTGATGTTTTCTCCGTACTGATTCTCAATAGTATTCTCAGCATCGAACTCTTCATTGAAGAAACACCAGCCACCCAGACAGTCACTCAATTGCATATTGACTACTCGCCAAGGAGTCAGCACTGTCTCCTTATCAGGATTGTGGAAATACGAGAATATCGTGGCAATCTTAGCGATACGGTCTTCTGTATTCAGGTTGTCAGCCTCCTTCACCATCTGACGGATTCGTTTGGCAGCACCTGTGAAGATGCTGCGGTCGAAGCAGTCCTTCAGGATATTGAAAGTCTCTTTGGTGAAGCCTTTTGGCATGAACTCATCCCATGATGCCTGGTCAACAATTTCCTCACTGGCAAAGTTGTCAATAGTAATCTCCTCGCCATCGTCATCATTGATTTCGGCTCCATATACCAACAGCGGAATACGGATGGCCACGCCACGGAGTACCGACATACGGGCACGTTTCTCTTTGTTCTCTTGGTCACGCTTCTTCTTGGCTTCGTCTGTATTCTTTTCAGGGTCAGTCCATTCTTTCCAAAGCACAGGCTTGGAGAAATCTGTCCATTCGCCCTCAATGAAGCGGCTGTTGGACACAAAGAGATAAGGGAACATCTGGCTTGGCGCACACATCTTGTCATCCCAACCATCGGTATCGGTCATCGGACAACCGTTGTCATCACTCTCGGCCGACATAACTGGCTGGGCAGGAATGACATTCTGAGAGGTGAGGTAATAGATGTACTTAACCATCTCTGCATTCTGAGTGTCGCCAAGACCGTTCTTGTTGATATTGATCTTCTCTGGTTTCCAGCCAGCAGGCATAGAGCCAAGCAGGTCGTGAACATCGCCAAGAGCCTTTTCTTGTTCAGGCGTGAGGTTCAGCAACTGGTCTGGATTATAGATGGAGTTGTCGGCATAACCGCTACGCACGGCACGTTCGATATAGACATTCGACAGTTTCTCGAATATCTGGTTGGCAGAGAAATGTTTGCCCATTTCGCCCTCGTCCATAGAGAGTACAGGGCAGAGTTTGATGAAGGCCTGGAGGTGTTCCTCCTCCTCCTTCTGCTTACGCTTCATCTGCTTCTTTCCGGCACCCTGTGCATCGACTGCCATCTTAGCCGTTTCAGCAACAGCGGTAAGCGCACGGTCAGGAGCAAAGTCGAACACATAGCAGTCTGACTTCTGACGGCCACCGAGCACGGCATGAGTCTGCACACGGAAGATGGTCTGCATATAGTTGGCTGCAGGGGTGTTCTCAGAACCCTTCATGCAGAGCACAGCCGTCCACTCTGGAACCGAAACACCCGTTGTCAGCTTACCGCATGACAGGGTGATGGTGTATTCATACTTCTTGATGGCCTCCTGCACCTCTTTCAGAGCACTTCCATCCTTATCCTCAATGTTGCCGTCGCCAGCCACATTGACGATGTGGAACATATCGTTCTCTTCGCCGAAAACTTCATGTTCCTTCAGCAGTTCATAGAGTGCGGCAGCCTCCTTTACACCCGGCAGCAGCCAGAAGGTGTGACGAAAATGCTCACGGAACTCATCGGTTGAGAAGGGGTATTGGCTCGTCTCTGATTCCTCTACCAATTTGTCGAGGAACCGACGAACGGCACCCTCATGAATGAACTTGTCAACCTTGATTTCAGCCTGTTGAGCCTGAAGCTCTGCACGTCTCAGAGGACTTTTCTCGTTATCAATCAGCTTTTGGTAAGCTTTCTTATCTTCTTCCGTCCACACTCGGAAGAACTCATGGAACTTGAATACCTCGTTGTTCTCGATGGCTTCATCACGTACCATCTTAGGAAGCGTGAATGTGAGAATCTGCATACGTGGCAATTCTGCATAAGGGTTGGGGTCACCAAAATGTTTGTCGTCCCATTCCTGCTTGGCACGTTGCTCCATCACATAGTCCCAAGTGTAGATTTCGCCTTCGTCGTACTTATCCAAAAGATTAAAAGGAGTACCTGAGAGTGAGAGAATTCGGGTGTTCTCCTTCTTCAGCTTCTCCATCACACGAATACCGGCAGCAGCCTCGATACCCTCGTGTGCTTCATCCACCATCACGAAGTCCCAATCATACTGCATGATAGCCTTCTTCAAGGGATCGAAGTTGCGCTCCTTTCCTCCCACATATTGAGAGAGACGTAGATATTGCATAGACACAAAGAACACAAGTTTCTTCTTTCCTGCATCTACATCTTTAGTTAAAGAGTAGAAATTACCACCCTCCGAATCGTTGTCACTCATTCGAGTGGCATAATGGTACTCTGGCATTTTGCCGAAGATTTTCCTGAAATCATCGTGCCAACCCTTATCCACTACAGGACGGTGGGTAATAATGAGTGTTGACTTGTAACCCATCTGTTTTGCAACCTCCAGACCGCTCAGTGTCTTACCGAAGCGCATCTTGGCATTCCAAAGGAACGCCTTGCCATTCTGTTTGCGGAAATGACTGACGGTATCGGAAATGGCCTTGTCCTGCTCTGGGCGGAACTTAATGGCTCCATAACCGGCACCCTGTCCGTTCTTGATTTTCCGTATAGCTTCCTGGATTTCGGCCAAGAAACAGTGGAACCAAATGTCAGCATCCTCTCCCTTATATCTGTTGAGAGCTGTAGAAGGGATGCCCATTGCTATCAAAGTGCGATACACATCATCTGCCTTGTAGCATTTGGTACTCTGATTGTAGGTGGTACACTCGACATGCTCGATGTGGTAAGTGACACCCTGCATGTAGGAACGTTTGTCAAGAACGTCACGGACGGCCTTGGCGAGCACTTGTTTGTTAGGATTGTCGGCAACATCGTTGTCAACAAACACTTCACCGACCTTCAGAAGGTTGGCGTGCTTTCTGTCGTTGATGGAGAGAACGTACAGAAGCCTCGATTGGGTGATAGTATATTTAATGCTCATATAGTGTGGATATTTATTGTCTGTGGTTATGCGTCTTCTTCATCCTCAGTACGATTATGACCGTAGAGCAACGATTGGAACGTCAATTTCTGCCAGGGGCTTGACTTAGGGTCTTCGCCTGGCTTTAACTGATAACCTTCCTTGGGCTTGGCTTTGCTCCAGTCACGTATGAGGCATTGAACGCCGATATGTCCTGTCGTCGTTCCTTCCTTACATGCCTTGCATTCGCGTTTGATTTTCTCGCCCCAGAGGTTTTCTTCGTATTGCTTGTCGCAGCTGTCGGGCACCACCATCTTGATGCCGTCCATCTGCCAGAGGTTCCATGAGATAATGCGGGCAATGCCAACGATGGAGGATTTCTTTAATTCTTCATCGGGGAACTTCGCCTTATAATACTCAATGAAAGTGTATAGTAATGCTTCACGAGCCAACAAAAGGTTGTCGCCTTGCCACTCGTAACCGTAAGTATGCATATAAGCCTTGCGAGCCCAATCCAGCCATTCGCCTGGTTCTGTAGTGTTCTCGCCGACAATGCGCAACTTGCGGTCAAGAAGACCGATTCGGTTAGCGAGAGGTATGGATTCACCAGTGGTCGTATCATAACGGCTTACCAGATATGGGGCTTCGCCGCATGTTATCTCCAAGCGGTTTTCCGTGACGTACTTCTTCCAAGTCTTTTGCTTGTCACCTTCAGGGAACTCGATCTTTCCTTCAATAGGAACCCAAGAATGAGTACCATCCTCGTTGACAATTTCGTGGTTGAACACATCCTTGCGTCCGAACCATGCTTCATCAATCAGGTTGTTCTGCGCATTGCAGACCCAAGAGGGCGTGAATACCTCTGCTTTATCTTTGGTGCGGTCGATCTGAAGTTGTTTGTCTTTGAGAACACGAGGCATGATGACACGTCCGTTCTGGCCGATAATCTTGTCCGGCATAATCTGGTCATCATAGCGATAGCCGACCTTCGCATCACCTTCACGTTGGGCTTCGTAGTCGTTGGTAGCCCAGAAGATGTTGACAAACTTCGACTGGTCGTTAGATTCTGCCCTTGCTTTGGCAGACATGGTGTGGTCAATCAGCAATTTGTTGAGCACATCAGGCTCATAATCCCAGATGTCCTGCTCTGAGATGTCCACATCGCTGATGTGTTCAAATATGCGATATTGCTCTTTATCCAATGCCATTCTTTCTAAGTTACTGGTGCAAAGCTAAGATTGCATGGTGCAGTCTATCTTCACAATCCATAGATTTTTATAATTTCTTTATATTTTTCTTTAATTTGAGCGCGAAACCACTCTGGAGATAGCACTTCGACTTGCTGTCCAAACGAGAAGATGTTCTGCTCCAATTCTCGGTTTATACGAACATCAATGGAGAGGGTTCCTTCCTCCGCATCAACTATCTGCTGACTATGATGAATCGGTTTTGATACAACGTATGGGAAACGTTCTTTAGCGAACCTCAGAACCACATGCTCAATGTCTGGGTGTTTGCGGTCGTGTGTTACACCTACTATGTCATTGAAGTAATTCTCATAGTCAATCTGGTCATTCTCTACAAACGGAACTTTAGCTAAAGAGAACTTCACTATACGGTCGAGAGCCTTGTTTACTGGACTCATGCCGTATGAACCATGGTCTTCGAGTCCGAAAAGGAACCAACGAGTATTGTACTGCTTCATGTAATGAGGATGAATGACCATTGTCTGTTCCTCACCCTTGTATGGGCGGTAAGTCATCAATAACGGTTGGTGATTGATGATGGCATCAATAAGGTCGGAAAGGAACTCAATACCTTTAAGCTGCTCATTCTGCTCGAAAGATACAATCTTTTCTCGTTTTGCCTTGATGCCGAAACGAAGTTCCAAACTGGAAATCACCTCTTCAAGCCATGCATTCTTTGGACTACGGTAGCGTCCGAGCATGTCAATGGTTGACAAAAGATTCTTCACTTCCTCTACTGTAAGTTCATTGCTGAAGATGGAGAAATGAGGATCTTCATAGGTGTAGTAGCATCTTCTGCCTTCAATAGGACGCGCCACGATTGGAGCATTATAAGAAACTCTATCACGCATGTAAGTTATATCGGCACGTATTTGACGAAGACTAACCGTTTTGCCATACATGTCGAGCAACGCCTCATTGACTTTGTCAACGAGGTCTTCAATCTCATAGCGTCGATGACGGTCACTGAAACAGCGGTCAAGTATCTGGTATCGTAAAAGCGCGTTCTTATTGATTGGCATAATCGATGATGATTAGAATGTTAATCTTGATTTTTTAGAATCGTAGAATCATCCATACGAACAAGATCGCCAATATCGCATTTCAATGCCTTAGCAATCTCAATTAAGCTCTCCAAGGTGGGCTGGGAGGTATTTGTCACCCATCTGGAAATAGTGGCAGTGTCCTTGTTAAGCATTTCGCTTAGGTCTTTGTTTGATACCATGCGCTCTGCCATTACTACCTTAATTCGATTCAACGGTTTGGTGTCCATATACGTAAATTTATATTGTTCTTGGTTGCAAAAATACGATTATTTCTTGAAAAAACCACTGATTCCTGCACGAATTTCTCATTTTTCATGCAAAATAATTGATTTTGGGGTCAATTTTTTATATTTCTTTGTATATTTGCACATTGAAACTGACATTTTTTGATGGACGCGAAAGAAAAGATGATGACAATCTCATTTTCTTCATACAATGAAGATAGGCTGCACAATAGGTATCTACTTTTGCAGCTGAGAACTTGATTATTCACTCATAAAAGAAAAACAGTATGGCAACATTAAGAACCTATAGATGCAATTGTGGCTATGCAGTGCAAACAGAACCCACAGGTCATTATGGACTATTCTCTGGAGAGTATTACAATTTCCGTTGTTCCAAGTGTAAGGAAGTGATTACGATCTCTGCCGATGACCTTGCGAGTCAGAGATATTTTCCCACTTGCCCTAAATGTGGAGCGCAGAACGAGGATATTCATAACTGGAATCCAATCGAGGGTCATTGCCCCAAGTGTGGCAAGAAAATGAAAGAGATTCCTGGAATGATAATGATGGTTGATTAAAATTTTACGAATATGAAAAGAACTGTGTTTTTCCTTTTGTTGATTGCATCAATAAGTGTCAATGCACAAACTGCAAAGACAACGACAAACGTAAAGGCCAACAAGCATGAGCAAAGAGTCGATTCCCTGTTATCCAAAATCGACACGCTGCTAATGATTAACAATCAGTTGTTGGACCACTTAGACATAAACTCTTCCCTGAAAGGACGCTATAAACTGTATCAGACTGAGAACATATACACATTCCTTCAGTTGGACACAAAGACAGGTATGATAGAACAGGTTCAGTGGTCGTTGGATTCTGACAATGAAGGAAGTGTAACCATTAACTCAGATGATTTGACCTATGGATTTGGCTATGGTTCCGGGTCTTTTGAGTTATACCCAACCAAAAACATGTATCAGTTCATCCTCATTGACAAAACCAGTGGCAAGAAATGGCATGTGCAATGGGGAATGGAAAGTAGTAAACGTTGGATAAGAAGAATATACTAATCAATGAAAACCTATCTTGAAATAAAGGTTCCTATATACCACAGTGCTCCTTGGTTTTATGAACTCAGGAAGGCATTGAAAGATATGCCTGTGCTATGGCAAAAAGGTTATTACCATATAACCATAGCCTTCATTGATGAAACACAGCACCTTCCTGATGTAGAAACCATCATGCATAAGTATCTGGATCATGCCCATCCTGTCAATATCACCTTTGACAAGTTGGACGTTTTTACTGCTGGCAATGGTATGCAGATTGTCCATCTTGGAACAAACAACATTCCAGAAGATTTCAAAACTTTGGTTGAAGACATCAGACGTGACATTAGTTGCACACACTCCAGCATACAGTCTGATTTCAAACTACATGTAACTTTAGGGCGCATTACCGAGCCAAAGGCTGACATTGATGATGTCGGATTCCTTATTGATGAAATAGACTTCAAGCCCTTTTCCCTTACACTCAATGAAGTTGAATATAGGGTATTTAGAGGAAGAAGTATATATAAAACGACTCTAAACTAAGCGAATTATGATTGTACAGTTAGTCTCTTATAAATCGACATTACGAGCCGACAGCAGATTGCAGCACACTGCAGAGATAATAAACTCCTCAAAAGCTGACCTGATTCTGTTCGCTGGTCACACTTTAGCTTCTCATCGTGATGTAGATGAGTTGAACACTCTTCTTGACAATAATATGACAACAGCAGTTATTGAAGTAAAAAAAGATGCAAAAAGTAAATCTTTGCCTGTATATCATTCCTTGTTTTTATTACAAAATGGAGTTGCTAAAGACATATATACACATCAACTCTTTACAGATTCTAAGACCATTAAGGCATATCCTGAGTTAGGAGAACATCTTATGCTTGAACTGGAAACGAGGCGTAATTTTTCCGCTGCAAACAGAAATGTGTCTATTATTCAATGTGGAGAAAACAATATCCTTAGAAATATACAATCAGAAGGAAACAGAGCTGTATTCCGTTTCGAGGACGATGCCATTCTGAACAAACGTTTTGCTGATTTCTTGAATAATACAGACATCATACTTAATCCGATGCATTCTCCTATGGGCAACCAGCCTAAAATGCGCAAACGTAGAGAGTTCTTTAGTGATAATAATAGAGCGTATTTTTCAACTGCCAACTTTGAAGATGAAGAATCCATCTACAACAAATCAGTACAATACGCTTGTATCAATGGTAAAGAGCAAGAGCCTATGAATGTAGAAGTAGGCAAAAGAGACTCTTATATAGTTCGAACATTCGTTATTTAGCCCAAATAATATTTGCTATGAGTAAGAATAGAACAGAACAGCCCAATATAGCCTCTGGCAAAATTGATGTACTTGAAAAAGACGAAATCTTTGTCTTTGGTAGCAATCTGGCTGGTCAACACAAAGGAGGTGCAGCAAAAGCCGCGCACTTGAAATTCGGAGCTGAATGGGGAGTTGGTGTAGGACTGACAGGCCAAGCATACGCTATTCCTACCATGCAGGGAGGTGTTGAGACTATAAAACCATACGTCGATAAGTTTATAGAATTTGCGAAGGCTCACACGGATCTAAAATTTCTGGTCACACGAATTGGTTGCGGTATAGCTGGGTTTAAGGATGTGGAGATTGCGCCTTTGTTCAAGAAAGCCATGTCCGTCTATAACATATTTCTCCCGAAGGAATTTTATGACATCATCGTTGCACCATACTTGGCTCATTGCTTTTATTACGGGAAAAATGTACCAGAAGACTGTGGCGCACATGTAGGACACATGTACGAAGAAAATTGGGTGAGATTCCACTTCGATGATTCAGACTATCTTTTGAATGAAACCCTTTTCTATATTAAGGAGGGACTTGCTGACTTCCATGCAGATGATGGTGTACCCATTTCCATGAAAGCAATCCTTTATAACCGCTTTTGTCATTGGGGATGGGCAGAGACACCAGACACATTCCGTAGATGGTATGAAAGTATTGATTATACGAATGTAAAGGCTACTGAGAGAAATAACAATAGGAGGCCAAGGGCTGTATATAACCCTTTACTGATTGGAGCTATCATTGGTGACATCGCAGGTAGCATCTATGAGTTCAATCCACATAAATCGAAGGATATAAACCTTCAGAATAAGGATATGGAATATACGGATGATACCATTATGACCATTGCTGTTGCTGACTGGATCTTGAACGACAAGAAACTGACAAAGAAAGGTCTGGTAGCTCGAATGCAACAGTGGGGACGTAAATATCCGAACCCAATGGGAGCGTATGGGGGTATGTTCTCACAATGGTTGTCCTCTAATAATCCCAAGCCATACAATTCCTGGGGTAACGGAGCAGCCATGCGAGTTGCCGCCGTTGGATTTGCCTTTTCATCTTTAGAAGAGACATTAAAGGTCGCCCAAAAGAGTGCAGAAGTGACCCATAACCATCCTGAAGGCATCAAAGGGGCACAAGCTACAGCAGCTGCCATCTTTATGGCAAGGACTGGAAGCACCAAAGAAGAGATTCGGCGTTATATAAGTGAAAACTTTGGTTATGATATGAACAGGACTTGCGATGATATCCGTCCGACTTACAGCTTTGACGGCAGTTGTCAGGGAACAGTTCCAGAATCAATCATTGCATTCCTTGATAGCAAGGATTATGAAGATGCCATAAGACTCTGTATCTCCCTTGGTGGCGATGCAGACACCATGGGAGCCATCACTGGAGCAATAGCAGGTGCATATTACCACCAAATGTCTTATGACCTTTATGAATTTGCCATGAACAAGTTGCCTGACGATATCAAGGGCATCATAAAACTGTTCGATTCAGAACATGCCAGAAATGTGTCATACACATGGAGAAATCCTAATTACAACACTGAAGAACTTATCAGGAAAGTAAAATCTGGAGATATTTTTATCTAAAACATATAGAAGCAGACATAGAGGGACACTAATGAAAACATGCGTTCTCATAGGACTCAGCAGACACCGAATAGGCGTTGACGGCACAGGAGTAACAACTCTTGTGGCTTTCCATGGTTGTCCACTCAACTGCAAATATTGCCTTAATCCACAAGCATTGTCACCAGAAGGAGTCTGGAAGCGATTCTCACCTGAAGAATTGTTTAGAGCATTGAGTAAGGATGACCTTTATTTCAGAGCTACTGGCGGTGGAGTGACATTTGGCGGTGGGGAACCTCTCATATCATGCAAAGAAATACTTTTGTTTCGTAATATCTGCATGAACCATGGCAAGAAATGGAATATCAACATCGAGTCCTCGCTAAACGTTCCTCACGTATTTGTCGAGGTGATAGAGAAGGCTGTTGACCATTGGATTATTGACATCAAAGATATGAATCCAACAATCTACAAAGCATATACAGGAAAAGAGAACGATTCTGTGATAAGGAACCTTCAATACCTGATAGATAAAAACGCCAAGGTAACTGTAAGAGTTCCGATAATACCCGGATTCAATACAGAGTCTGATGTGGAGAAAAGTGTATTGACCCTACAACAAATGGGCATAAAAGATATAGAACGATTTACTTACACCATAAAAGAGCATTAGTTATGGAAAAAGGGAAAAGAATATGTCAGGCACTAAAAGAATTACGTAAGCGTATTGCTGATGCCAACAACATTCCATTCGAAATGGAAGAGTGTACACACCAAGGGGATTGCCCTGGCACATGCCCCAAATGCGAATCAGAGCTACGTTACCTCATGGATTCAATTGACAAGCGAGAACAGGAAGGAAAGCCTGTTGTGTTGGATGGTATTATGAGTGAAGAAGAACTGCGTAAAGCATTCTCAATCATACCAACAGAAGAAAATATTCCTGAGAATCCAGAGGAAATGGAAACGATGGGTATGCCAGCACCACCTGAGCGACTGACATTGATGGGAGAACCTGAACCGCCTCTTGAAGGAGATACTATGCCATATCCAAACTTCCGTTTTGCCTCTGATATCTCCAGAGCACTGATGCTGAAAAATGACAGCAATTTTGTTTTTTCCCCAGCAGGACTTTGTTCCATCCTTGAAATCCTTCAACAAGGAATGGACATACGCAGTAATATCTATGACCAAATTGATAGTTTAATATCGGGATTTAACAGTGAAGTAAAGTCAGATGATGATGAAGACTTTAATTTAGCACATGCCATAAGCGTTTGGTATGATAAACATTTAGGAGCGGTAAAAGAAGATTTTCTCGAATACGTACAAGATGTTTATGAAGCAGAAGCTCATAACGCAGACTTTTCACAAATCACAAAGACAAAACTTTGGATTGACAAGTGGGTGGCTGATAAAACACGCCACATGATTGAAACCCTTGACGCAGAAATTGAAAGGGACTCGTTAATGGTTGTGCTTGATGCCATATATATGAAAGCCAAATGGGAAGAGCCGTTTGATTCCAGCCTGACCGATACTGATATGTTTCATAATTATGATGGCTCAGAATCGGAAGTTGACATGATGTATCAAGACGTAGCAGATGCAGAATATGCTGAGACTGATGAATATCAGGTGATAACACTGCCATATAAATCATATAAATACAGTATGGTCTTGGTTCTTCCAAAGGAGGGAATTGACATCAACGACGTTATGAGCAATCTTGATTGGTTGGATGAATCCGTAGATACAAGAGATGTGGAATTGTATATGCCACGCTTTAAGTTTGACAACACACTTTCATTTAAGGAAACCCTGACAGTTTTGGGTCTGGGAGATTTGTTTGATAAAGAGGATTGTTTACCTAAGATAACCGATTTGCCAGCTCATATCAGTGAAATTAAGCAACAGTGCGTCATAGCAGTAGAAGAAGAAGGTACTGAAGCAGCTGCCGTTACAATGGCCGTTTGTGCTATGGGTTGTCCGCCACCAGATGACATTCCAGAAACGATTACAATGAGGATTGACCGACCATTTGGTTTT
>JAEEGH010003071.1_pt1 | contig 44387 bp, 54 predicted proteins | sample 9134181 | NCBI WGS metagenome assembly JAEEGH01 (sample SAMN16246544, study PRJNA631951) | gut metagenome | biome: gut microbiome; feature: rumen; material: DP-attached | host: Bos | place: Iran: Karaj | collected 2018-10
CCGCTGAAAGCAAGGTAATACCCCCCCCTACTGTCGTAAGCAAGAGCCAGACGCTCGGCTTTCTGCAGCAGACGGATGCTGTACTCCATCTTCTTCCGCAGCCCCGAACTGGCCCGTGCATACGCTTGTTCTAAAGATAAGTCTATCTTCATTTTTAATGTTTAATGTTTAATCTTTAATCTGCAACGGGTGATTGCTCTGCCTTGCCGACCATTCCAGATTGGTGTAGTGGTTGTTCTCGCGGTTGCCGTCTTTATGGAGTACATAGGGCAGGTTATCAGGGTTCTCGATGAATGCCTCGGCCACGAGGCGGTGAACCTTGAAGGTCTTTCCCTGCAGACGCACGCGGCGATAGCCCTTGCCGTTGTACGTGGCTATGGGATGCCACGTATCGGGGTCACTCTTAGGATCGGTAGTACTCCATACCAAGCCATCCATACCTATATAGTAGTGTGTTTTCCCTTTCTGATAGAAAAACAAACATTCATAACATTCTCTCATAACAATTAATTTTTAAAACAACGTAGGCTGTTGCTGCTCCAGACGGATGCGCTTACAGGCCTTGTCGAGTTCAATCATTTTTCAATCCCTAAGATGTCGTGATAAAAGTCCAGGGCCTTGCGGGTAGCGATGGAGGCCTGGTGCTGTTCGTGTCGACGCTGGGCCTCAATTTGATACAGGCGATGGCGCTCACGTTTTTCAGCCTTTGCTTCGCGTCGTGCCTTCTCGTTCATATAGATGGTGTTGCGCAGGTCGTTGTCGTCGATGATCTCGTTCAGCAGCTTCGTATTGTGCTTCATGAGATAGTCCTTGATGACGTTCTGTGCCAGCCAGCTTTGATGCTCCATCAGGGCTTTAAGCAGCTGTTCGCCATCCACACGCAGGATGTGGCGATTCTGGTCGTCCATACCAACCACGTCGTTAATCTTCAGATGCAGCTCCATATTGCTCTTTCAATTTCGGGTATCTCTTCTCAATCTCGATTTGCAGGTAAGCGAACGTATTGCCACGATTCCGCCTATAGTCCCGTAACATCTGGTAGAAGTCGCCGAGGTCACGCCCGGCAATCGTCACCTGTAGTTCAACCATGATCAACCCTCCTTATTGTCATAGTCGCGCAGTCTCTCGCCGGTCACTCCGGCCTGTTCCTTAATCTCATTCATCAGTTCGGCAATCTTTGCGCCTCTTACAATGCGGCTCGTGGTGTCTTTATATGTCTTGGACAGAGCCTTACGCACCTCATTGGCCTCGAATTCGTCACCGATGGTGATACAGTCGGCCAGACGGCTACGCAGTGTCGGCATCCGCTTACGTTGGTTCCAACTTGCCTTCTGACCGATGCGGTTTTTCAGCACGCTAAGAGCGGTGACTACGGTCAGCACCTGCTCGTCAGTTAATGTGATAGTTATTCCTTGCATATTTTCTCAGTCTATAAATTAATGATGTCTCTAAAAATCCAGTTGCAGCTGATGGATGGTATGGCCTTGTGGAGTGCGGGTGGTGTTCAGGCACTCACGGTCGAAACGCTCGCAGCCGTCAGCGTAGTAGTCGGGGTCAATCTCGCATCCCACGTAGTCGTAGCCCAGCTTGTAGGCAGCGATGCGTGATGACTGGCTTCCCATCATCGGGTCGAAGATTACCCCCCCCCGCAGGGGCGAACTGCTGCAACAGGAAAGCATACAGTTCAACGGGTTTCTGCGTGGGGTGTATCTTGTCACCGGTGCGGTTGTCGAAGCGGAACATCTTCGACGGACTGCTGAACGACGTCCAGGCATACTCGGCCTGTGAGAAGTTCGGCCAGGGCTGCATCTTATCCCAACAGACGAAGCAGCGGGTCGGAGGCAGCAGGAAATAGTTGCCACCCCAGATGACCTGGTTCTCACTGACACGCCGCAGCTCGTCGAAGAACGCCTGTGCGGGGGCCGTGTCCCAGCGGTCGATCTTGCCGTTGTTGAACACCCTGCCCCGCAGCTTGCCAGCACCACCCGTGGCACCCCCTGCGTCACGAATGCCGTAGGGCGGGTCGGCGATGGCAAGCGCAAAGGCGTTGTCGGGCAACGAGCGCATCAGCTCCATGCAGTCCATGTTATATGTCTCGCTCCTTGCCATATATTACTCATTTACCAGCATCGGCATGGCCAGCAGGGTGAGGGTCGACTTAACGTCCTCCTCCTTGATGAGTGCGGCATGTGACGGGTCGCCAAGCAACAGGTGGAGGTTCTCGGTGGCGACACAGCCGAGCAGACCGGCGATGGTCGACATCTTGAAGCCGTAGCTCTCACCCTCGGGCAGCGTCGTCTCTCCGGCATTCTGGATAGACACTCGCTCGTTGCCGCTGCGCGAGAAGTCATAGTCGGCAGCGTCAATCCTGAGCTCACTGCCCTGGCGCACCATCGTGATCATACCAGATGACTCACTGGCGAACAGACCGACACGCTTGATGGCACCAGCCAGTGCGCCGACGTTCATCGTGACAATCTTCTCGTTCTTCTTGGGGATGACACTCTCGTAGTTGGGATAGTTACCCTCCATCAACCGGCTGACGAGCACCACACCCTCGCGGCGCCACTCGATGCGCTGGGTGTCGGCGGTGACGTTCACCTGGTCGGCATCGGCGAAGATGTCGCAGATGGTAGGCAGCACGGCCTTCGGAACCATGAGCTTCGCAGAGCCGTCAACGGGGAAGCTGTGATAGCCGAGCCATCCAGCACCCATGTCGAACTGACGGCGGTAGAGGGTATGACCGTCGGAGGCGACGAGCACCATACGGTCGAGCCATACGTCGAGACACTCGGTATTCATCACCGGACGCAGCTCGTCGTTGGCACAGCAGATGCGGGCCTGCTTGATATAGGGCATCAGCTGAGGACCACGAACGGTGAAGCTGCAGACTGGCGTAGCGGCAGACATGCCCTGCTCGCCGGACTGTACGCCCTCCATCGTGACGACCTTCGCCATCGGCGGGAACTCAAGTGCCGCGTCGCAGGGGAAGGTGAACTCACCGATACCGTAGTCGACACGCATCTGAATCTGCTCTCCACTCGTCTCAAACCACACCCTAAGCATGTAACCTCCACGGGGAACGGCACTGATGGCATCCTTCAGACGACGGAAGGGGATGCAGACGGCAGTGAAGCGGTCCTTGCTGTCATCCTCATGGATCTGCGCCCAGGGCTGCATGGTCGTCTCATCGTCGACAGTCACGGGGTGGATGCAGTCCATCTTCAGCCACGACTCGGTGTCACTGCCCATGAGCCACACCATGTCGCGGTCGTTGTCGTAGCCGACCATGATGTCCTGTAAGATGGGCAAAGCCATCTTGTTGTTGATGATGTTTGAAAACTGTCCGAGCGCCTTCTGGAAGGCCGCCGGCTCAAAAGTAAACATTGCTTTCATAATTCTGATGGTTTTAAAAATAAACTTTTGTTCTTTTGTCCTTATGTCTATAATTATTTGTTTCTTTTGTCTAAATCTCTCATCTGCGGGTGGTCGAGGGCGACGCGCTCGAACTTCTTACCCTCGACACAGTGGCTGATGACCGAGGGTGACAAACGCTTCTCGGCTGGTGCCACGAGGAAACGAGCGTTGTGCAGGCACTGGCCTCGGTTGGGACAGTGTATGCCCCGGCAAAGGATCTTCTTACTGCTCATGATGCACCTCCTTCCGCTTGATATGTTCGGGGTACTTCGTCTCCAAATGCTCCTTCACCTGGTAGAACCAGCGGCGGGGGAGCAGCGGCGAGGCGACAATCATCTGATAGAAGTCGGCCATCGCCTCGGCAGGCATCCGCATCAGGAAGTCGCCATCCGGCGTGCGGTCGATGAAAATCTTGTCGTTTGCCATAAGCCCCTAATCCTCTAAGTCCATGACACTCTGACGCAGGCCCTCGTCGCCGTCCTTCAGGGGAATACCCTTCGCCTTGAGCGCCTGGCGCACGTCGTCCTTCGTACAGCCGCAGAGCTTCATAATGTTACACACCTGCCATCCATTCTCCCAGCAACGGAGGATGCGGGATCTCAAATCACTCGAAATGTTCGGTCTTGAATACTGCATAATCTCTAATCTTGAATTTGTTAAACTTATGTTCTTTTGTTCTTTTGTCTAAATCATCATCCGCAGGTCATCGCCCTCGAAGTAGACGCGGACCGTGTTGCCCACTAAGCGGCTGAATGTGCGCTGGTCGTAGCGGGCGGGAAGTATCTGTCCGTAGGTAGGACTGTCCGGGTCGTCATCCCTGCCGCCGAAGAGCTGTATCTGTGTCAGGTTGGTCGAGCATATCAGCAGCTTGTCGCGGTCGTTGCACAGGTCTACGAGCTCGGCGAAGTAGTTGTGGGTCTCACCCCATACCTTCGCAATCGGCTCTGTGCCCACATCGTCGACACAGACTATCTTGCATCGCTCTATCTCGCCCCAGCGGCTCTTCAACTCCTTCGCCAGGAAGTAGTTATAGACGGGATGGCCCATATTGCCGTCGCGGAAGCGCACGCTGATGACCTCCTTGAACAGCACCGAGAGGACGTCACGGGTGATGATGGTCTTGCCGCGCCCGCAGTCGCCGATACACATCAGTCCCTTGCCCTGGTTGTTAGACAGCCAGTCAACGACACCCTCGTACTCCGGCAGCCACTGCGCCTGCGGACCGATGGCGTAGGCCAGGCCACGCGCCAGCAGCTCGTCGGCGTTAGGCAGCGTCCAGCGGATCTTCGTATCACCCTTGAAGGTACCGTCGTGCTGGTACTTGCGGATGACGTCGGCCATCAGACGGGTGCGGTCACGCTTCGCCTTCTGGGCCTCTGTCTCGGCACGCTTGCGCTCGTTCTCCTCGGCGGCCTCACGCAACAACCTCTCCTGCTCGGGTAATAAATCCATATCCTATATACGTGTATACGTGTATTACCACTTATTCTTGTACTTACCCTTCGACGGCTTCGTGGCGGGTATCGGGTCGCCTGGCTTCGGACTGGTAAGGGGGGTGACAGCCTGTCCCCCACCCTGACGCTGCGCCACGGGACGGTCGCCATGTTCCTTGCGGTAGGTCTCGAACGTCCTGAGCCTCGCCCGCCAGTCGCGGATGGGCTTGCCGTCCTTCAGTGTCCACCCTGACTGCTCGCAAGCATCGAGGAACCCCTCCGCCGTGACATACACAAACGGCTTACCCTGCTGAGCCCGTTCGTCCATATAGGCCTGGATGTCCTCCAGTGTGGGAGGATTATCGGCAACGCTGGATTTACGATTTACCGATTTACGATTGATGATTTTGGCTGCCGCATCGCCATCGACAGAAACCACGTCTTTATTATTTTCGGGACCGCTGACGGGTTTTTGTGCGTCAGGTGTGGAATTTATCGTCTCGGGAGATTTCTCACGCTTAGAGGGGTCTTTTCCGCCCGCAGGGTTATTTTCTTCCGTTTTTTCATTTTTGCACGGCTTTTGAATCTGATTCGCATCCGGCGCGTCGCCCCCTACAACCCCTATATTACCCTTATCCATATTATTATTTCTCATATTCTCAACGCTCAAAGTGCGCGTAGCGTGCGCGTGAGAAACATGTACTTTTCTATGCACTTTTTCTGTACCTTTTCCGGTACTTTTTTCTGCACCATTATTTGCACCTTTATTTTCATTAAAATCATCGTCGCCTCTAAGAGCCATCGAGCCGCTTGCGGGATCGTCGAGAATGGTACCAACTGGGTCTCCGTCGTTATCAATGTCAGGCAACTCAAAACCGTTATCTTTATACATGCGCGGCTGTACTAGCATGTCACCTTCAACCGTTATGATTCCATAGCGGTAGAGTTCCTGCAGACCACCCAGAATAGTAGCCGTTTTCCAAGGCAAATCGTTCTTCGACAGCATCTTCGCAAAATACTGCAAACGTGCCTGTTTATCGGGTGTTACGAGGCATTGTTGGGTGCAACTTCGCTTCCATGTCGGGTGCGGTTCCCAGTCGCGCAGACGGTAGGCACCAGGCATCGGCGGTTCGTTCAGTCGGCACAGCAGGAACAGGTAGACTCCAGCCGCCGATTCGGAGAGCGCTCGGCACCTCGGCGACGACAAGATGTCGCGGGTGAACAGCTGGATGTAGGGGTTACGTTTTCGTCCCATAATCTATATCGTTTTAATCGTTATCAGTCTTACGGAAGTGTGTCAAATCCCGTGCAGAATCCCGTGCAAAAATCGCGATAAGTTCGCACATAGTTTGATACATAGCTACGCACATAGTCTGATATATAGTTTGATACATAGTTCGCATCAAACTACATGCAAAACTACGCATCGTTTTCAGCGCAAAACTTGTGCATTTTACCGTGCAGTTTTGCGGATGACATGCAAAATCAGGGTAATTACAACCGTTATTATATATATAAAGGTATACCATAAATACAGTGTTTATATCCGGTTCTTTTTCTTGTTCAGCTCGATCTTCTTCTTGTCGTCGTCGCTGATATGCTCAAGAAACGAGTGCTCGAACTGCAGGCCGTAGGCAGGCTTCGACATACCCTTCTTGATGAAGCGCGTATGCTGGCGGCGCATGGACTCCCGCAGCCTCGGGTCGATGATGACCGGAAAATTGAACTGCACGAAGAAGCGCTCGACGCTCTCGTTCTGCTTACGCTTGAAGCCCTGCGAACGGGCGATGCGCTGGTCCTGATAGAACCACTGGGTATACTCATAGCAGAAGCGGTCGGTCAGCATGGCGGCGAACTTATACGCCGCGTCGTGCGACATCGAGTAGCAGGCATTCGTGCGGTAGGTACGCTTGCCTATCCACACTTCCCTCGGCATCTCGATGCAGATATAGTCGGAGGCGTTGTGGCGGTCCGACTTCTTCACGCCCGTCAGGGTGGCGGTCTCGCTGCTGTCAGGCCACTTGGTCTGGTCACGGTTCATGATGAGCATACTCCCGTCGGGGCACTTTCCCTTCAGGATATTGTTCCATGCATGCTGCGAGTAGCACATGCAGGTCTGGTTCTGCTCGGGGATGTTACGCAGCGTGTTGATCATCATCTGATACTCATGGTCGAAGTCGGCGAACTTCACCGGCTCCCACTCCGTCAGCTGATGATCCTCATCCCTGCCGCGCAGCCAGCAGGCCACGTACCAGGGTATCTTCAGATAGATATTTGCCATAGGTTCTTGGTTTTCTTCTTCACTTTTCTCTATATCGTTCAATGCCAGATGCCGCTCGTGACCAGTCAGGTTCAGGATATCGTCGACGGTGTAGCGCTCGATGCGGCTGACGTGGACATGCTGGCGGAGCCACCGCTCGATGACCAGCGCCAGCGAGTCGGCCGACGCCATCCTGGTGTCATAGCCCTTGAAGACACAGCCGATGCGGTCCCACACCACACCCAGCCTGTAACGCGGCGGGTGCTGTTCAGTCAGATAGAAGTCACTCATCACGCCGGCCTTCGACAGATAGGTGAACAGCTGCTCCAGGAGCTCCGGGTCAGCCCCTGCGAAGATGATGGTCATCTCACCGACATCCTCCTGCCAGTCCTCCGCGAAGGCGATGTTGCGTGCAGGGTGAGCCGGAAAGTCTCCCTTGTGTCTTGTGTGATGCAGATACGGCATCAATCGTTGATTCTGATGTTCGCTAAAGGTCCGTCTGTCTACCACTCGACACCGAATGGCCGCCAGCCGACGGGCTCTGGCACTTCTCCCCTGAGAGGCTTCAGCTCCCCGACGTCCATGTCAGGCATATCCGTCCTGGAGAACTTGATCTTGAAAGGCTCCTCGTCGACTATCATCCCTGACGGTTGTCAGTGAAATACTCGACGACACTCTGTATGCCGGCACTCTCCCACTCCTTCCAGTCGTCGACCGAGAAGCGCTTCGACACCGTGACATACGACTTCATACCACGGTCGGCCATGAACGCGCCGAACCGCTGGCGGTAGGCTATCTCACCGAGGAACCGCCAGAAGTCGCCTGGCTCATTCAGGTTGAACGAGTGCTCCTCGAACGACTGACCCTCGGCAGGCTTGGGCGGTATGCGGTAGAAATGGCGGAACACAGGGATGGAACCCTCGCCGTCGATCACCTTCTCACCCGTCTGCCGAACCTCGATGAAGATCTTCTCCTCGGTCAGCAGCCAGTTGATGAAGGCAATCTTCAGGGCCGAGATACCGTCAATCTCCCACTGAACGAACCCGTCCTGGAAGAAACGCTTGTAGGCGAAGTTCTCGCTTGAGCCGAACTTCTGCATCACCTGGTAGAGCTCCTTCTTCTCGTCGGCAGACATGTCTGAAACCGCCAGAATCCCCTGTGGAATTAAGATTTTCTTAAATATTTCCTTTGTCATCTCACATATAATTTGTAAATTTGGAGGCAAAATTAAGAAAATTATTTCTAATTTATATCATTACGATAATATCATTTTGATAATTTATATGTTTTTAAGATTTACGTGTATTTATGGACTATCACTACAAGAAAGAATTTTTCCGGGACTGGTACGCCAGGAATAAAGGGAAAATCACGAAAAAGGAGATTCTTCAGGTCATCAGGACCACGAGTGCCAACAACCTGCAGATATGGATGCTGGAAAAGGAGCCCGCTCCGATGAAGGACGGACAGACCGACACCGGCGACCGCGACTGGCTGCCGCTGCGCTGCATACTCAGGCTGTGCTCACACTACGACCTGAAACTGTCGGACTTCATCGAGGGTGCCGAGGACATCAAACCGAAGCCACGCAAGAAGGCGCAGGAAAACGCGGAGATAACCGAACTGCAGCTGAAACTGGCGGCGGCGAAACAGGAACTCGCAGAGGCCAAACTAGACTACGAGCGCGAGATCAACGCCATCCATGCCAATTACCGCGAACGCGAGGACAACATCCGCAAGGGCTACGACGAGACCATCCAGAAACTGCTCAGCCGTGTGCCAGAACAGCAACAAAAGGAATGGCCGCACATGCCGGTCAACGACGACGCCATATACGGCCAGACAGACGGAAAAAAGGGCTGATAGACTGGCTTGAAAAGAAGGAACCCAACTGACGCTCAGTTAGCCGCCCGCTTCTCTTCGCGCTCGGCCAGCGACTGGTTCATGCGGTACTGCTGCGGGGTAATCTCCTCCATACCCTTCGCACGGCACGGATAGGTACAGCCGATGTAATAGGTCGTCGAGCGCAGGAAGAACGTCGGTGTCGATTCCGACAGCCTGCCCTCCGGCAGTTCGGCACCGAGGATACGGTACAGCTGCTGCACGGTCATCACCGGCAGCTTCAATCGCTTCTGCTCGGCGATGATGGCCCGTCGCTGCTTACGAGAGGCCTGTATCGGTCGTCCCTGCTGGTCGGTCTGCTCACCGACGGGACGGAACGAGATCTTCGGCATCACGACCTTCTTCACAGTCTGGCCATCCTCCGTCGGCACACTGATCTCCTGAATCTTGTCACGCAGGTAGATGGTGTCCCACGAGTCCTTCAACTGATACTCACGGCTGGGTATCTCCACCGACTCGCGCACCGCCTCACAGGCAGGGACATAATACTGGTCGCCGTCCAATACCATGAACTTGCGCCACAGCTTCTCGTCGACCTTCTCCCCTTCGGCAAACGCCACGCAGGCCACGCCTCCCGCAAAGAACTGCGGATTGGAATAGAAATACTTCGCGCCGAATTTCTTACAGTAGTCGTCGGCTGCCTCCTCGCATTTCTGACAAGCGTGCCAGAAGCGGGTAATCGCCTTCCCCGTGGCTGATTCCACTGCCACACGGTAATAATGGCGCACATCCTGGCCCTGCGCCTCGGCCTTCTTCGTTGTTGATGGTTTCATAAGAAGATTTACGATTTATTTCAATTTTCAATGTTTTACTTTCCTATAAAGGAAGTACGCGATGGCGATGGCGATGCCAACAAGGATGCCACGGAGCCACGCCCACGTCTTCTGCCACCAGGTCGGACCACCGTCCATGTTCGTCTGCTTCGTCTGGTCGAACTGCTGCGATAGTGAATCCCGCAGGTGCGCCTCCATCTGCGTCAATCGGTCACTCCAGGTTGAATCCATCTGTGAGAGCGTCTTGTGCAGCTCGTTCTGCCAGCGCTCCTCGGTCTGTTGCCAGCGCTGCTGCTCCTGCTTCGATATCTCACGCTGGGTTGTGCGCTGTTCCTGGCGCATCTCACGACCAAGACTATCCACCCACGTCGTAATCGTCTCGGTGGTCGTCTCCTTCTGATGCTCCTGAGCGGCAAACTCCTGCATCGCCGCCCACACCGAGGCGGTCACGATGGAGTCGAGATCCACACTGGTCTGCTGATGGTGCCCGTCGTGCTTGGCCTCCGACGCCAGCGTGTCGGCATTCACCACATGCGTCTGATGCTCGTGGGTCTCCTTGTGCGACGCACAGCCGCACGCCGACACCAGCATAATCATAACAAATAATTTTTTCATAACTTTGACTTGATTTTATTTCAACGACAAAGTTAAATCTTAACGAAATAAAAAATGGGACGATTTCCGAACCTGTCATAAATCATCCCATCCGATAAGGGGTAAATCTCTGTAACTATTCGATAATGTCTTTCACAATCGCCGGAGCCAGCTTCGGTAAATCAAGCAATTGGCGTGCCTTCTCATAGACGGGTTCCATCGTCTGCCCCGACCAAAGCCGGGCATCCTCCTTGTTGATAGTTACATAAAATTGCCCGTTGCGCAGACCATTGTATCTCGCCCGCTGTAACAGTGACCTGACAGGCCCAGTGGTGTCCGATACCAGCTGCTGCCATTTGTCGGATGCCTCACCGGGGATATAGTCGGGCTCGTCCCTCACAAACAAGTCCTCCGACTGCTGCTCAGGCTGCCGGATGGCACCACGCTTACGCTCTACATCTCTGATATAATTCTCCATCATCGTCGTGGCATAAGCCACCACATTGTCAGGCTGCTTACGCTCCACAGCGTCACGGACATCATGGAAGCAATAACTCATGAATTCGTCCAGCTCCTCGTCCTGAATCCTCGCAACCAGTTCACGCAGGTCGTAAGCCCTGAAATCCCTGCACCAGTCGCACATCGTCCTCACCCACAGGTGGCGCTGCCGGCTGATACGCTTCTCCGCATCATGCTCAAGAGCCAGCCGTTTCTTGATGATGGTAAACTGAATATGACTCGGATTGCCGCGCTTCCTGCCATCCTCATAGAGCGGCTCATACTCAAAGGTGATGTCAATCTGGTCATCGTCCGAGAATGTGTCAAGTTCCAGTTTCGCAGGGTCAAGTATCTGCGACTGCACCTTGTTCCACTTATGGAAGGGGTTCTCCCACTTCGTCAGTGCCTCCAGCCGCTCGTTGGCCTCCTTCTGCGTAATCTCCTTGTTCTTCAGCTGCTCATTGATCTTGTTCAGCCTGTCGGCACGGGCAGTCTCGTCGTCGATACCCAGGAACTTACAGAAGTCCTTATAGTCCACCTTCTTGTGGCCCGCATCCTTGAACGATGCGAGGAAGGTGTAGATACGCGGCGTGCGCACCTTCTTGGATATCTGCGTGATCCTCGACAGATATTCCGTGTAACCCTTGTCCATCGACAGGAAGTCACGGATATTCTCATTGAGCATCACCACCTTCACCTTACCCGTCCGTCGGCTGTTGCCCATCGGCAGTTCCAGTCGGGCGAACAACGGTGCCACCACGTAGTTCATCTTGTCCTTGTAGGCTTTCGGGAAACCGATACGCTTGTTGGCCAGGTCTCTCAGCGCCTCTTCCAGATAGTCGTAGTGCTCAGGGATGATACCGAACTTCTTCGGCGATATCTCGATGGTCGTCGAGTCGCCCATCATCTCCGCATCGGAGAACAGACTGGGAAACTGCTTACCGTCCTCCTTATCGTTGATTGAGCGCAGTATCTTGTCCTGCATCTCGTCTAGGACACCAGCCAGGATACGCTGCTGCAGTAACGAGAAGTCACCGCTGATCTGTGAATAGACCACCGGGTTGTAAAGCCACTCCTTCGGCAACAGACCAGTCTCCTGCTGCTCCTGTTCCTCGTTCTTCTTTTTCTTCGCCATATACCTTTATATATAGTTACATACTTTTACCCCTCACCTCAGACGTGATAGTTACACGTTTTTACCCCTTGGTGCTGGAGTCTGACAGTTACATGTTTTTACCCCTCGTACAGGAATCTCCATAGATTGTATCCGACAGTTACCGGGTTTCGCCCATATAGTTACGGTTACAGCCCGAACAGTTACATGAAATTGCCCCTGCCCATAACGTGAAAGCCCTCTGCTGATACGGGTTTCAACCCGATTGGCCACACCCGTTAATTCTCTTAATAAAGAAAAGCTCTCTAAAAGACGATAGACTTCCTTATATAAATTAAAGGAGTCATGTCGTCTAAGGGGTAAATCTATGTAACTATCAGGCTTCATCGCCACACTTGTTAGGGGTAAATCCATGTAACAATACCTTTTCGTAGGTTAACCAGTCCATAGTTATGGCGACCTACGCTAAGGGGTAAATCTCTGTAACTATTTCTTGATTTCAATCTTCCCCTCCTGCACATCGAGCCAGAGGCCGATGGCCTGCACCACCATATCCTTCATTGTCTGTCGGCTTGTAGCACTGATCACCTTCAGCCTCACGTGCTGCGATGACGGAATCGGGATATTGATGTTCTGCGTCGGCTCCTGATACACCGAACCAGCGGGCATAGTGGTTTCACGCGCAGGTTCTAACATTGGACCATCTTTTGGACCAACTATTTGACCACCTTTTTGACCACCTATTTGACCACCGCCCTGCTCTTTTTTCTCTACTGCCTCGAAACCGCTCTCTGTGGTTTGCTCAGTCTGCTTGACCAATGGACTCTCACCGAAATTGAAAGGTCTCGCAGTTTTAACGTCTTCTTTCTTTTCCATAACAAAAATATTTTTATTAGTTTACTACTTTAATACTTTAATAGTTTTGGATTCATCGCCAACCAGTCCATAATCCTGTCCAGTTTCTGTAACTGTTCCTTAGTCTGCAGCTCACTGATACTCTCGATGACGACACGCTGGGCGACGATATGCCGACGGCTCAGCGGGTCTGCCACCTTCAGCACATCCGCCACCATCTTCGTTGTCACCTCCTCTTTCTTCATCGGCCAATACTTGAGGATAAATTCATCCACCACATAGTCAATCTCCTGCCATGTCCGCTTATATTCACTCTTGGCTGCGATGTTCCTGATCCACGAACTTTCCTTCTGGATATTCTCCACAAGCTCATGGATATTAAACTCCAGTCCGTCAGTGTCGAATTCCTCGGCACCCATTTCCGCACAGAGACGATTAAACTTCTCCCGTAGGTCCGTGATATTGTCGCTGATGATGATATACCTCTCCGCCGCCTTCACCGTCTCCCTCATGCGCAATTCCATTACCGTAACCATAGCCTATCAGTTAAACAGTTCCTTACAGAGCATTTCATAGTCGATACCGACAGGCGAGTAGGGTTTGTAATTGTAGATATCCTTCATCATCGTCTGTGCCTCGTTCATCTTCACGTTGCGACGGATCATCGTCTTACAGACATAACCCTTATACGACTTATTCAGATAACCAATAAAATCCTTCACGATACGCGGACGGGCATCCACCATCGTCGGCAGCAGGCCGCGCAGTTCCAAGTTCGGGTTTAGTTCCGACTGAACTTTCCGCATCGCCACCATAATCTTTCCGAGACCATTCACTGCCAGTCCCTCCATCTGTACTGGTACCAACAACCCGGTGGCTACGGTCATGGCGTTATAGGTGGTCTGCGATAATGCAGGCGGACAGTCTATCAAAACATAGTCAAACGACTCGATGATATTCGTCATCATAACCTTGGTGTGATTATCCAACGGAAGGCCGAAGCACTTCTGGAGTACCTTCTTCGGGTTCATTTGTCGGAACAGATCCGAGTCAATATCCTGGATATCCTCCGTCGTAGGCGACAGGAATACACCATCACGCTCAGTGGGATAGACAGGAATCTCCTCACCCTTACGTAGTGCATCGTAGATAGTTCTACCACTATTACCGTCAGAGTATCCGTTCAAGATACTCAGATGACACTGCGGGTCGAGATCCATCACCAGCACACGGTAGTCCTTATGACTGCGCACCAAGGCTGCAGCCAGGTTCTGCACGGTGGTGGTCTTCCCTACTCCACCCTTGTTGTTGACAACAGCCAACACTTCTTTCAACCTTGTTTCCATATTCTTTTGAAGTCAATTAATGTCGTCACGTAAAAACGCTACAAAGATAATACAAATTATAAATATATATCTAACTATCTAACTATTTTATTTATTTCTCTAACATCATTTAACTATTTAGCTTCCTATATAACTACCTATATTACTTCCTATATATCTTCTTAGATAACTATTTATCTATTTATCTAACTATTTATTTACCTTATATAATATATATAATATAGATAACTAACTATTTAAATAACTAACTATTTTAATAATAAAACTACAAAACTATTTTTATCCCTTCAGCAATCCTCCGGCCAGAAGGCCGAAGACAGCAGGACCAAGAAGACCGAAGTAATATATCATCACCAGTGTAATGGCTGCAGCACCGACGGCAGCGATGATCTTCTTACGCTGCTCCTCACGCTCAGCTTCCTCTGCCTCGCGGGCCTCACGCTCCATACGCTCCTCATACGCCCTCTGTTGCGCCATACGCTTAGCCTCGCGCTCTGCCTTGCGACGACGGCGACACTCAGCATTCTTCTCACGTTCAGATAGGGTAGGGGCCAGAGGCGTGCCGCTGTGGTAGGTCGCCGTAGCATTTATTTCGGTCACGCCCTGGTCGCCCTTAGCCGCATTTGTCGTAGTCTTTTTTTCGTCGTCGGTGTCAAACAGCGACAATTCCTGCGGCTCGTGTGCCTCCATAGTATCATCAGAATCATTAGATTTAAGTTTCTCATCATCTATCTTGGGGAGATTAGATCCTTCATCAGCGACGGGCTCCGTAACGGGCGACGAACTCTCCAGAAGGTGCAAATCCTTCGGGAACAGCGCAATCCAACCGCCATCCTCCAGACGGGTAATCCTTGTGCTCGGACACTTCTCGGGCAACACATCACCCATGCGCAGACCGCTACGCCAGTAGTCACCAGCCATAAGCCATACCTTGACGGCTGCAGGCCGACTGGCACCACCATTGTTCGGATAGACCGACTTATCACCCTGCACAGGCATCGACAGCGTGGCCATCCACACCTTGCGCAGCGTCTCGCGGCTCTCCTCAAACTCAGTGCCTGCAAACTCCTGATACACGTCCTCAATCAGCCGATCCACGTTCAGCGGATGACGCTCAGCCCAGTCCGATGTCATGCGGTCAATCATGAATACCTTGCCCGTTCCAGGCATCCGATGTTCAATGTTCGTTGTGAAGTCAAATTGTCTCATATTCCTTATTAATTATATTATTTATGGTGCAAAGATAACGTTTTTCCGTTATACTTGCAAGAAAATAACGGAAAAAGATTAGTTTATTAACATCTTTTATACCATTAATACGTTATTTTATGTAAAAAGATACTTTTATTCCGTTATTTTTCGTATCTTTGCAGCCCAAACCATCACGCAAAAGAGTTAAAGTATGGATGATAAGAAAACAATACGTGAAATCATAGAACAACGTATCAGTGCGGCAGGCATGTCGAAACGCGACTTTGCCAAGGCCATAGGTCGCACGGCAGGCAGTCTCAACGACCTGCTGTCATCACCATCATGGCCATCACTTGAGAAGATGGCCTCCGTACTCGGTATCAGTGTCGCCGAACTGGTAAGCGATGGCGAGCCACATTCCACACACACCGCCACCTGTCCACACTGCGGCCATGAGATAGAAATAACCATTGAATTGAAATAAGGTCAAAGATTGTGTTTATTGTTAGAATCGTAGTGATACGAGACGTTAATAAATCAAGTGAACTTATGAACTTTCCGATTAAGCGAGAGCAGAACCGAATCACATTCGGGTTATGCCGAGCGTGAGGAAAGTCGGGCGAAAGCCCAAACCATTCCCGTGATGCGTGAGCACCGACCGGGCAAGACTAAAAGGAGCGAGGGGGCCATCACGGCTGCCTCGCTCTTGGATTTGTTAGTTAAATCAGAATTAAATTAATAAATTTTAGAGAAATATTCGTTATATATTAGTGGCCGCCGCCAACATGAAGAAAAACAATATTATTAATGCAAGTGGTTAGGGGTAAGAGGTTAGTGGTTAGAGATTACTCTATCCCAAGTTTCGATTCAGAATATGGGCGATGCAAGCCTGGTCGTAGTGGTCGATGATCGCTTTCATCTTCAGCTTCGCTATCACCGGGTCGATGGCCTGCAGCAGAACATCCTTGTCACTGCCCAGCCAAGCCGCGTAGAGCGACAACGAGAAATCAGCCTGCGACAACATCGCACCCTGAATGACGAGCGACAATGGGGGTCTGGCAGACGACACAAAGGGGTCAGGCACTTTTGTGTCGCAGCCGATGATTGCCAGTTGACTGTCGAGCACCAGCGGATCCACTGCATAGTGAACACGGTCGAGATACCCGCTGAGTTCACTCTCCACCAACTCCTTCTGACTGCGCTGTGTCAGCAGCAGCAGCGCCTGCGTCCATCCCCGACGGAAGTAGTAGGCCAGTGTGCGCAACATCATCACGTCCACCTCCGGCACCGTCAGCACAATCACATGCTCATCGCCAGCCAGGCGACTCACCGCGCCGAGCAGCTTCTCCAGCGTCACGTCGCCGTTCGTCTGAAAGAAGCAGAAGCCACCCTTCGCCTCCTTCATCACCTTCGGCAGGTCTTTATCAACACAACATGGAGCTATATACATGAAACATTAAACATTAAACATTAAACGTTAAACATTAAACGTTAAACATTAAACATTAAACATTAAATTCTTCACTATTCACACATTGCGGTACGCGAACTTGGCATCGAACGAGGGACAATCTTTTAACCACTCATCAGGCGTGATAACCCCGTCGTGGTTCTTGTCAGGCGAGAAGTCACGGTGCCCCTGAATCTTCGCCTTCGGATAGAGCTTCCGCAAATCCATCAGCAGCGACAGCAGACTGGCCTTCTGAGCATCCGTGCGAGTATCTTTCGCTTTCAGCATGGAATAAGGCACACCAGGCCGGCTTTCCAGACCACCGACATACGAGATGCCGATACTGTTCGAGTTATACCCACTGACATGCGCACCGCTGATGTCCACGTCGCGCCCGATATTCACCGTGCCATCACGATAGATGATATAGTGATAACCACAATCGCTCCAACCCTGCGCCTTGTGCTGCCTGCGGATGTCCTCCACCGTCATGTCGCGCCCCTCCTGAGATGCCGTACAATGGATGGCGATATAGTCAATCCTGCGTTTCGAGCGCTTCAGGCGAATCGTCTTTCCGCCATACGAGCTGACCACCGAGTCGAGCGATGCCGACACCTTCGGACTTGTAACCACCGAGATACCCATCGCCGCCAGCGTCCTCGGCCCCGCGATACCATCAGCCGTCAGGCCATGCTCCTTTTGGTAGTTCTTCACAGCCTCAGTCGTCAGCCTGCCCCATATACCATCAGGATAGCACCCGACCGCTTTCTGAATCAGGGTCACTACCGCCCCCTTCGATCCTTCCTTATAAGTTATCACTCCCATAGTCTTGTTGGTTTAAATATATATTTGAAATCCGTGAAATCCGTGTCATCCGTGATCCCTTAACTCTTCGCTGCTCTGCAAATCGCTGACATCGCCGAGCCAACCAGACGACCCTGCAACACATCGCTCGTCCAGTGGTAGCGCGACACGCTTCTGTTCAGCGAGAAACTATTCGCCGCCTTCAGGATCCTGTCCGACCTGTACGGGTACGCCTCCATCAGCATCATCGCAGCACAAGTGATACCACCACTATGCCCACTCGGGTAAGAGTTCGCAAAGAGATTCCGCTTCTGCATCTCCTCATACTGTTCAGGCGACGAACACTCCTGCGGCTTCGTCCACACACCGTTCTCGTCGTAGTAACCCGTCGGACACCCGTCACCGTCCTCAATCACGAAGTTCGCCAAGGCATTCTCGCGGTCGTCCGTCTGCGAATGTTTCGTAGCTTCCTGCGTCCACGAGCACCCAGGGCGCAACCTTCCATACTCGATAGGCCCATACGCCGAGTTAGCATGCTGCAGGATGCCACGCGCATTACTGCCAGCCGTCTTCGCCCATGCAATCCACTGAGCCAGCTCACACTCAGGGTCAATCCTCATATCAATCGTCTCCTGACCGAACACCGCATGGAAATCGTACAACCCACCGACATCGCGACGGTCGTAACCATACAGATGGTGCTCGTCCCACTCCTTGTCGGCCACCGCCTGAACCGCCAGCTGCCCCGGCAGATTCGAGCGCGACACAATCACCTCGTGGATCTTCATGTCCATTGCGAGACAACCGTTCGACACCTTCTCGTCGGTGAACGTCCCTCGCAGCTGACTGCGGTCCTGATAGCCCGGCGCATACGGCCCAGGAGCCGACACCATAAACCGTCTGAAGTCGATATAGAACCCATCGTCAGCCACATTGTAACGACTCTCCTGGTCAACGATGTCCTCCAGCGTCCGGTCGTACCCCTTGCCGCCAACCTCACTACGCATCCCCTCGATGTCAGGCTCAGCCACCCCGTGCATCACCGCCAGCAGCGAGCCGCCAATCAGTCGCGCCACCGTCGGGTCACTCCTGAACTCATAGCCGAAGATATCACTCTCAGCCGAATAGCCGCCCGCCGTGTAGCCGATAGGCATCAGCTCGTTACGTTTCATCGGACAAAGCTCGCTCAGGTGCAGCGCACACACCCAGCCAACCAACGTCCTGAACGCAGCGTCCTCGTCGCGCCGACCCTGATAGATGTCCGTAATCGTCGGGAACAACTCAGGCCGGTAGAGTAGGGGAAGGCCCCAACCCGATTCGCCCTTGTAGAACTGCCGCCAAGCCTCAGTCGCCACCTTCACCAGATAGTCGAACGTCATGCTCTGCTCCGATACGTTGATCACCGGATTAAACCTCGTCAGCACCTCGTCGACCACCTCCGCCGCCTTCCCCTCAGCAGGGTCAAGCTCCGGCGTCTGTGAATCTTTCGGTGACTGCGTTGCTGGGGACTGTCCCTCATGTGAAGCAGGGGGGACTGTCCCCTCTGAATCACCCTTCTGCGAATCAGCGGGTTTCTCCGAACCAACGGGCTTCTGTGAATCCTTCGGCTGCTCCTTTGGTTTTGAGTTCTTCACCTTCTTCACCTTTGTCCAGATGAACGCACCGATTCCGACTACCCCCGCGATGATCACCATCGTCAATACAATTTCCAAATCATTCAGCATAAAATATGTTCTTTTGTTCTTTTAGTCGGCTATCGCCTTTGTAAAAGCGGCAAAGCCGAGCGCTTTTGTCTAAATCTGTTAGTGCGTAATAATGCGGATGCCGTCAATCTCCATAATCAGATAATCCCTCACTCTGCGGATCTGTTTCGACTCGACATATTGGATCATCCTTTGCTTGATTTCCGGATAGACCTTCAGGCAGGTGCAGAAGCCCTCCTCCACCTGACCCTTACCCGTAATGTATTTGATATGGAATGGTACACGGCTGACACCCTTCCCGTCTTTCCCGCCAGGTGGATTATAACCACGAGTCGTGACACCAGTCTTCGGGTCTCGCCACTCGAACTTCTCCGTGAGGTCTCTCACCTCCACCCAGCTCATTGTTGGTTTCATCTTTGGCATATCAAACTATTTATTTGGTTTCACACTCCAAAATTACAAATCGTGTTTTTCAAAAATGGGACATAAAAAAGCCCCACAGCCGGCTCAGGCTGCAGGGCGGGTGTGATAAGAATATTCCTCGGCTTTTACTAAGCTATCTGGAATGAGCCAATTTTCTGTCCTAATTCACGCATGGCTCGGTTGAACGTCTCCTTCTGTTCACCGCTCAGCGTGTAAACCTTACCCCTCACTGGGGTTCCATTGATGCGTTGCGACAACCACGCCGCACTCTTCTTGAAGTAATACTTGGCGATATACGACAGTGGGATTACCCTCTTCAGATCCTCGTCCATCTGCTCAGCGATAATCAGATTGTGCTCCTCTGTCACAAATTTGTCCACAAAGTCGATTTCATCTATTAAAAACTTATTGAGCACCTTACTAACATCCTCTGGCTGCCTATTGAACCAGTCCATTATTTCGTTAACGCAGCGTATACTCTCACAATCGTGTTTTGTCATCAGTTGCTTCAACTCTGCAATTTTCTTTTTTGCTTCTTCCATAATACTTATTTCTTATTAATGTTTATAACTTTCCTTTTCCGCATACAGACAAGCCAGTTCTAATCTGATTTTCTCTATCATAGATTCAAACCTTGCTTTGTCCACGAATGGCTGCTGCCTTATTTGGAATATCTTATCACGCTGCAAAGTTACATAAAAGTTTTGTTATGTGCAAGAGTTTACATAAAAATTTCATTATGTTTAACTATTCATCATAAAAAAAGAGCCCGCGACCTTCTCAGGCAGCGGACTTATTATAACAATTTAATTCTAAAGATATTAATCCACTCACTCGTCCGATTTGGGACTGAATTTCCATTCGGCCATTCTGCCTATCTCGTCAGCGAACGTCACGCAGTCGTTGTCAACAGTCAGCAGGCCCTCGCCCACGGCCCTGACAATCACCTCGTCGGCCCTCTCCTGCGCAGTCTTTCCTCCACAAAGCAGAGCATCCGATGCCACGCTGTAAATTGTATCCATCGTCACCCGATTACATCCAGCCTGCACACGCAGCCTGTAAACATCCTCTATACATTTCGTCCCGTGCTCAATCATGTGTGTGGCCATTATCTCCGCACACATCACCAACTCCAGGATCTGATGCTCGTAGTATTCATCCTTGACCGTTATTGTAGGCCACTCCACACCCAACTCCAGCCAGTCGCGCATCTGACGCGCCAAGTCCACGACAGGCATAGTCGTAGCACCATTGTCGAGCTGTACGAACATGGCAATCCCATCGTCGATCTCCAGATAATACTCATCCCACGTCCTGTAGCCGTTGTTCTCGTGGCGATGCCCTATGCGGGCCTTCATATCCTTGAACTCCCCGCCGGCATTTCCCTTTGCTATTTCGTCAGCCAACGTGTCGTACTTTAACCCTGTTGAATCGAAATAAGCGAAGATGTCTTTCGGGTCGTGGCTATTGTCGCCCGAACGATAGTCTATCCTGCGCATGGTGTTGATGGCCTTCAGTCCAACCTGGTCGCCCTCGAACCCAAGCGGGAAGATATCACTCTCCATGACGTCGTTATACCCTACGAAGGCATGGTCGAAATCGAGCATCCACCCCTTATCAGGGTTGCGGAACACCGGCACATGTTCGTAACTTACCTTGCCCTCCTTCTCGTCATCCTGATAGATGTTGATGATGTTGCCTATCAGCTGCCCAGCCTGCAGGAACGGACCTTCACTCACGTATGTAAAAACCTCATAAGGCTTCTCCGCCTTGATAAAATGACTTTTGACTAATCGTTTCATAATCTTATTGAATTGAATTATTAATACTCTGTTGATATATTATATGTAAATGTATAATGTCTCTTGAAAAACGAGACTGCCGATCTGTCGCAGACGGGCAGCCTCTAAACAAACTTTTAATTAAAAAAGATAGGTGGGGTAGGAGTACCCCAGGCTATCATGGGTGCGAAGTTAGGGAAAAAATCCCAAACCCGTATGTCTTTGCCCGAAGTTTTACGATAAATTAAAAGAGTTTGTCCTGATGCCTGCCGCCTGATGGCAGCGACGGTCAGTCGCCATACAGATGCCACCAGCGTGCCGCCTGGTCACGTTCTTCGTGTATCAGTCTGATCTTCTCCTTGTAGTTCTGCTGCGTGGCTCCCAGCTCGCCCTTGCAGCCCTGGAACACAATGATGAAGTCCAGTCTGCCCTCCACGTAGATGGGGCTCTCGTGCATGCCCAGCAGGGTTCCCAGATGCGAGTCGAACTCCTGCTCGCTCTTGGTCTCGATAATCTGGAACACCATTCTCGGCTCCCTTGTGCCGACGATTAGCTTCACGTCGCCCATGCCTGGCACGTCGTGTTTCACCTCCACGTCGAAGTCCTGTCTTGCGGGCATCTGGTCAGCGTCCTTGCAGTCGATACCCTTCAGTTGTGTTCTCGGAAAGAGCACCTTGGCTCCCAGCTCCTCTTTTGTCAATCGTCTAACTTGCATAATTTTTCAAATTTTGCGAATCACGTCACGACTCGGCATAGCCTGAAAGTGTGGCTTTCGTCTCTGCTCTCGCTGCTCCGTGATTTCCATTTCTCCTAACTTTTAAAAGTCTGTCAATTATATAACGTCGTATAACGTAGATTTATTGTATATGATTCTCTAAATTAATCCATCCTTATGCAGTTTGTTTTTATAGCGTCGGTGATCTCTCATAACATCGGCCCACTGATCCTTAGTGTACTTGTACCGTCCTTCCTGTCTAAGCTCTTTTGCCCTGATTTTGTTTCTCTTTTCCTTTTCAGGATCAAGGATGAATGTTATCAGCCGTCTCGACACTCCGAACATCGCTGCCAGTTTCCTTTGCGAAAGTCCTTCTTCCTCACGCAGCCATCTGATGTACTCCTTCTGGTCCTCGGTCAGCTTGCGCCTACGATCCAGCTTCGTACCCTCGATTTTGATTTTCTCCGACTTGTATGGCATAATGCTCTGATTTTAGATGTTCGCTATAATTACTTACTCTGATACTTCTCCAGTTCCCAAGCCGATGGTTTACGGCCACGGCGGAAACAATCGTCATAGACCTTAACCAGCTTGCCTTTGCTGAACACTCTGACTACATACTTCTCGGCTATATATTGCCGTGCCAATGCTTCCACCTCTTGCATGGTGTTGCAGTCATCCTTGTCATCGTCACCAATTCCACGTTGCCATGTCACTAAATGATATTTCTTTTCCATATCTCTCTGATTTTAGAAGTTCGCTATAATGGAGGTCAGGCAACTGTCTGACGCTCCTTTTCCAGTTTGCGGAAGTAACGGCGGCTCTTCGTGTCGCAGTTGTACTCGATGTCACCCAGATAGGCGCGGTGGCGGTAGTCGTGCTCGTAGCCCTCCTTGCCCTCTTCCAGCATCACCTCCACGTCGTTCACGATGGCTACGTGGTCAGTCCACTCCCAGCCCGTCGTTTCGTTCTTATGGTGACGATGCTCCAGCGTCAGCCCCTTGTGCTCCTGCTCCAGATGCGGGTCGTTCTTCACAGCCCTCATAACTGCGTCGAAAGCCTTATAGACACGCTCCACGTCCACCTTCCGCTGCCAGTCGGCATACATCTGGAGAATCACCTCGCGGCTCACGCAGGCCATTTGGCAGTGCTTCTCGTCGTAGCGGCAAATGCTCCGTCCGAAGTCGTAGGCCGATGGCGACGGCAGGCTGTGACCATATTTCTCGCCTGTAATCGCGTTGCAGATGGTGTCGGGATCCCATATACGGTTGATGCCCTCAAACAGCGTCTTAACCTCCTTATAGCCCTCTGGCACCTGCTGCTCGGCACTGATCACGCAGTCGCTCCATGTGCCGTAGTATTCAAAGCCCTCCTGATAGAAGTAGTCGCCGCCGCCCTTGATTCTGCAAGTCGGGTCGCTCGTCAGGATGGCCAGTGGATTTTCGTAGCCCTCATAACGCTTGTGCTCCTTCTCCCACTGCTGCCACAGGTAATCGCAGAACTTCTGCAAGTCGTAGTATTCCTTGCGGTCGTGGTTGCACAGGTAGCGCAGCTCAGGGCGCACCTTGAACTTACCAGCCATGAGATACTTGTTCACTGTGTCCTCGTAGTCCTGCCAATACTTATCCAGTGCCTTCTCGCGCTCGTCGCCCTCCAGGTCGTGCGACGGATATACTGGCAGCAGGTTATCCATAGCCTCTGGCAGCTTCACTGGCTCGCGTCCCTCGTCCTTGTCGCCACTCAGGTAGTCGTACAGTCGTAGCCCGTTGTAGTCCTTGCGGTCTGAGTAGTCACCTGCCCAGGTCACTCGCTGCATGTAGCAGCGTCCCATTTTGCTCAGTTCGTAGGCAAACTGGATCATCGTAGCCCAGCCCGTCTCTGAAAGTTTATAACCGTCGTGAGCCATGATAGGCTTACGTGTTTCCTTCTCGATGATTACTCCAAAATAATACTGTCCCATAGTCTTTATGAATTAAATTGTTTGTAATTTCTGATACTCGCTCTAACGTAGTGATTACTTTCCAATCTCCTGTGCTGTTGCCATTAGTGCCAGCAGGCCGGCGGTAGTGCTGTCGGGTGCTGCCTCGGCGATACGGTTGATCTTGTTGATAAATGCGTCTCCCTCGCCGTGCTCCGTTTCTGGACGGATGGTCACGGCCTCCGGGATAAGCACCTCGATCATCTTCTCAAAGCGTCCCATGCTCTCGGTGTCGCCACGACGCTCGGCCACCTTGTTAGCGTAGGCCACAGCTGCGTCGCCGTCCAGGGCTGAGAAGTAGTTGGATGCAGGGATATTCTGGTTGTAGTATTCCTCCACAAACAGCCCCGTGCCGCCGTGATTGTGTCCCAGCCCAAAGGTGTTCACCACGTAGCGAGGCTCGCCACACCTGCGCCATACATAGCCGTCAACCAGAATATAGTCCTGATAATAGCTGCGATAACGCTTCACACAAATCTCACGGCTACGATTATGACCGTAGGGCAGGCTGGGTCGGCAGTTCTCTGCCATATATTCAGGCTTCACACTCTCTTTGCCGCCACGACTCACGAAGTCGTCCATAACGCAGCGACTATACAGTTTGCCATCATACCAGCGTATCTCAGTCTTGCCCTTCTCTGTGTGGCTGTAATCGCTCAGACGGAAGGCTATGGGTGCTTCCTCGCTCGATACCGACGGGATGCTCACTTTGATCTCGCCACGAACTTCGTCGAAGCTGAATTTCTGACTGCGTGCCGATGGAATGTAGGCACAGTAATAACTCACGTTCTTTATAATGATGGTATGCTTATTCATAACTTTTGTCTCCTTTATATTTAGTGATTATTGATGTCTGTTATAACGCGGATTACTTCTTCATTGGAAAGGTGATCTCGTAGCTGTCGTAGTCCTTACCTGAGTCCACGCACTCCCATTTGCCGCCCAGGAATTCCGTGATGCTCGGATAACAGCTTACGCCTACACCACCTGCGAAGTTGGGGAAGTACCAGCCCTTGCCACGATGGATGCCGTAAGGGGTATTCTTCTTGCTGTTGCGTTTACGCCAGAGCATGCCTGAACAGCACTGATTGAAGATACGTGCTATAACGGTGCTCTCCTTGTCGTAGCCGCAGCCGCCACAGGTATCGTCACCCGAAGTATATGTGCCGTCCTGGAAGTGGCAGGAGAAGTGAACGTGCGGATTCCGTCCCCAGGTCGCGCTCTTCTTCCACTGCACATGGATGCGCAGTCTCTTCACGTCCGGACGCTCAGCATGGATGCGGTAGCCCTCGTTGGTTTTGCGCTCCTGCTCCAGGAATTTCTCCAGCTTGATCCACTCGTTGTTCTGCATGTCGCTTTCCAGCTCCTCCTCCGTCATGTAGGGGAACATTTTCTTCAATTCCTTCATGCTGATGTTTGGTCGGTTTGATACATAGACCTTTTTCTGCTCGGTCTTGATGTTTGTCTTTGTTGCCATAATTCTATCTCCTATGAATTAAAAGTTTGTCTATAATATATATAAAGGTGTCATGCTGCCTCGCGCTCCTCGTAGAGCCTGGTAGGATAAGAGTCGTAGCCAGCCTCGCCCACGATGCCGCAGCCGTAGTCGCAAATCCAGTCCAGATAGAGTTCGTCGTCACAGCAACGAGAGAATATCAACTCCAGTTCGTCCTTAGCCTTGCTGATGGTATGGTAGAGCTTCTTGATGATGTTCTTGGCCTGTAACTTGGTCATGCCAAGATTGCCGCAGACGTTCTTCTCGATAAGGTCCTCAACGTCGAAAAAGAAGTCGTCGTTGTAGTCGTCGCAAAGGTCGAAGTCGCCCTCCTCGAAGTTACAGCCGCTGACACTGATCTCGTAGTCCAGACAAGAGCCTGAGTAGTGACCGATGTTTTCCTTCACGCGGATGTCGATATAGAATTCTGCGCCTGCATACTGGAAATCTATGCGGGTCTTGGCCAGATATACACTGCCGTAGCTGCCTTCGTAGTTCAGACGGTCATAGCTCCAGCGTGACGTTGCGTCAGGCTCCCAATAGCCTACCTTCTTTAACTCGTCCATAAGGATGCTCTTCGTCCAGTCGTAGCTCTCCTGGGTGCCGTACTGGTCAAACTGTCCCAGCATATCCTGTGAAAGCTCCAGCTCGTCGATGTCCTCTTGAGTGAAATAACGGTTACGTCCGATGCAGAAGTAACGTGATGCGTTTCGCTTGCTAAAATTCGGTGCTGCCATAATTTTGTCCTCCTTTATTTATAGTTATATACTTGTTCCGTCTGCTCATCGTAGGACAGAAGCGATGTCTCGCCGTCCTCTGCCAGAATGTCGATTGGGCAGTCAGGGTGATTCTTTACTTCCTCGTAGAAAGCCTTGCGTACTTCCTCGTAGTTGTCGTGTTCACTGATGCAGTCGCCTGCTACATATAGATCGTACTTTGCCATAGTTGTAGTGATTTTAGATGTCGATTATAATGTAGGGACTGACAGCCAGAAAAGCTCGTACCACAAAAAGTCGGTGTTCAGTCCTGATGCCAGCTTACTGATGGTGTCGGCAAACTCGGCCTTCTTCTCCTCCTCGCTCTTGTCGTTGATATGAGCCTCGTAGGGATCCTCGATGTATTCCGTCAGGATGTCGCCCAGAAAGTCTCTCACAGCCTTCTCGATGGCCTCGCGCTTGCTCCCGTCCTTCCAGCCGGATTCATGCATAGCGCAGATGGATATTTTCGTATTGTCCTCGCTATCGACTGCGAAGAGCACTTCTATCTCGTTAGGCTGTGCCTCGCCCTTCTTCACCTTTGCAGGCCACTGGATAGCCAGCAGGATAGTGTCAGCGTCGTCGCTGGAGAAGTCGCTGATGCTCCACCACTGATCGCACTTGTTGGGGTCCCAATAGCAAAGATGCACTGCAATATTGCTATGTTCCTTATCCTCATACTTCACGCTGTCTATAACGATGTCTTGTGGGTAGTTATCGTCGTCCATGATAACTATATGCAGACCTTCAGGCCAGCCGTCCTCCGGGTCGTAGTAGTCGCCCAATACCTTCACTTCTTTACCTATCTCCTTCAGATTCTCGATGATAGCCAGTTCCCACTGGTGGCGTGCCGCGCTGATGCCCCTGTAAATACTGTTTAATGTTGCCAGATTCTTCATAACTTGTATCTCCTATAAATTAAAAGTTTGTTATAATTTCGTTATTCTCCGTATCAAGTATAAATTTTGCGTTTTCGTTTTGCGCAGAAATTTGCGCCTCAAGTAAATCGTTGCTCTCGTCGATCACTTCGTCGTTACAGTCGTAAATCTCATATTTTGCCATAGTCGCTGTGATTTTAGATGTTTGTTATAACGTCCAGATGTTATCTATTGCCTTATCCAGACTCCGGCGAAGCTCGTCCACTCGCTGCTGTTTGCCGCGTAGGTTCTTGATAGCTCCTCTTACGTCCAGTACTGTCTCGCTGTTGGCCTCGGCTGCCAGATAGTGACGGTATTTGCTCACTGCCCGTTGCTGCTGATCCAGTTCCCACTCGGCCTCGAATAGTTTGTCGTTCAGATCGGCGATGATGTCGATTGCTGTCTGTGATACCTGTGCCATAACTCAGTCAATTTAGTGATGTCCTATAAAGTCTATAAAATAGCGTCTATTTCCTTCCAGTAGTATTCGATGCCGAAGTAGCCGTTCTCGCCCTTCAACAAGTCGCTGATGCACTCACGCAGCTCGTTCAGGTCGTTCTCGTCGTACTGATCAAGTTCCCACAGTCCTTCGATGGCCTCGCGCACTCTCTCCTTGTCGGTGTCGAACTGATGCTTGCTCACTACCAGATCCACGTCGCTATACTCCTGGTCGTCCTCGTCGTAGTGACAAAGCACCATAAGTTTGTTAGGCTTAATCCTGCTGATCCAGTCCGGGTGATGGATTACCATGTCGCCCAGAAGCAGGTGAGCCAGCAGGTCGCTCTCCTGAAGGGTCAGGTCGTTGTGGTAGTCACGCAGCCAGTCGCAAAGCTCTCCGTAGATGGTCTGCTCGTTCTTGATGGCTTTCGGTATCAGACAAGACACCAACTCTTTATTCTCGTTCCTGATAGCGTCGTAACGCTCGATAACTTTGTTCTGCTCCTGCTGTGCCTCGCCGTCTGGCACCTCGTCCGGCCACTGGATGCACTCCAGTATATTCTCGCAGTCGTAGAACTCCTCCAGCTCCTGCCAGTCGTCTGCCTCATGCTCGTTCCACTCGTTGTAGTGGCAAAGGATGCTCTTCTCGCCGGCCTTCACTGCGTCGATGCGATATTCACTCAGGCTGTAATACTTTCCAGGACCATAGACGTAGAGTCCTTTGCGCTCGTCGCAGTCCTCGCAGTCCTCGTCAGATCTTACTGGAACTTCCACTGCCAGCTCCTTCAAATTCTCGTAGACTGCCAGACGTGCTGCCTGCATAGCGATTACTACCTGATTATTCAGTCTCTTTAATGTTGCCAGATTCTTCATAACTTGTATCTCCTATAAATTAAAAGTTTGTAATTTCCGATGTTCTCTATAATTAAAGCGTCCAGATGCTTTCCAGGGCCTTGTCAAGACTGCGCCTGATGTCGGCCACCTTCTTCTCGCAGGCTTTCAGGTTTGCCATGCTGCCTCGCAGATCCATAACAGTGTCGGCTGAAGGATTTGCTGCCAGATAATAGCGATACTTGCTTACTGCTCGTTTCTGCCGTTCCAGCTCGTATTCAGCATCGAAGAGCTGTTCATTCAGGACCTTAATGGTCTCTACTGCATTTTCAGATAACTTTGCCATAGTCGTAGTGATTTTAGAAGTCATTTATAAAGACTCTCCCTTGATGCTTTCCACTGTGTCGATGGTCTCACCGGTCATCATGTCGTCGATATGGAAGATGGCTCTGCCCTCGTCACCGTCGTAGAAGTGTACCCACTTCGATGCAGCGTCGTGTGCCTCGTCCAGATTGTTGAAGATCACCTGCTCGTACTCCTCCACGTCGTAGTCGCTCTCGCTGTCTGCCCAGACCTTATAGAGCGTCACGTTCACGCCCTCGCACTCCAGCTTACGTTGGCAGTCGTTGAAGTCGATGAAATAGAGCCAGTCCTGGGCACTGATAGTATCGTCGTTGAAGTTGGCTGAAAACTCGTCCAGTGTATAACAAATCACTTCGTCCTCCTCCTTCCAGATGCAATATTTCTCCAGGTCGGTCATCTTATTCAGCAAACGACGCTTGTAGTTCATGCAGTCGAAGATCACGGCCCTCATGTCAGGTTTGGTCTCGTCGTAGATGGCCTGCTGTGCGTTCAGTTGCATTTCAGCGTCCATTTCGTTGAAGAACAAAATCTCGCCGTTCTTGTCCTCGATGTACTCGCCGCCCTCCTTCGTAGTGTCGATATGGGTGACGTCCTCGTAACTCGTCCCGTTGGCTCCCATGATGCTGATGGGCTGTGCCAGATATAAGTCTATTCGCTTCATAGTCGTACTGATTTTAGTGATGTCCTATAAACTCTATAATTACGATTTCAGGTCGTCGATAAGTTGTGGTCCTGATTGCAGCATAAACATGTTGCAAGCCAGTATCTCGTTGCTGTCCTCCTTCACGTCGAACTCCTTCAGAATTGCCTCGTACTCGCTCACTGTCAGCTTGTGGTCCGAACAGTTCACCTTCTCGTCCTTTGCCAGCTTATCCAGGTCCACTGATGGTACACTGCGAAGATAGCACTCTCTTACAAATTTGCCAAATTCCATATTATGATCTCCTATACGTTTAAAAGTTTGTTGATGATGATTTATTAGTGATTCTATAAACTCGCTGTAATTACGCACCGTAGGCTATCTCCTGTCTCAGCATGCGTTCCAGTTGGTCGCCGTCAATGATGGCTGTCTCTCCCTGGAGGCTGAAGGTATTATAAGCTACCTGCATATAGTTGCTATATACGATACCGAGATAAGCTCGGCTGTTGTTGTCGCGATGGAAGCTGATCTGCTGTCCTTTAACGTAACATGTTGTACCCACCTTATTGGCTACCTTCTTGGCCACCTGTGCCAGTTGTTCAAATGATGTAAACATATATTTTGTCTCCTATTCGTTTAAAAGTTTGTCTGTGATATTTCTCAGTCGCTATAACTACCAGATGCAGCTATTATATGGTGTGTCCTCGCTGTCAGTATAGACGTTGGCCACTACCTTTGCAGTCTTAAATCTCTCCTGCTGTGCTCTCAGAAGTCGAAGAGTCAGGTCGTAGCCCAGAAGGTCCTCGAAGTCCTTTCCGTATTTCACGAATTTCTTGGTGTCCTGGTTATAGAAGTCGTAGAGCATACCGTAAATCAAGCAGGAGTTGATCATTTCGCGGCAGTCCAGTTCATGCAGCTCTTTATTCTCCTGACGGGTGAACTTATCCAGTTTGCCTATTCTCACGCCTCCCCTATAAACTCTGAAATAGATGTCGTCTTTACGACGGCTGATCTCCTCGCAGGTCATACCGTAGTCGCGCTCGTCGTAGTCTGGTCTGAGCTCGCCGCAGCAAATATCCAGGTCGCAGATAGTGTCGCAGCCGTAGTCTATTCTTACCTTTGCCATATAGCCGTCCACAGATAGGATCGTCGCTTTCCGTCCTTCGTGCTTACAGGAGGCACCAGCTTTCAGCCAGTCGGCTGTCGTGGGCTGTCGGCCTGCCTCGCAACAATAAAGCATGATGGAAGCTAACTGACTGTCGCCAGCGTGATAAAGATAGACGCGGCAATTTCCCACCTTCTCTATAACGTATTCTTTACGCTCGCGACGGTCATAGATTACTACGCCTCGTCTCAGCCAGTCAGGGAGTCGCTTTTTCGTCTCGTCGCAGCGTCCTATCTCGTCCTCGTCCAGACTGATGCGTACCAGGTCGCCGCCCTTCATTTTCAGGATCACTTCACGTCCTTCTTTATGGCTGCCCATAAACTCGCAAACTGAGTCCTTCCAATATACCAGCTCACCTTCTTTCAGGTCGCGTCCGTCTAAAACTCGCTCCACTAACTTCACGTCGTTTGCCTGCCAGCAATTTACTTTATTTGTTGCCATAGTCGTATATCTTTTTAATTGTTTGTTGTATTCGTTGTTTATTTTGTCGCTGATGCGTTTTTATGATTTCGCCTGATAAAGTGTCCGTCTGTCTGTCAGTGATGTCCCAGAGGCCCTGTAAAGAGCCTCCGGGCTCCACTTCAAAAAACAAACTTAAAACTTTATAATAGGTGATTTAGATTTCTCATGCTGCCATGTCCTGAAGATCTTCCACTGTCAGCTCCTTCTCCACTGCCCAGAAAAGCAGTCTCTCGCCGTCAGATTTAGCGTTAAACTCGTAGTCGCTGTCCTTCTTGCCTCGCAGACTGTCTGGTCCCTCATGCAGCCAGCGGAAGCCTATTTTCTCCACCAGTCGCCAGTATAGGTCGTTCCAGTCGTCGTCGTCGTTATAGAGCGTCAGCAGTCTGTCTGCCTCGTCAGCGTCCATATATTCAGCCAGTAGGTTTACTCGCTCGTAGTCGCAAAATTTCTCACTGATGCTATAATAGAGCTCATCCATAATCTCGTCGCAGGGCTTCAGACTACCTTCCACGAGCATAGCCAGGGTCAGATATGCCGCCAGCTGTCTCTCTTCGTCGTCCTCTGTCAATACCTCGTCCAGACTCTCCGGCATGAAGTTTACATAGCCGCTGTAACTGCGCCAGTATTTTTTGATGTAGTCTATAACGTCCTGACGGCCTCGCCAGTCGTTGATCTTCGCTGTCATAATCTCCTGCCAGCCCTGCTGCATAGTGATGTCCATAACAAGCTCGTCCTGGCTGTAGTTATAGTATTTTGGGCTCCATATAGAGCATGCTTCGATATTCAGCAGGCCATAATCTTTCAGCGACTCTATAACGTTGGCGTCTATATAGTCCTGGGCTACCTTTACGAGCTCAGTTTTCCAGTCCTGCCAGCTCAGTGTATCGTACATGTATTGATCGTCACCTTCGTTCATGGACTCCAGGAAGAAGTTTGGGCTCAGAATTGTCTCGTACATAGCGACGCAGACGCAGGGAAAAAGGTTTGATGTCATATTATATACCTCTGGCTCCTTTGTGGGCTCCTGGTGGCCTGTAGCCGTGATTTCGCTGACTGCCTGTAACATGATGGCTGAAGCTGCTGCCATGTTGTTTGCCTGATTGATGGATGCAAAGTTTGTCATAACTGTAATCTCCTATACGTTTAAAAGTTAGTTGTAAAGTTGTAATTCAGTACTGCCCAGAAGAGTCCTGCGATCTCCAGAAACAATATAATGTCGCTCAGTGTCTTGTGCTCGTCCATGAACTTGAACATGCTGCCCAGAAGTCCGAGCTCGTTTGCGTCGTATCTCTTCTCCATGACTGTGATATTTTAGTGAATTTATAAAGTCGTTATAATGTAGAGAAATGCTGTTCCAGATATTTCGGACTGACTCGCCAGAAGCTCGTAAAGTCCAGATTTTCCTCACCTCGTTCTGCCAGTACATCAAGATCCAGAAGTACGAAGTTACCTTTTGAGTCGCTGCCAGTCACCAGGAAGTTTTTGCCTGCCTGATAAGGTACGTCGTTACAGTGCAAACTATCACCCTTCTTTGTGGAAGCGGCTACAGCCTGGCTGCCAGTATTCAGGAAGTCACCTATAACGGCCGTGATCACGTTTTTCACTATCTCGTTGTTGATGGCCTCGCCAGTGCCTAAAAAGCCTCCCAGAATATCACGGGTCCTTTGTGAGCTCTCGCCTCCCATGATGGCCTCTGTCTCCATACCTGTAGCGATGTCGTCGTAGGGCGTCTCTTCAATACCAGCTCTATACGCTGCCAGTTGCTTTTCGTCGTAGGCTATAACGTCCTCGCTGTTCATAAATTCGATCCATGCGTAGGCCAGATTATAGAGCTCTTCAAAAACTGTCTTTGCCATAACTTCTATCTCCTATCTTTTAAGTTTGTCGATGTCTGATTATTGAAAACTTGTAAAATTCTGGAGGCCCTATAAAGAGCCTCCCAGGGCCTTTATGCTGCCTTCTTGCTGCCCCTATATGGCCAACCGTAGATCTCAGCGATATAAGGGTACAAGCTCTTTGTACGCTCCATGATGGTGGCGTTATCAATTTTGCCCAGGTAGGCCAATTCCTGAAGTCGCTCTGCCTCCTCCATGCTTTTGCAGACGCGATATGTCACGTACCAGCTTCCATCATGGTCGCTCAGTCGCGACTCTATATTGTAATTTTCTGCCCAGAAGTCCGCGTCGTCGGCTGAAGTCTGTAATATTTTAGCGACGTTATAACCAACGATTTTTGTACCTTCGCGTCCGTTGCCGCAAATTGATCCGTAGTGACTGGAGCGATAGCCCAGGGCAATAATACAGCCGTCGATACGCTTATTCAAGTTTGCACGCTCGCAGTCCAGATTATATTCTACGTCGTCGTACCAATATTCAGCCAGTCTGTCTTTTGTCAGCTCTTCTTCTTCGACGTCGTAGGCCTCCATGATGTCTAATTTGTACTGGTTTTGTGTCTCCTCGTTTTGAACATAAAAAGAGTCAGTGTTCCAGATGGTACGCTTAATACCGTAGATCTTATTCCAGTTGTTTATAGATGTTGTTGCCATATTAAAAATCTCCTATACGTTAAAAGTTTGTTGTTTGTTATAATTGAAAATTCCATGAAGTCCCAGGGCTCCTATAAAGAGCCCGTAGGCCCTTTATTGGTCGCTGTCCTCGTCGTCGTCCTCGTCACTGTCCTCGTCCTCGTCGTCCTCCTCCAGCTCGTCCAGGACCTCGCCCAGACACTGACTGAGAAGGTAGCAACGTATAGTCACGTCGCAGCTTTCAGCCGACTCCAGAATATTTGTGCCATCGTCGCCAAACGCCTCGCACGCTTCGCGAAGAAGATCTAAATTATGGCACAAATTCTCTTCTGCCTGCCAGGTATTAAAAGTATAGCTGCCGGAGGCGTTTCCGGTTACTGAGTCACTGATAAACATGTCGTCGTATAAAGAGCTTTCGAGCTCGTCCCTGTTACTTGTCGTAACTTTTACGTCGTGATCTTCGATATACTGTTTAATATCGTCCTTCACTGCCTGCTGATAATCGTAACGTTCCATATAAAAATCTCCTATAAATTAAAAGTTTGTACTGTTTGTTTCTAAATCACGTTGCAAAGTTAAGCAAATAAATTAATACCTCCAAACATTTAAGCAAAAAACTTTAGTATATTAACGCTTTTTAATAAGTAAATGGCTTAAAATAGCCTATTCCTTAAATAAATTAACTAAAGTCACAGATTTCAGGCTTAATCTATATACTTTATATTTTTTTCGTCTGCCCTGGTGGCAGTCATTTCTCAGGCCGTCTATATTATATATATAAAAGGTATAGCACAAAAAAAGAGCCTCGCCAGCTCTTAATTTCTCTAAAGTCCTATAACGTCTATAACGTAGGCAATTTTTGTGATCTCCTATAACGTGTATAACGTATATAATATATTGTGCCTGGTGTCCGTTCTGGTGTCGCTGTTGGTAGCTCTACCATCTTCCCTACCATCTTCCCTGATGGTGTCGCTGTTGGTAGGCATGATGGAAGATAGACACCAGCACTACCATCTTCCCTGTTGGTGTCGCTGTTGGTAGGCATGATGGAAGATAGGCACCAGCTCTACCATCTTCCCTGTTGGTAGCTGGTAGCCCTCAGGCCCTCAGGCCCTCAGGCATATAATCAGCCAGGCACCCGTCAGGGTGCAGGCGAGGCGCCGCAGTGTGGCGGCGGTCTCGCGTTGATTTAGGAGGCATCGAGATTCCTTGGGCAAAAATCAAACTTTTGGAAGTATCAAATAATCAGCGAGTTAGTATTTAGAGGATTATTCTTTCGGGAAGGCTCATTTTGGTGAAATACTGGAGAAATTGACATATATCAAGGATATTATGCTAAAAAAGCGGGGTATGGCAGTGTGTTTTGCCTGAATACAGCAAAATACCATCATTTTAACCAATTACTTAACAAAATTTAGAAAATAGCGCAATAAATAGCCAAAAAATCTCAAAAGAATTAAGAAAAAGGCTAAATAACTTGCAAAATTCTCAGAAAATGCTTAACTTTGCTGCAAAATTTAATCAAATAAGTAAATGGATATACAGTCAGCAATCAACAGACACGGTACGACAAAGGCCGAACTTGCCAGAAAAATGGAGACATCGGCATCGTACATCACCCAACTTGTCAGCGGCCACAGCTCTCCATCAATGAAGATGCTCGACAAGCTGGCCGAACTTATCGGCTGTCACCGCTGGGAGTTCTTTATCGACGAAATGGACCGCGAAGAGGTGGCACAGATACTCGGCCTTACAATGCCCCAGGCACCGCAACAGCAGGCTGGCGGTCTGCCATTCGGCAACGACACACAGGGGACAGGCACCGCTGTGACGTCGCAGCCATCACAGACGAAGCCAGTCCCCGATGTGTCGCACGCTGTCGCTGCATCGCTTATCTGTCCGCACTGCGGCGCAGCGTTCGTGGTAGAAGTGAAACAGGTTTAACTCTATAAAACTTTTGGCGATATGAAAAGATTAATGATTTTATTGGCGCTGGTGGTGGCGATAGTCACGACGGCTGCGGCACAGGTGGAGATCTCAAGGTTTAAGTTCAACAGAGACGAGCCGCTGGGCATGTACCCGGGTAGGAAGATGATCGACATGAAGTTCAAGAACACGTCGGACAGGCCGATGAAGTACCTGAAGGTGTACTACTACGCCGTGAACGCGGTGGGCGACGTGGTGTCGGGAAACGACGAGGGTCTGCGCATCGAGGGTAAGGAGTATATCAAACCGAAGATTCTGGACTGCATGGGGCCGTTCGAGCCTGGTAAGTCGTACTCTCGATATGCAAGCGGGGTTATGACCACACGGCAGAAGGGGACACTGGCCGTGCCATACGAGGTGGAAATCATCTACATGCAGTCGAACGACACGACGCGCATTCGGATCAACAAGGAGAACATTCATCAGTTCTTCCCGAAGAATGAGTGGAGGGAGTATAACAGGTACAACGAACAGTTGTAACATTGTTCATTTTCTCGCTCGTTCCGAGAAAACGAACCAAAAGAGGGACGCTACCCCCAAGGCCCCCTACATAGGGGGATGCAACCGTGCCGACACGGCGGCACTCATTCATTAAGGTAAGCTCGACCCATCATAGGGTCGGCTTGGTTAAATAAAAGAATGCCCTCGGTGGATATTGCTTCCATCGAGGGCATCTTCTTTGACAAGAAACGGTTTAGCTTCCGGTGTCGAAGCCGCCACCGCCGTTGTCGCCACCGTTGCCTCCCTGGTTGTTGTCACCACCGTTCTGGTTGGCGTCGTCACCGTTGTCGTCGTCGCCGTTGACCAGCTCTTCGTTGGTCTCGGTGGCATCCTCTTCCTCGATGATGTTACCCTGCTTGTCGGTCTTCACCCACTTCACCTTGCGCTCGAACTCGTCGGAGAAGACGCTGCTGACGGTGGCACCGACGCGCGACTTACACTTGTTGGCAATCAGGTCCTTCGCCGTGACGACGACGGTCTGACCCGTCTCCTTGTCAACATAGTCCTTCACCGAGCCCTTCAGGTTGGGGTAGAGGGTTACGAACTGCTCGCCAATCTCGACACGGTTGCCTTCGAGCAATGCCTCGCGTGCCACCTTGATATACTCAGTGACGGCTGCGCGGACGGTATGCTCCTCGATGGTCGTGTTGTTGGCGGCCTTGCGGCACATACGCTCGAAACCGAAGGTCTTCAGATTCGTCGGCTGTGGATAGAAACTGTGCTTGCCCACTTTGTTGTTCTCCCGGGCATAGTAGGGGATCTTTACATTGTCCATACTTGATACTTTTAAATTGTTAATAATTAAGTGAACTATGAAATAAATTCTTTACAATCGACTCTGTAGGCTATGTTACGACCCTAATAGGGTTTTAGTACAGAGTGTCGTATAGTTTTAGTTAAGACTATCAAACACTCTTAGTACAGGTGCTCTTTCGCGGGGCTTGCTCTTACAAAGATACATATATTGAAAAATGTTTTGGGTCATCCCCCATACTGCTTCAAAAACTTGTCGGCTTGCTTTATCTTCTTATGGAGCCCGTTCTCGCCGTACATATTGATATTGGGGGCGACGGGGTTCTGCAGGTAGTAGATGACTTGCTGCATGAGCTGGTCGCTGCGGTCGAGACGTTCGATGAGTGCCTGGCGCTCGGATGAGGGGTCGCCGCCACTGGTCGGGGTAGGCTGGTCGGTGGTGGGCATGATGGCGCTGGCCAGGTCGGAGAGGTTGCCTTCGTCGAAGGTGCGGGCCTTGCGGGTGGTCATGCCTCGGTCGAACATCATCAGGTCGCGCAGCAGGTCGGGACGATTCATCTGTATCGCACGGGTGGTCTTGCGGCCGATGACAATCTCGGGTCCACGCTCGGCGACAAGGGCCTGCTGTCCGTTGACGGTGGTGGCGATGGGCTCTCTCACCATGCTCACTCCCTGCGGAAGGCTTCGTTGCTCGCGAGCCCGATAGACATGGCCATCATCTCCAACGACGGTAGAGATATTACCCTCATCGTAGGTCAGCATGCCGGAGGCGAGCTTCACCTTCTTCTTCGTCGAGGTGTCGCCACCCTTGTCACCTGAACCGCCACCGAAGAGTGCGCCGAGGGCTGCCGAGAGCAAGCCCATCAGCAGGGCGGTAACTACTGCGATGAGTGGTGCGCCCCAAGGGCCGAGGGTCTCCATGATTCGGGCGGCGGCTCCTGCGATACCCATCATCGTCTCACCGGTCACTCGGCCGGCATCCTCGCTGGCCTGTGCCTGGTCCTGAGACTTCTTTTGGGAGAACACCTGCTGTCCGACGGTCTGAGTGACGCTGGCGATACCGGTCTCGAACAGCGTAGTGGCCTTCAGTCGGTCCTCGCCGCCCTCCTCGGTTTCGTCGGTCATCTTCTTCTCGGTGTCCTTCCGGTCCTTCACCATCGTCTTGCCGATGAGTTTCTGCTTCAGCTGCTGCATCATGAGTTCCTTGACAATCTGGATGGTCGACTGGCCCCACGACTGTACGAGCGACTTCAGGGCGTTCTGCATGGCCTCCGACATCGACTCGCCCGAGACAATCGCCTGTCCCATCGCATCCCCCACGTCCGTCGCGAACTGCTGTATCGGCTCCGTCCACTGGGATAGACGTTGGATGTGGTCGTCTATAAGGTTCATCAATTCAAGTTGACGGTTCTTCTCGGCTTCGTCGAGTGCGGCTCGGGCTTCGTTGACCATTTCCTGGCTCACGAGGTCGCGCTGACGGAGTTCCTCCATCTTATCATAGTAACGCTGCGCCTGCTCTTCGAGTAGCATCAGGCGAACGAGTTCGGGATCTTCGTCGAGTGTGGCGAATCCTGCCTGCTGTGCGAAGTTGGTGCCCTTGCTCTCACCAGTCCAGTTTCTCTGTGCGGTACGACCTTCCATCTCCTTCACACCCGCATTGATTTCGAGCGTGGTAGCATCGTTGTTGAACAGGTAGTCCTGGCGCTTCTTGTTGTCCTCATAGAACTTGCGCTGGGCGTCGCTCCACTGGTCGTTGTAGTTGAGCAGCTTGATATAGAAGACTTTCCACTGGTCGAGCGACATATTGAGGAAGCCCTCGATTTCGCTGCCTTTCAGCGTCTCCTCGTAGTTTTCGCCGAAGAGGATGCGCAGCAGGCGGTCTTCATCGCCTTGGTTCTCGATGGGCGAGTTGATGACATTGGCAATATGCTCGCGTGCTTCGGCATACATCTGGTACCACAGCTGCTCACGTTTCTTGAAGAAATCCTGAGCGGCCTTGGTGTCACCCGACTGTTTCCATGTCTGCATCTGTTGGGTCTGAGTGTCGGTCAGCCCGCCAAGTCCCAGCGACTCCATCGTGCTCATGGAATCTCGGTCAACCTTGCCCGTGTAGTTCATCTCCAGCAGCTCCTTCTCCAGCAGCTTGCGCTGGTTGGTTATCTGGCTGATGTTCTTCGCCTCGTCCTCGGTGGCCTTGCGCAGTATCTGGTCGAGCAGCACGTCGCCACGCTTATTGAGCGTCTCGGAGAGTTTCAGTATCATGTCGCGCAACTCGTTGAGCTGGTTGTCCATGATGTAGTTGAGCAGGTTCTCGGAGAAATTATAGCCTTCCTCGTCGGTCTGCTCATAGAGGTCTTCGCGCATCTTGGCCTTGAAGGCTTCCCATTCGTTCTTCTCACCACCGATGGCCTTGCGGGCATTGGCCAGGGCATCGTTCATGTGTTCCTGCAGCCGGTCGAGACGGCCTTTCAGGTCGCCCTCGCTCATATTGGTCTCGTTGGCGAGTTCGTTCAGGGCGTTAATCTGACGCTGGTAGTAGTTCTTGATGTTATCAATCAGAGCCTTTGCCTTGATCTGCTCGTCGCGCATCTCGGCATTGAGTTCCTTGGTGGTACCGCCACCGCCGCCTTCGCCGGCTGTAGGTGTCTGACCGGCAATAGGCTTCTTACCGAGTTCGCTCATACGTTCTGCGGTCTCGTCAATCTGCCTGTTCACCTTGTCGTAGTCGCCTTGCAGACCTTTCAGCACACGGCGGTTGTACTCAAGGGCACCAGCGGCCGTATAGACGTAGTTGCCTGTTGTCTTGTCGAGCCTGTACTGTCCCTGATTGTAAGTATCACCCTCTGCATCCTTGGTATATACACCCGAAGGATTGCTCGTTACCTTGTCGCCAGCATTCTTGCCGCTGGTCTTCAGCTTCTCGTTGGCCTCTGTTTCGAGATCCATCTGCTGGTTATAGAGCTGTGTCATCTTGGCGGCCAGTGCGGCTGCCTCTGCACGACGCTTGAAGCCTTCAATCACATTGGCGGTGTTCTTGTTGAAGATTTCCTCGGCATTGGCGGCATTGTTCACACTCAGACCGAGTTCCTCGAAGGCGGTCTTGTTGTCCTTAATCCACTTATTCTTCTCGTATTCGGTCTTCAACGACTTCCATTCGCGCTTCAGCTTGTCGTATTTGCTCATCAGGTTGCCGTAGTTCGACGAAAGCGTCTGGTTGTAGGTATCGTTGGCCTGACGGGCACGCTCCATCGACTTGGCACTCTCCTCGTTAGCTTCGACGGCTTTCTTCTGGGCCGTGCAGTAATCATAAAGGTATGTCACGGCATAGCCAATGGCCGTGGCTGCAAGCACCCAGATATTCGACTTGAAGAAAGCGGCTATCTTACCGCCGGTGGTGGCCACACCCTCCATTGCCACCTTCATCAGGTTCCATTCTACAACAAGTTTACGGATACCTGCGGCGACGCCATAGAAGAACATCGAGCGTATCAGAACTGGCAGTATGCTAATGAGAATCTCGCAGACGGACACGATGGACTTGAGAGCCCTTTCAGCACCGGCCATGAACGTTTCGCTCTGCGTCAGTTCCTGAGAGAAGCGATACCACTCTACAGCCAACTCCCTGACTGTATCAACCCCCTGCGGATTGACAAAAGCCTTCTCCCAGATATTGTTGGCCCGTTCGAGGATGCCTGCGGCTGTGTTCTGAACCAGTTCATACTCACGGGTGACGCTGGTGGCCTCGGCGAAAGCCTTGGTAGAGGTGTCGAGGTGCTCACGGAACATATCAAGGTTCTTGGCAAAGGCGCCGAAAGTCGTAAACATACGGCTACCCTCAGAGCCGAGAGCCTTGAAGGCTTCCTCCAGATAGCGGAGATCGCCGATGTCGTGCATCCGCTGGAAGATGGCCAGCAGACCTTCCATCGTCCTGCCCTCGTCGAAGAACTTGTCGAGCGTGCCTGGCACCATGCTGAGAATCTTCTCAATCTCGGCGGTGTTGGTACGATAGGCAGCAAGGAACTTAGTGAAGGCCGTTGCGCTGATTTCGCTGCTCACGCCAAAAGCATCACTAGCGGATCCTAACGCCATTATCTGGTCGCCCGTGAGACCTATCATCTGTGCAGCAGGTTGTATACGTCGGGCAAAGTCAACGATGTTACTTCCGACGGCGGTGGTGGTCTGCGACAGTTCGTTGATCGAAGAACCGATGGCCATCATGGCTTTCTCTACACCCATCGACTTGATGAGTCCGAGGTTCTCAGCCAACTTGGCAAGTGGGGTAATGGCTTCGTCGACACTGTTGCCAAGGTCATCGCCCAGGGCTACCTGCAGTTGGTTGGTGGCATTCACGAATCCCTGGACCTGATCAAGGCCATATTTTCCCAATCCCATTTTACCAGCTGAATAAGCCAATTCGTTGAGATCCTTCAGAGAAGTACGGGTATCGAGTTTGGCAAAACTGACATTTAACTGGTCAACCTCTTTGCGGGTCAATCCTGTCACCTTCTGTACCTGGGCCATCGAGTCGGACAGTTCAAGATTGCTCTTGGCAACCTCCAAAATCTTAGACTTGACCATATTGAATCCTGCAAACACACCGATATAGGTGGCGATGTTTCGCACGGCGGTCTTCCATATCTTCATCAGGCCGGTCGACTGACCTTGAACTTCCTCGATCTCAGTTTTCAGCTTCTTCATCTGTCGGCGGACTTCAAGCAACGCCGTCTTTTCTCCAGAAGCCAGGCTCATCTGTTTCTGCTTCAACTGGTCGTAGGCCTGCTGGAGTTCGATGACATTATACTTCTTGGTGTTGTTGACACGCTTGCTGATTTCCTCGTCGGTCAGAAGCATCGACTGCATCTCCTTCATCTTCTGCTTCAGCTTGTTCTGGGCAGCGAGATTGCGCTGGATATGCTTCGTGTCGCCGGAAGCGTATTTAGCGTATTGCGCCTGCAGATGCTGTAGGGCGGCATCCATATCCTCATAAGAAGCCTTCTCCATATTGGCAAGCGTCTGATGGGTGCGCTGCCCCTGCTGGGCAAACTCAATGCGCTCCTTCTCGGCACGCTCTGCCTCCTGTGCGGCCTTCTCGGCCTCACGTTCTGCCTGTGCCTTTGCCTTCGCAGCCTCGCGTTCCTTGTCGGCACGATCCTTTATGAGTTGATTGGCTTGATGCAGGCGGTTCAGCGCCTCTTGGCTGACACCCTCATAGCCTTGTGCTCCTTCTGTGGCAGAATAAAGGGAACGCAGACGGGACTGCTCGGCACGGAGCTGCTCGTCGTTCATGCCTGCCAACGGTACATTGCCAGCACGGCCAAAATCATTGATGGCAATCTGAGCACCGTATCTCTTCTCATACTCCCGCAGCTTCTGAGCCCACTGGGTGTTCTCTGGCTGGGTTTCGAGTTCCTTACGGATAGCGGCAAGTCCTTGTCTTAGTTTGTCGGTCGGTGTGTTCAGAAGATTGCCCAACTGCTTATGAGCCTTCTCGAACGACACGCCGAGGTCTTTGTTCTGCTGCTGCCATTGCTTGAAGAAGTCGATGACGCGGTTCATCTTGCTAAGGTCTTTATGGTCGCCTGGCATAGCGTCGCGCATCTTCGTGAGTTCGCGGATGGACTTGCCGATATCGGTGGTAGCTGTCTTTCCTATCTCCCTCATATAATGGTTTACACGCTCCAGGGTAGGAATCAGGTCCTGTTCGGCCTTATGCAGGGCTTCGAGGTTCTTAAACTCCTTTTTCCAATCCTTAGAGCCTGCCTCCATACCCTTCATCTTCAGGGCAGTTTTCTCAGCCTCCTTGCGGATGCGTTGCAGACTGTACTCAACCTCCTTGCCATTGAGGGTGAGCTTGACGGTTGTGATGTTCAGATTCTTTGCCATATCTGTTTTTGTGTTGGATGGTTGTCTGTTATAGTTCTACTTCGAGCGACTCGAAGGTCTTGATGAGATAGCCCGTGCCCTCGTAGCCGTAGAAATCGACGGCATAGTCGCGCATTCGTGTCAGGACGTGCCGGCACTCCATCAATAGGCTTGGGCGATGAACGCGCTTGGCGGGTCGGCCAGTCGAGGGGTCGGATGGCACCCACTTGTCGTATCGGCGTGAGAAGTATGCCTTGCGCGAACGCTGCACGTCGTGGGACATCGTACCGGCACCGACACCTATGTCCACGTATCTGAGATATGCATTAAACGACACGTCGATACGCATGCTGGTGACATCCGAAGAGGGACGTGGCGTGACCTTGAGCGATTTCTCACCCTCTCCAGTCGAGTGGCTCCAACCCTTTGCGGCTCGGGCGGCATTGATTCTGCCATAACCAGGATAGACCTCGGTGGGCCAGATACGTTGGGTCTGGAGATTGACCGTGAGGCTCTCTTTGGCCTGCGATGCGAAGAGACGTATCATCTCGTTCAGCGGGCGCATGGGTTTGCGGATGGGTGTAGGCATGGCTTAGTCGGTGATGTATTTCTCAGGATTGATACACTTGTCGCGCGGCACTATTTGCTCGATGGAGAGTCCGCAGACCTGCCAGCCGTTCCAATGCACAGGCAGCGTGGCCCAGTTGGCTGTGTCGAGCTGAAGTCCGCGCAGTCCTTCGCGGGTCTCTTTGTCGGTGAGCGAGAAAAAGGGCGAGACGAATGTCCTGTCGCCATTGCCGGCCTTGCGCTGCAGGTCGATGAGCCATGCCAGCAGGTCTTGCACCATATCATCTGTCTCGTAGCGTGCCTCAGTGGCGGCAAGTTCGTCGGTGTGTGGTGTCTTCTGCGGCGCGGTGTCCTGCTTCACGAGGAAGTAGATGACGTGACGGTAACTGATGCGGTTGATGTTCTGCTGGAGTTCTGCGTCGATGTGTGTGGCGTAGGCCATACAGGGCGACGAGAGGGTGTTGAAGTTGCGCACGACATAGTTGTCCTCGTCGATCATCGTGACGCGGAAGAACGTCTTGTGCTTTGCACTGGCGGCGGGGTCGTGCTTTAGGGGCTTGTATCGTGTCGCCCAGTCTTCTAAAATGTTGTCAAGTCTAAACATAATCTTTGTTTTTGAATTTGATAACAAAGATACATCAGACTTGATGGCGGTTTGGGACACGGGGTTTTTCGTGGCACAAAAAAAAGAGACCGCCGTGGTGGGGTCTCTCCTTTTTATATATTATATAGAGGATTACTGGTTGTCTTGGTCTGGGTTATCTCCAGTTTGTGGAAGGTCTGCTTTTTTGAGTTTCTTCCTGACTTCAAGCATCCGATTCTTAATGTCATTAATAGCCTGGGTCATGGATTCTAATAAGGCTGCGCTGTCTCTACTGAACGTTTCATAAA
>JAEEGH010003072.1_pt1 | contig 44378 bp, 41 predicted proteins | sample 9134181 | NCBI WGS metagenome assembly JAEEGH01 (sample SAMN16246544, study PRJNA631951) | gut metagenome | biome: gut microbiome; feature: rumen; material: DP-attached | host: Bos | place: Iran: Karaj | collected 2018-10
CTGGTGTTTACATCATGAAATCCGAACAAGGCCAAATATTATATGTTGGCAAGGCTCGTCATTTAAAAAATAGAGTATCTCAATATTTCGGTAACAATTCAAATAGAACTGAAAAGGTTTTGAAACTCGTTTCAAAAGTTTATGATTTTGAATATATCATAACAAGAAACGAAGTTGAGGCTCTAGTTTTAGAAAACAATTTAATTAAGCAACATAAACCACCATATAACATTCTTTTAAAGGATGATAAAAATTATCCATTTATAAAGATCAATGTTAAAAAGTCTTTCCCAAAAGTTGAGGTGGTAAGAAAGCTTAAAGCTGATGGTTCTAAATATTATGGACCATATATGATAGGTGTTAATTCAAAAGATATTTTGGATTTAATATATTCTTCATTCCCACTACGTAGCTGCAATTTAGATATGAAGCACATTCCAAAGTCTCATAGACCTTGCTTGAATTATCATATCAAAAAGTGTTTAGCTCCATGTATGGGATATGTTACGGAAGAAGAATACGCAAAGATTATAGACAGAGTAATAGATTTCTTAAATGGTAACGATAAAGAAGTAGAGGAGATTTTAACTCAAAAGATGCTAAGTGCATCAGAGAGCGAAGATTTCGAACTTGCTATGCTTTATAAGAAGAAATTAGAGACTCTAGATAAATTAATTAGAAAGCAAGTAACTGCGCTTCCAAAGAATTTCAATTTAGATATTTTTGCCATCGCAACAAATGGATTAAATACTGTTGTTGATGTGCTATTTGTAAGAGGCGGAAAGCTACTTGGTTCAGATAAGCAAATCATTAATGATTTGTCATTAACTGAAGATGCCGCATTATCTAATTTCATCATCTCATTTTACGATAAGGTAAAATACATCCCAGATGAAGTTGTAACTGCAATCCCTGTTGAAGATGGAGATGTTATTGCGGAATATCTATCAGAGAAGAAGGGAACAAAAGTTAATGTTATAAATCCACATCAAGGAGCAAGAAGACAATTAGCAAATATTGCTCAAAATAACGCAACAGATTATCTTGAAAAATCTCTATCAATAAAGGAGAGAAAAGATAATTTAACGCTAGGTGGCATCATGCAATTACAAGAATTCTTGCATCTAAAGAAATTGCCAATAAGAATGGAGTGCTATGATATCTCTCATATTCAAGGCACAGATAAGGTTGCATCAATGGTTGTCACCATTAATGGTGAAGCTGCAAAATCTCAATATAGAAAATTCAAGATAAAGACGGTTGAAGGCAATAACGATTTCGCGTCGCTTCAAGAGACTCTAAAACGTAGACTTTCAAAATTTGATGATGAAGATGAAAGTTTCAAGGCTGTACCAGATTTACTTGTAATCGATGGCGGTAAGGGACAATTACACGCCGTAAAAGATATTATGGATGAACTTGGTGTAAATATTGAAGTTATATCTCTTGCAAAGAGGGAAGAAGAGGTATTTGTACCAGGTAGAAGTGATCCATATGTACTCCCTCGAAATTCTTATGCGTTAAAGCTTTTGCAAAGAATAAGAGATGAAGCACATAGATTTGCTATCACTTTCCATAGAGCGCAAAGAAAGAAGCGTCAGACAAAGTCTGAACTTGACGATATCAAGGGGCTTGGACCTAAAAAGATTGCTATACTTCGTGCAAGATTTAAATCTATGGATGAGATTAAAAACGCAACAATTCAAGAGTTGAATATGGTAAAAGGCATCGATATGACGACAGCAAGAAACGTTTACGAGCATTTCCACAATTGACTTAAATAAAATAAAAATATATTATATAGGCTATGAAATACAAAGCATTATTCACAGATTTCGATGGAACATTATTCTCAGATAACTTCACAGTATCTGAAAAAGATATTGCCGCAATTAAGGACTACACAGCTCGTGGCGGTAAGTTCTTTATCTCAACTGGAAGATTGTTTAATTCTATCTATCCATATCTTAAAGATATGGGAGTAGAGAGTGAGATGATAGTTGTATCTCAAGGGGCTGAAGTATATAACGTAAAAACTAAACAGCCTTTATTTAGAGAATTAATTAGCCAAGATTTAGCAAAAAGAGTATTTGCATATATCGACAAATATATCGAGATAAATCCTGTGGTTACAGCTATGATGTACATTGATGATGAAGTTTACTTTATAGATAGACTTCCTGAATATAGAGAAGCTTTTTGTAACATTTTAAAGATAAAACCACACATCCTTGATTGCACAATGCTTGAATACCTTCAAAAGGTAAATAAAGAGCCATCAAAGATTTTGGTTATGTTAGAAGAGAGCCATATTGAAGAATTTATCCAAGGCGGAATTAAGGATCTAAATGGAGAGGCAGTTTTCTGTGAATCTAGAAAGTTCTTAATCGAGATTATGCCTAATGGCATAAATAAGGGTACAGCCGTAAAATTTGTTGCTGATCAATATGGAATAGATATGGATGATGTAATTTGTGCTGGAGATTCAGATAACGACTTATCTATGATTCAAGCAGCAGGCCTTGGCGTTGCTACAGCTAACGCTTTAGATAGAGTAAAAAAGTATGCAAATTACATAGCTCCATCTTGTAACGATAGCCCAATTGCGAATATTATTGAAACGTTCTGCAAAGACTAGAGAAAATATATTCAATTGCATTGAAATATATTTCAAGGTATAATGAAAATTAGAGGACTTGATTATGATTAACTACGAAGATTTTGAACCGGTGCCTGTAAAAATACATGATTTTTGCGAAAAATGTAATGTAGAATTACTAGCTGGTGACGAGACTGAATATTTATCTTTCACATCTGTGCTTATTAACAGACCTGGTTTGTTCTTAGCAGGATTCAAAGAATATTTTGGATATTTTAGAGTTCAATTAATTGGTAACGCTGAACACTATTATTTGGAATCATTATCTGAAGAGCAAAGAAAGAACGCAATTGAGAGTTTGTTCTCTTGCCATATTCCTTGCATTATCTATTCAAGAGGTATTGCTCCTACAGAATATGAATTCGAAATGGCAGCTAAATACCACATTCCTTTAATGGGATCTAAATCTACAACAACATACCTATCTAATATCATTTCAAACTACCTAGAAGAAATTCTAGCCCCAATGACAACAGTTCACGGTACATTGATGGACGTTGCAGGTGTAGGTGTTTTGATTACAGGTGAATCTGGTATGGGTAAATCAGAAGCTGCGTTGGAACTTGTACAACGTGGACATAGATTGATTTCAGATGACGTTGTCATCTGTAGAAGAATCAGTGATAGAATCGTTGGAACATATCCAGAAAAGACAAAGTTCTTGATGGAAGTTAGAGGTCTAGGTATCATTGACGTTGCAGCCATGTATGGTACAGGATCAGTTTTAAACGAAGAAGATATCATGCTTATCATTAACCTAAAGAATTTAACAGATAAAGCAGATTGCGATAGAGTAGGAAGTAAACTTGAGCACGAAAAGATTTTGGATTTAGAGATTCCAAAATACTCAATCCCAGTACTTGCTGGTAGAAGTGTAGCTGTATTAATTGAGGTTGCAGTTAGAAACTTCCGTCTAAAGAACATGGGCCAAGATGCCTTTGAAACTCTATTAATGAGAACAGGATTAAATCAATAATGAATAATTACGAATTGATGAAAAGAGCCGAGATGTACGATGAGGACTTCGATGCAATAATCGAAGAAGAAAACAGCGTTGAAAGAGCCGCTGAAATCTCTGAGACTCCAGCTGAAAGATTTAAAAGACAATATAAGGAATTTTATACAGATATTAAGTTATCTCACAAAGAGGACTGGTAGTGGAATACTTCTTAAGCGATTGGCGACCAATTATAATACCACTTGGCATTATACTAATTAGTTTATTAGTAGTTTCTATTGTCATCTTAAGAAAGAATAGAGCACTAGCTGAAAAGCTTTGCTTTTATATTCTAGGTTTTACAATCCTTTATAAAGCTTTCGATTATGTAATTTATTGTGTTATGTTTAGACACTCTTGGAATGCTCAAATCCCAGTTGAAATTTCTCAACTTGCATACTTTGTATGCCCACTTGCATTTTTCTCAAGAAATAAGTGGATAAGAGATGGTGGTGCATTTACAGGTATTATCGCTGGCGGTATGCAATTAATCGCTATTATCGCAGCGCCTCAACAATTTGCAAGAACAGGTCTTGATGTTTATGCGTTCTTAGAATCAACTATTTTGCATTACTTCGTACTATGGGGCGGACTTGTACAAATTTGTTGTATTGAGCAAATGAAGGTTAAAAACCTTTGGAGAAATTATTTAATGTTTTTAATCATCCTATTATGGGGCGTTCTAGCTTCATATACATGGATGTTTGGCACAGATTATGGCCATCCAAATGAGCCAGCAAATATAGGCTTTACACAACGTTGTGATATGCTTCCTGCATCTATCTTAGAAAGATTCCCATGGTTGACTGAGAATCACTTGTTCATAATCCCATATCTAGTGTTATTCTTCATATTAACAGCAGGGCTATATCTTCTAAGTTATCTATGCTTTAAAAATAAGCCAGAACAACAACCATCAATTTATGGTTTAGGATTTAAAGGCTTTAGAGAATTTATGACATCAAATTCTGTAGCAAAAGCATATGATGATGTTTCTAAAGACGATAAAAAATAGCAAATTTTATAAATCGACACATAGCGCATATTTTTCTTAAAAATCTTCAAAAAATGTAATTTTATGCACAAAAACCTTTCAAAAAGTGTCAAAAATGTCTAAAAATTCTTTCGAAAAATGCAAATTAGTCGATTAAATTCTCGTGAATGTGTTCGTAAATGATAGGTGCTTTTTCTGCCCAGTTATTGTGGATCCATTTTGCCTTTCTTCTATCTTGGACGACAATCTTTAAATCCATTAGGGTACAAGCAGCGCTATCTATCTTTAAATTGACGGTATATGTGCCGTCAGTATTTTTATAGTAGTCAGAAACGTATTCTTGTTTCTTCTTGTAAGATAATCTATTTTTCTTAATAGTTGCAGAGATTTCATCTCTAACACTCATTGGAATCTTAGTGTAGAAGTATGTCAATCCCTCTCTGCTAGAGATTGTAATACCATATCTTGGCTCAAGAGTTTTTGGAGCCATATTTACCAAAAGATTTTGCTTTAATAATTCTTCAAAACAACTTCTGAATTCAGTGTAAGGAAGCCAAGTAGGGTGCTCTAAGAAGATATCGTTAATGATGTCTTCTTTTAAAGGCACTTCCATTTGGTCGAAGAAGTACAAGATTATTAGCTTACTAATCTCTTGAATATCTTCCATATTATTTGCAAATGTATGGTTTGATTTCGTTAATTAAATCGTCACATTCTGTAGCATAAATTTCTAAAACTACAGGCTTGTTTAAATCTAGAGAAAAAATACCTAGAAGAGATTTAGCGTCAACTACATATCTGCCGCTTCTTAAATCCATTTCAAAATCATATTTTGAAATAATGCTTACAAAATTCTTAACGCTATCTGTTGTGTTTAATAGGATTACAATTGATTTCATAAATTAAACTCCTCAATTTTCTATAAACATTATATTTATAAAATATATAAAAATCAATAAGAAGAGCAAAATTTGGATAGGCAAAAATGCTATTTTCTTGCAATTTAAGTGTAAATCTTTTACAATTATTCACGAGGTGAATCATGACAAGTCCAAGCGTAAAACAAGCATATTCTTTAATCGCTGAAAGATGTAATGTAATGTTGAATTCAAAATTCATTATGTCGAGCAATTGTATTGCAAGCATTTTAAAGGTTATTGCATCAGTTCCATGCTTGACTAATTACCTTATCAAATGTTCACAAGATTTCTCGTTTGATGTTGCTATGGATAACGCAACAAAGACATCACAATTTAGGCTTCCTGATGATTCAAAAACAGTAGTTGCTTTTGTTACTGAACTTTTATATAAGTTCGATAGAAAAGAAATCGATTTAACAAAGTTCATTAAGATCTACTATCCAGAAAAGAATTTCGAGGGAAGTTATAAGGCTTTCTGTCAAGATGTTATAGCCCCATATTTATTGGCATATAGCACAATTATTCACGAAGAAAATACACAAGATGCTCAAGCTGATTCAAATATCACAGTTTTTGAAGCAGCAAGAACTCAAGTTACACAATATATTTTAGCTTTAACAGAAAAGGTTGCTAACGATGAATCTCTAAAAGAAGAGAAGCGTCAAGATTATCTAATTATGCTAAATGGACTTTACTATGCTTTTGAAAAAGACAACGCAAAGATGATTAAAGTCGTTTGGGTTGGACTAAAGAGCGTAATGGCTACATATAAGCAAGGTGCTTCATATCTTTTAGCAATTGAAAAAATCATGCAATCATACGCAGTAATTTAGTTTTTAGGGGGCAAAATGAAAATTACCGTAATAAATGCCACTGAGATTAAGGGCATAACATTTCGAGCAAAAGAAATGTTTTTAGAACAATTTAAAGATTCAGCAGAAATTACAGAATTTTATCTTCCAAAAGATTGTCCATCATTTTGTATTGGATGTAAATCTTGCTTTTTAAGAGGAGAAGATAAGTGTAAAGATTTTGAATATATTCAAAAGATAGATAAAGCGCTAAAAGAAGCCGACTTAATTGTGATGGCATCACCAGCTTATGTTTTCCATACTACAGGGGCGATGAAGGCTATGCTTGATCATCTTGCATATAGATGGATGCCACATAGACCATCAAAAGAAATGTTCACAAAAAGAGCAGTTGTAATAACACAAGCTTTAGGTGCTGGCGAAAAGAGTGCTGCAAAAGATATTAAAGATAGTTTATCTTGGTGGGGTATAAGCGAAATCTATTCAACAAGCTTTAAATTAATGAGTGATGTTGTTTGGGATAAGATTCCTGAAAAGAAGCAAATTGCTATAGAAAGTAATATTAAGAAATTAGCAACAAAAGTTTCAAAGATAGATTTTGCAAAACCAGCAAAGACAAATCTTTTAGCAAAGTTAAAGTTCTTTATGGTTAGAATGATGCAAACAGGTTTGGGAAAAGATAATCCAGAATATCTAGATTTTAAATATTGGAAAGAACAAGGTTGGATAGATAAGGTTAGACCTTGGAAGAAATAGCGTTAAATTAGCTCCCTTAATGGGAGCTTTGCTTTATTTGTTCCAGAACTTTGGTATAAATATGTTTTCAAACATCTCAACACAGTAGTGATCTGTAAAGCTTGAGATGTAATCGGCAATAACTCTATCTTTTGGATAGTCTTCAAGAAGCGATTTAAAGAAATCATCTGGGATTCTATTTGGATCAGCCATATAATAATTAAATAATTGCTCTAAAATTTGTACAGCTTTTCCTTCTTCTGGTTTTGCCTTTTTGCTTAGATAAACATTTTTGTACATGAAATCATGTAATTGAAGAGTGTATTTCTCAATTTCTTTAGATTGATGGATATATGGCTTGTCAAAAGATGTATCAATCATATCTACAATAAGTGTGTTAATTCTATCTGATTTTGAATGGCCAAGAGCATCACGGATTTCTATTGGGATGTCTTCTTCTGTAATAACGCCACCACGGATAGCATCTTCAATATCGTGATTCATATATGCAAATTTATCTGCATATTTTACGATTTCGCTCTCTAAAGTTTCAGGTGTGTCGGTGTATGGGTCAGAGTGAACAACAATACCATGTCTTACTTCATAAGTAAGGTTTAGGCCTTTTCCATCGTTTTCAAGCAAATCAACAACTCTAAGCGATTGCTCATAATGTCTAAATCCACCTTCAACTAATTCGCTTAATTTTCTCTCTCCAGCGTGGCCAAATGGGGTGTGACCTAGATCGTGACCAAGTGATGTTGCTTCAACTAAATCTTCATTTAATCTAAGGGCACGAGCGATAGTTCTTCCGATTTGTGCTACTTCAAGAGTGTGAGTTAAACGAGTTCTGTAGTGATCTCCTTCTGGAGATAGAAATACTTGAGTCTTGTGTTTTAATCTTCTAAAAGCTTTTGAATGGATAATCTTATCTCTATCTCTTTGGTATTCTCCACGTACCAAACATTCATTGATAGGATGTTTTCTACCTTTAGTGTTGCAAGACAATTGAGCATACTTGCTTAATGTTAATTTTTCAACTTCATTTACGTAATCTTTGTAATTTCTCATACCTACATTTTATTGTTAAATAATTTTGTAGTCAATAATATCTAAAAATACCCATTAAAGATGTCTTAAAATTGGTACAATTATTGGCAAAATAGGGTCAAAAAAACTTTTTTTAGGAATTTTATTATGTGTATGCGTATAATATAGTGAGGAGTTTTCAAATGGACGAATATACAAAATTCATCGAAGAACTAAAGATGAAGGCAGATTTAACCGATGTAGTTAACAAATACACGCCAGTTATGAGACGTGGTTCTAACTATTTTGCAGTATGTCCACTTCATGCAGATAAAGGTCCATCGTTCTGTATATATCCAAATTCAAACTCTTATTATTGCTTTGGCTGTCACGCAGCCGGAGACGTAATTAAATTCGTTGAGGAGATTGAAAGAGTAGACTTTAAAGAAGCTGTTGAAATCCTTGCGAAAAAATACAATATGGAAGTTCCTCAATTTAAGGGAGATAAATCTCTTCAAGGAGAGAAAAAGAAAAGAGATAGAATCTACGCATTAACTCGTGATGCAGCGCTTCATTATTACCAAAACTTAATGGGACCAAAGGGAGCACCTGCTAGAGAATATCTAAAGGGACGTGGATTATCTCAAGAGACTATAACAAAATTTGGTTTAGGCTATGCCATAGATAAATATGACTTACCAAGATTCTTAAAGGATAAGGGCTACACATACGAAGAGATGGAAGAAGCTAAAGTTGCATACAAAACTGCAAAAGGTGGAGCATATGACCCACAAGCAGAAAGATTTGTAACTCCTATTATGAACAGAACTAAAAATGTTATTGCATTTGGCGGTAGAGTTTTAGGAAAGCCACAAGATGGAATCGCAAAGTATTATAATTCTATCTTCAATAAATCAAATGAATTATTTGGACAACATATCGTAAAGACACTAAGAAATCTAAACGATGTGGTACTCGTTGAAGGATATATGGATGTTCTATCTTTATATCAAGCAGGCATCCCAAATGCACTTGCATCAATGGGCACAGCTCTAACACCAGGGCAAGCACACGTAATTAAGAATTTCGCAAAGAAAGTATATTACATGTACGATGGCGATGAAGCTGGACAAAAGGGAATGCTAAGAGGCGTAGACATATTAAAGAAAGAGGGATTAGATGTAAAGGTTGTAGTTTTAGATCCATCTCAAGCAAAAGACCCTGATGAATTTATTCAAAAGTTTGGGGCTAAGGCTATGAGAGATAAGATTTATTCAACAGCCATCCCAATGTATGAATATAAGATTCTAAATGTACTAAAAGACTACAATTTAAAATCACCAGAAGAAAGAGGCGAATTTGCAAGAGCTGCAATGGAGTGTATTAAAGATATTCCAACTCGTGCTCAAGCTGAACCTTTAATCAACTATATTCAAGCAAAATCAGGCATTTCATCTCAAAGTTTATTTGAGATGTTTAATGCACTAAAATCAGGAGAAGAAGTAAAGATTTCTACTCCACAAGCAAAGCTTCAAAACGATAACTATACAAGAGCTTTAAGATTTATCCTATTTGCAGCGTATGGTGGTGTCGATGGAGTAAGTGTAAAGGATGAATATTCTGATTGCTTTAAGAACAAAGACTTACAAGAATTGTATGAAAACTTTAGAGCACATCAAGGAGATTTAACAACAGAGGATTTAGAAGAGATAAGAGATACAAACGAAGAAGCAAATGCAGTTTTACTTGCAGGCGCTGCTATTGGCGAAGATGTAGCAAAGAAGAATTATGAAGCTTGTAGAAAATTCGTACTTCTATCTTCATCTGAAGAAAAATTGAAACAACTAAATATGCAACTTGAGGAAACAAAAGACGAACAAGTAATAAATGATCTTTTAATTCAAATTGCACAAACTACAAATTATATTAGAAACATAAAGCAAGGGAAATTGGAGGTATAAATGGACAATACAGAAAACCAAATGTATGAAGAAGCAATCGCAAAACTAAAAAGCAATGCTGAAGACAAACTAATTACAATTGATGCTTTAGACGCATTAGGACTTAGTGTTGACGATAGAGTTGCTATCTGTGCATCTCTAAAGAAAGAAGGCTATGAAATAGAAGAGACAAACGAAATCGAAGTAGATAAGGCTTTACTTGATGATCTTGGCTCTGAAACAGCAGCTGATGACTCAGTTAAAATCTATTTAAAGCAAATCGGACAAGTAGCACTTTTAACTAGCGATGAAGAAACAAGATTGGCTGTTCAAATGGGCGATGCTGCTCAAGCTAAGCAAAAACTTGATGAAGGTAATCTAACAGAAGATGAAAAGATTGGATACCAAAAAGTTTATGCTTTAGGTATGAGAGCTAGACAAAGATTAATCGAAGCTAACTTAAGATTAGTTGTATCTATTGCTAAAAAGTATGTAAATAAGGGCATGCAATTCTTGGATTTAATTCAAGAAGGTAACATGGGTCTTATGAAAGCCGTTGAAAAATTCGACTATACAAAGGGATTCAAGTTCTCTACATACGCTACATGGTGGATTAAGCAATCTATCACACGTGCTATTGCAGACCAAGCTAGAACAATTCGTATCCCAGTTCACATGGTTGAAACAATCAACAAGGCTGGTAGAATTTCTAGACAATTACTTCAAGAATTAGGTAGAGAACCAACTCCAGAAGAAATCGCTGAAAAGATGGGCGTTCCAGTAGAGAAGATTAACGAAATCCAAAAGATTTCTCAAGATCCAGTATCTCTAGAAAAGCCAATTGGTGAAGAAGAAGATTCAAAGATGATCGACTTTATCGAAGATAATGATACTCCATCTCCATCAGCTTTATCTGAAGCTACAATGCTAAGCGATAAATTAAACGAAGTTTTAGCTACTCTAACTCCAAGAGAAAATGAAGTTATCAGACGTAGATATGGTCTTGATGATGGTAAGCCAAAGACTTTGGAAGAAGTTGGTAGAGAATTCAACGTTACTCGTGAAAGAATCCGTCAAATCGAAGCTAAGGCTTTAAGAAAATTACGTCACCCAGGACGTGCAAAGAAATTAAAGGACTTCTTAGACGAAGATTCATATGACTATTGATAAACGCCTAACGGCTGTTGTAAACGAGATTGAAGGAAACACTTTAGTTGATTGCGGTTGTGATCATGGAAAAGTTACTTGCGAAGCTTTGCTTCAAAAGAGAGTAAATAAAGTTATCGCAACCGACATTAGCTCAAAGTCACTAGAGAAGTGTTTTAATCTCGCAAAGAAATTGAAACTTGAAAATGTAGAGTGTAGATGCGGAGATGGTCTTGAAGTTATAAAAGATGACGAAGCAGATATTGTATGTATTGCTGGTATGGGCGGATATGAAATCATAAAGATTTTGAGTAATGCGCCAAGTGGTATAAAAAAATTAGTTTTATGTCCACACCATGATACAGTAGCGCTTCGCGAATTCTTGCAAAAATCATATAAGATTGAAAAAGATTATGCGATTTATTGTGATGAACATTTTTATAATCTAATCGTAGCAACAAAGGGAAGAGATAAACTTTCAGATAAGGAATTATTGCTTGGCAGAGATTCGCTAGAGAATGAGGATTATAGAAAGCAACTTTTAGCTTTAAGAGAAAAGTACACAAAAATCCAAAATATGGATGTACCAAAAGATAGATTTGACGAATGTCAAAGATGTATAAAACTTATTGATGGAGAGTTAAATGGAAGCAAAAAAGATATTTAAAATTATTGAAAAGCATGCACCTTTATCACTTCAATTAGATTTTGATTCTTCAGGATTTAATGTAGGGAATAGAGATGCTGAAATTAATGGTATTTTAGTATCTGAAAATGTAACTCATGAAGTTATTAAAGAAGCGATAGATAATCAATGCAATTTAATAATTTCACATCATCCAGCTATCTTTGGTGAGAATATTGATGCATTCACACAAAGTATTGTTCAATATGCTCATGATAATGAGATAACACTATATAGTGCACATACAAACTTGGACGCTACAAAAGATGGGCTAAATGATGAATTAGCAAAAATCTTAGGTGTAGAGGTCGAAGAAGGATATGGCACTTGCTCAAGAATTGGTCATTTTAAAGATTGTGGTACACTTGAGGAAAAAACAAAATTAATTGGTGAACTTTTAAACGATACACATATAAGAACTGTTGGGGATAAAAACAGAGTTTTGAAGAGAGTTTGTATCTCTTGTGGATCGGGCGGAAGAGATGACGATTTAGTTGAAGAACTAAAAGATAAGGATATCGATGTTCTTATCGGGGGCGAAAATAAGTTGTCATTAGCAATAAAAATGAAATATTATGATATATGTCTTATCGAAGTAGGCCACTACGATAGCGAGATTATGTGTAAAGACATTTTCGCAAGATGGTTACAAGATGTAGGCGTAAAAGTTGTAAAGAGTACAAGTGATGTTAGTCCTTACAACAAATAAAGGAGAAAAAGATGAACATAGCAAAAGTTTTAGAATTACAAGATCTTTATATTGAAGCAGGTAAGATTCATAAGGAATTCGAAGAATCTGAGATCAATAAGGAATATACAAAGGCTAAAGATAATAGATCTGCAGCTAAAAATGCAATTCAAGAAGTTTTAAGACAAGCTGATGAATACCAAGTTGCTCTAGAAGCTCTAGGTAAGCAAATTCAAGCGCTTGCAGAAGAAGCAAAGGAAATTGCTGATTCAGACTATGAAGGCATTGATCTTGATGAATTAGAAGATGAAAAGGGTGAAATTGAAAACTGCAAGAAGGAAGTTCAAGCTATGATTTCAAAGGCTGATGGAACAAAGTCAGCTCTACAAAACTTATTCAGAAGAGTTAGTCAAGCTGCTAATGAATACAAGAAATTCGATGCTAAGAGAAATGAATTAAAGCCAGCATTTGAAAGCAAGAGTTTAGAAATTAAGCAAAAATTCGATACAGTTAATGAAAAGATAAAGGCATTAAAAGAATCTATGAACGAATCTGATGTTGCTCTATATGAGCAAACAAAGGCTACAGTTGGAAAGCCAAGAGTTGTTGTTAAGTTAACAGAAATGAACTGTGGCGGTTGTGGTATGGCTCTTGATCCAAGTGCTTATCAAAAGATTATCCAAGATAAATGTGGTAAGTGCCCAAGCTGCAATAGATTAATCTACGTTCAAGAATAATGAAGATTGAAAAAACAAAATCTGTAATATTACGTCCTCTACTATTAGGTCTAATTGGCCTTCTTGTAGGGGGCGGTCTTTTTATTTATTATTACTACTTCAACGAGGATACATCCGTTGCTGCATATGTTATTAATGGTGCAATTGGATTAATCGGCGTTGTAGGTATTATCTCAACAATTGGACTTGGTATTGTCCAATATCTAAAATTAAAGACTAAAAAAGATGGCGAGATTATTATGGCTACATATGTATCTCATAAAACAAATGTAACTATATCTAAAGTGAATTATTACATGGTTACATATAAATATGTAGAAAACGGTGTAGAGGTTTTAAAGACGTCAAAGAGCGAATTTGAGTGGAAAGAAGTATTAACTCTCAAAGCAGTAAATGAATTTCAAATTAGATGCCTAAATGGACGCGTAGTTTTGGATTGCGATTTAAACAAAATGTTTGAAGAGAATAAAGATGCAGTTTTAGAACTAGAAGCTCGTTATAACAAGGCAAGAGAAGAAGTAGATAAGATTATTAACAAATAGCTTCAAACATTTCAATATTACATAAATTATATATATTTTTAAGCATTTTTTAAACGTTTCAATGATATAATGACCCCGGGTTACTAAAAGAGGAAACAAAAATGAGAAGAGGACTAATTATATTTTTAGCCGTAATGGCATTAATATTTAGCGTAATTTTGTGCGCTTGCGAAAAGCCGGAATACATTGATGATCCAAGCGTTGATCCAAATGGAAATTTAACATATTTGTCTAATGATGCTGGTGTTGTTATCACAGGGGACTCTTTTCCAAGAGGGACAACAATAGAACTTAAGGAAATTACAGATAAAGAAATATTAGATGAAGTCACACAAGCAACAAAATCTTCAGACCATTATTTGTTTGGGGATAATTATGTCGTTTCAATTATAAAGATAATCGATGTGTCGTTATATGATGGAAATAATAAATTAGAAGTATCAAATCGTTTGAATTATACAATCCCGATTTCACTACTTGGAGTTGATTCGTCAATTTGTTATCAATGTGCACTATTCAAAATTACAGATAAAAATATGGTAAAGTATATTGATGTGGATAGAATTAATGAAGAGTATTTCTCTTTTAAATCGTTCGCAGCAAAGTATTTAGTGGTTGTTAAATGGGAAGAAGCGCCATGTAAGCATGTGAATATAAGTGAATTTGACGACGGATATCCAGCAACAATCTTTAACTCTGGCCTAAAGCCACATTATTATTGTTGGGATTGCAGAAATTACATAGATGAAAACATGAATATTGTGACTTATGACGATTTAGTAATACCAAAGCGCTCAAGGAATATCGATTTATATGTAAATGGAGAGAAGAAATCTACTTTTAAAGAAGGAGAAGAGGGCGAACATCATACGATTAATTGGGAATTAACTGGTGTTAGTTTAAATGCTGGAGATTCTATATCTTTAATATCTCAGGATGAAGAGCCTATCACATATGCAATTGAACCACAATATGAAACAAATATAGACAAAAAAGGTAAGATCCGTAGTGATGTAGAATCTGCGACTTTAAAATTATATTATGATGGCTTGCATTGGAATTCGACTTCGCAAGAATATTCTGAAAAAATGTATTTGTGGGTTTCTGGTGTTAACTATTACTATTTTGGTAACGTATCACGTACTTCTTTAACATGGGATGCAATAGAGGATACAAGAGATAACGGAATAATATCATTTAATAATGTATCCCCAAACCCTGGAACATATGAAATTTATTATCGAACAGATGACGGACTAACAAAGATTGAGAACGTAGTATTTACTAAAGCTGAAGCTACTAGTGCTATTTCTATTTATACAGACTCAGTGCGATTCAACAAATCTGGATTATATAATGTTACATATAACACTAACACAAATACAGCAGAAATAAGCGTTATAGAAACTTTCTATGATATGTTTTGGGTATATGAATGGGAAGGGGAAAGAAAGAATTTCCCATATTATAGTTATCGAAAATATGGAATCAGATTAAGCAGTTACACAGAACTTACAAATTTGTTTGTCCAAAATGCTGGAGACAAAATATCGTTTTATGATTCAGATTATTCAACTAATGCTATAGAAGTAACTATTGCTGACAATAGTAAAGAATTTATTAAATACAACGATGAAGATAAGAGCGTAGAGTTTATTAAAAATGGAGTATATGAGCTAACTGTTAGCTTTTATAATAGAGAAATATCTGTAAAGCGAAAAGGTGATTTAGCATACAAATTTAGAGCTTACATTTTCCCTACTAATGCAGGTGGCGCATCTCCTATTATTTTAGAAAAAACACAAATTGCTAATTTATACGAAATATCTCCGGATTTTTTAATTTATCCAGGAGACAAGATGCACATCGATAATGAATATGATAGTGTACATGATTATTTTGAATTATCTGATTCAAATGATGCGCAATATGCTTATGTGATTAATAATAGAGCTCTTTGCTTTGCAAAAGGTGGAAAGTATAAAATTATATTCGATGCTGAAACAAAGAAAATAGACCTTGTATTAATAAGAGAATTGACGGAAGATGAAGCCTTAATACCAACAAATTTGGTGTTATTTGCAGAAGGCGACTATTATAGTCAAACACAATATGATTTGGTAGTTAATTCAGAAAACAAAGACGAATTATATGCTGTAATTACAATTGATCGTGATCGTAGCTATATAGATAGCAGTTCAAAAAATTCAATAAAATTTCTAGATAAAGATAAACGAATAATATCAGAGTGCTCAATCGATGCCGCACTTGCTGAGAAAGCATGTATCCACGAAACTTATAGTCAAATTTCTATATATTTCTATAAAGCAGGGAAGTATATAGTCTACATTAATAAGACAACATATAGTGTTAGAGTAGAAGAAGTTATAGCATAATTGTAAACCGGAGAGAAAATGAAAAAAAGTTTATTAATTATATTAGCAGTCATAGTTTTAACTTTTAGCATATTATTATGTGCTTGCTCTGACACAACACAAACACAAGATTTAACTATAAATACAAATACTGGAATTGTTTTGGAAGGTGCAGATATTAGTTCAAATACTAATGTGTCTCTTGTACGAGTAACAAGTGAAGAAGAGTCGAGCATAGAAAAGATTGTTAATAATCAATTATTAACAGATAGTTTTACAAGAATATATATACACAAATTAATTAATTCTTCAGATGAATTAGATTTTGAACTAAATAATGATATAACTGCAACAATCGATTTTAGTCGAATTCAATTTAGTATAGGCGAGAGTTATAGTTCGAGATTATATGTGCTTGATAATAACTATCAATTAGATTTTTTGACATATGAATTGAGTGAAGATACGGTTAAGTTTACTTCAAAACCTTTTAAGTACATTATAACAATTAGCGGAGAAGCGTCTTATTCTCAATCATATAATGATCCTCATGATTGTGCAGCGGGTGAGCATAATTTGCAATTATATAATGCTATAGAACCAACGTTTGAAACAAATGGATATAAAGCTTACTATGTTTGTTTAAATTGTGGTAAGCATTATGATATTAATCATAATGAGATTTCTTCAATTAAGGAGCTAAGAGAGCCAAAACTATCTCAACATATTCTATTGTATGTAAATGGCGAAAAGAAGGGTGAATTTACTCAAACAAATACTAGAAAGCCAGAATGGAGCTTTTCTGGTATAGATTTAAAGAAAAATGATGTAATTACTTTTGTGGATGCAGATTATAATACAAGAACTTATAATCAAGTACCAGAAGAAGATACTAATATATTAGAAGGCGGAATTGTTCATAATGATGTGGACAATGCAACTATTACTTTAAAAGCAGATTATAAGGGATCTTCTTTTGTAAGATCTGCGGTTTCTGGAAGAACTTTTGATTTTTACTATCGAGACAATCATTATCAACCACATTTAATCGAACCAGATAAAGATGGTAATTGTGTATTAAGTGATATGAGATTTAGAAGAAACGCTCGATATTGCTTTTATGAGCAAAAGACAAGTACATATAATATATTAGATATTACTTTAGGAACAGAATCCGACGAGAGTCAAATAACTATTGATTCAAAGAACTTTAGTTTTAAAGAATCTGGAATATATAATATATCATTCAATGTTAATACTAAAGTATTAAATTTTGAATTAGTCTCTATCGCGCCAACAGCAATATCTTCAATTTCCTTTGCTGATATTTCTGGCAATGGGTTCCATATAGAATTTACTGAATCGGATGGAGAAAACCCAGATTGCACTGTAAGAAAGAACTTCTTAGCAGTTGATGGCCGAAATAGTTTTACTGTTTCTGGTTCAAAAGGAGAAATAAATGATTTGACTGTTGCTTCTGGAAGTGAAAAATATATTACAATTGACACAAACGGAAGAACAATTACTTTTGTAGAAAACGGTAGTTTCGATGTTAAAATTGACGATTTTACACATGAAGTCTATATTACAAAAGTTGGAGATGCCACTCCTGATTATAGAATCCTTATCGGAGCTTTAGGCCGTAAAGATGCTTATTATGAAATGGAAAAGGGAGATGCTGATAATATATTCGTTAAGAAGAATATAATTATTCGTTCAGGAGAATATATATGGGCTACAAATTTAAAAGATGGCAATAGCCGTTTCCATACTTTAAAAGAATCAAGCGATTTAGATTATGCGAGCAATTCAGACAGATTGTCTTTTAAGAAAAGCGGCTTATACAACATTTATTTTGATGCGAGCAATTATAAAGTTGATATTGAATTTGTAAGAGACTTAAATAACGATGAAATAGTGATTCCAAATACAGTCTTTAATTCTTCCGTAGAGGGACTATATCAAGAAGAGTATTACTTATCTCAAAATCCAAATAATTCAGACGAATTAATGCTTAAACGTATATACATTACTACTACGGACAAAAATTATTATGTAGAGTTTTATAAAGATAATTATAGAATGAGTGATGTTTCTATGGAAGGAGAAAGCGATTATTTCGAAATAGAGACAGGTCCTTATCATCCTGGAAAGGTTCATTTTAAAACAACAGGTATTTTTAATATATACATCAACAAATATACTCATGTTATGAGAGTAGAGAAAGTATAGAACTATTCAAGTTATAAATGAATAAGCGCTTCAATTTGAAGCGCTTTTAGTCTGTTTGAATAATTTATTGATTAGATAGATTTAACCAAATCTTGCATGTTATACATGCCTGGCTTTGTAAGTGTAGTTAAATACTTAGCAGCACGAATAGCACCTTTAGCAAATACAGCTCTAGATTGAGCTTCGTGAGCAATTGTTACGATTTCATCTTGAGAGATGAACATAACATCATGCTTACCAACGATTGTACCGCCACGAACTGCATGGATTCCGATTTCCTTCTTCTCACGCTTTTTGTTTGTTTCCTTTCTGCCATAAACGAATTCTTTACTGTTATTGTATTCTTCGTTAATAGCATCAGCGATAGCAATAGCTGTACCAGATGGGGCATCAACCTTTTGATTGTGGTGTTGTTCAATAATTTCAATATCACAATCTTCTTTTAGAAGTTGGCTAGCCTTTCTACATAAATCGATTAGTAAGTTAATACCAAGACTCATGTTGCTTGATCTAAAGATTGGAATAATCTTTGATGCTTCTTTGATTTGATTTAATTGAGCATCTGAATATCCTGTAGTGCAGATTACGCAAGGAACCTTGTTCTTTGTAGCGTAAGCTAAGATATCATCTAGAGCATCTGGTCTAGAGAAATCAATTAGGGCATCAACTTTAACGTTGATGTCACTTGCTGATTTAAATACTGGAACATCAAATTTTGCTGGGTCAGCGAACTTATCTACGCCACCAATTAAAGTAGCTTCAGTATCGTTTGTTAATCCGTCGATTAACATCTTACCCATCTTTCCGCCAATTCCGTAAATTAAAATATTCATTTTTCACCTATATAATATTTAGTTCTTTCATTAAAGCTTCAAGCTTTTGAGCCTTTTCATCACTCATTGGAGTTAAAGGCATTCTTAGAATGTTCTTGCAAAGACCCATTCTGCTAGCAGCATACTTAACAGGGATTGGGTTAACTTCGTAGAATAGTCCAGCAAATAGTGCCTTATATTTTTCAAATATAACTTGAGCTTTAGCATAGTCGTTATCCATACAAGCTTTAACAATTGAAGCTGTTTCCTTTGGAAGGATGTTTGAAGCAACTGAGAATAATCCAGCGCCACCAGCTTGCATAGCTTCGATAATCATTTCGTCATCACCAGAGTAGTAGTTGATTTGAGAACCTTTACAAGCCTTAGCCATCTCAACGATTTGCTCAGCCTTGCCGCAAGCATCTTTAATACCTTGAACGTTCTTTAAATCAGTCATTCTCTTTAGTGTTTCAGGAAGAATGTTTACACCTGTTCTTGGTGGAACATTGTAAGCGATAACTGGAACAGGAGAAGCTTCAGATACAGCTTTGTAGTGTAGGTATAAACCATTTTGTGTACATTTGTTGTAATAAGGAGTTACAACAAGTACTGCATCAGCGCCAAGTTTTGCAGCTTCGATTGAATTCTCAATAGAAGTTCTTGTGCAGTTTGTACCTGCACCAACGATAACTGGCACACGATGGTTAATTGTCTTAATACCGAACTTAATAACTTCAAGCTTTTCAGCAGGAGTCATTGTAGGTGGTTCACCTGTTGTTCCAGCAATTAGAAGGGCGTCAATGCCGTTTTCGATTTGTGTCTCTAATAATTTTTCAAAAGCTTCGTAATCAATTCCATCTTCTGTGAAAGGAGTGATTAGAGCTGTTCCTGTTCCTTTGAACATAATTTACCTCTTAGATTTTGTTGTTTTTGATCATGTATTCAGCGATTTGTACAGCGTTAGAAGCAGCACCCTTACGAATGTTGTCTGCGCATACCCATAGGTTACATCCGCTTTCTACTGTGTCATCTAGACGGATACGTCCAACATATACTTCGTCATGTCCTGTAGATAGGATTGGCATTGGGTAAACATTGTTTGCAGGATCGTCCATAATGATGATGTGTTCTTGTGTCTTTAGGGCAGCAATAATGCCTTCCTTTGTAACTGGCTTTTTGAATTCAAGGTTGATTGATTCAGAGTGAGAGTTTAGAACTGGAACTCTAACTGTTGTAGCTGTAACCTTGATTGATTGGTCACCTAGAATCTTCTTTGTTTCCCAAATCATCTTCATTTCTTCTTTTGTATAACCATTTTCCATGAAGATATCAATGTGTGGAAGACAGTTGTTAGCGATTTGGTATGGGAACTTCTTTGTTTGATATTCTGTTCCGTTAACAAATGCTTTTAATCCTTCGATTAAATCATTGTATCCAGCAACACCAGCACCTGATACGGCTTGGTATGTGCTATATACAACTCTCTTGATACCGAAAGCATCATTTAATGCCTTTAGTGGAAGCATAGCTTGAATTGTAGAACAGTTTGGATTTGCGATGATACCATGGTTCCAATCGATATCTTGTGGGTTAACTTCTGGAACAACAAGTGGAACATCTTTGTCCATTCTCCATTGTGCAGAGTTATCTATTACTAAAATGCCATGTTTAACAAATACTGGTGCAAATTGCTTAGATGTAGCACCACCTGCAGAGAATAATGCGATATCGCATTTTCCTTCTAGCTTAGCAACGTTTTCATCTGTAAGTTCAATAACTGTATGATCTTTGCCCATAAAGTTAATAACCTTTCCAGCGCTCTTTGCTGAAGCAAATAAGTAGTAGTTATCTACTGGTAATTGTTTTTCTGTTAGAACTTCAAGGAATTTGTTTCCTACCATTCCAGTTGCACCGACAACGGCAATATTGTATCTTTTCATTATTTATGTCTCCTTTTGACAAAATATTTATTACAAAAAAAATGTGCAGTTAATAGAGACCGCACAACGTAGCTTAAAGCACTCCATCATCACGATGACAGTCGGCAAGATGTTATCTTACAAACCAGCTAAATTAATGACAAGTTTCAATTTAACTTCGGCGATGGTTCCTTTCGTTAGTACTCCTTGCAGCATTTTGTCTAATTACTTTTAAACACCGCGCCTCTATAAACTACGTGAATAGTAGCACATAAATATAAAATATGTAAAGCGAAATAAATATATTTATATAATAGGTTTGTTAATTTTGTAAAAATAGTGTATTATCTTAATGAATTAATTTTCCGGAGAATAGAATATGAGCATGGTTCAAACATTAGCGAGCAAATTAACGCTAACAACAGATTTAAGCCCAGTTGAGAGAGATAGAAACTATAAGGGAAGAATTAGACAAATATTCTCAACTATCTCAGCTCATCCTCTACAAACACTTCTAATTAACTTAATGGGAGTTGTTTTCTGGGCACCTTTATTTATTTTGATTTTCTACATTCTACCATATGTTGGTGAAGCAGGAGTTTTAGCAAATTACACATTTGCTGGATCTTTAGGAATCGGTTATGGAGCAACTGATCCTGCCGTTATCGCACAAGCAATTCAAGAATTATATGATGTAAGAATTCTATATACAGCTTGCTATGTAATTCCTTGTGTTATGTTCGCATCAATTGGTATGAGCGGTGTATATAACTGCATGAGAAACCTACTTTGGGGCGTTGAATGCAAAACTTTGAAGCATTTCTTTGTAGGTATTAAGCGTCACTGGTATAAATTCTTAATCGTATACACAGTACTTGCTGCTATTGCAGTTGGATTTTTAGTTTCACTTTTAAATATTAGGGCAGGATTCGAAACAGGATACGGCGCTTCAGCTGGCTGGTGGGTATTAATGATATTCATGGGTATTATTGGACTATTGGCTGCTATGTATTCAATGATTCTACTTCCAATGCTAGTTACATATAAATACGATACAAAGTGGTATAAGAATTTTGCTATTTGCTTAAAGAATTCAGGTATCATTGTTTGCATATCACCACTTCAAATTATGTTTGTAACTTTGTTAATCGCAGCTCCTATGGCTCTATGCTTAATTAAGAGCATTGCACTATGGATTGTTGTAATTCTTGGTGTATATGGAATTGTATTCTATGTATTAACAAATATTGCTTATTCTCAATTCTATTCAGATAACTACATCTTCTTCTTATACAACAGAAATATGGAAGAAGCTAAAAAGCAACAAGCAAGAGAAGCTAAAGCTTATAGAGATCAAAAGGCTAAGCAAAATAAGCAAAATAACACATCAAATAAAAAGCGTAAGAAAAAATAATGGAAGCATATTCTATCCTTGCAAAATATTATGATTCTTTAATGAAGGATTTTAATTATGATGCATATACCGACTTTATAAAGGGATATGTAAAGGGCGAGGGTATAGATTTATGCTGTGGCACTGGAGAAATGACTATTCGTCTTGCAAAATTAAAATGCAAGATGATAGGAATGGATCTATCTCAAGAAATGTTAAACGAAGCTCGTAACAAAGCTAGAAAGAATTTCCAAAACATTATATTTATCCAAGAGAATTTAAAAGATTTTGAAGCCCCACACAAAATGGATTTCATTACATGTGTATGCGATGGCTTTAATTATGTAGATAATAATTCTTTAATTGAATCAATAAATAATATTTCTAAATATTTAAAGAGTGGTGCATATCTTATCTTTGATTTCTCATCTGAATATAAATTGAAAAATGTTTTAGGGAATAATACATTCTGTGAAGATAGAGATGATGTTACATACATCTGGGCAAATGAATTAAAAGAAGATAGAGTTGAAATGCAAGTATCTTTCTTTGAGCCTAAATCTGAAGATTTATATCAAAGAATAGATGACAACCAAACTCAATATATTCATTCTTTAGATATCGTTAAAGAAGCGCTTAATAAAAACTTTGAATACAGCGTATTTGACGGCGAAAAATTCACTGACGCAAAAGACGATTCATTAAGATATTTAATTATCGCAAAGAGGAAATAAAATGGACACAATAAAAAGAGCAATGTTATTTGAAGGCAAGGCAATTGTCGATGTATTAGATACAACAGAGATTGTACAAGAGGCCATCAAAGTTCATAAATTATCTGACGATGCAGCTAAAGCTTTAGGAAGAGTTTTAACAATTGGTGCTTTTATTTCTTCAGGATTTAAAGGTGCAGACAACAAATTAACAATCATCGTAGATGGCAAAGGAAATGGCGGAAAGATGGTTGTATCGGCAGATGCTGGCGCAAAGGTTCGTGGATATATCCAAAATCCAAAAGCTATGGGCTCACTAGAGGGCGTTGTAGGTAGGGATGGATATATTAATGTAATTAAAGATTTTGGCCTAAAAGAGCCTTATAATGGGCTTTCAGAGATAGTTTGCGGAAACATCTCAATGGACTTTGCATATTATTTTACAAAATCTGAACAATTGCCATCAGCAATATCTTTAGATATAGATGTTAAAAATGGTGTATGCAAAAAGGCTGCAGGTATTGTCGTTCAACCAATGCCAAATTGTACAGAAGATATAATTGTTATTCTTGAAGATATAGTAAACCAAATGAAGAACATCGCTTCAATTGTAGAAGAAAGAACAGCCCAAGGCGTTATAGATTTCTATTTTGCTCACTTCCCAATTAAGCAATTAGATGATATTAATCCATCATATGTTTGTTCATGTTCAAAAAAGAAAGTATCTGAGATGTTAATGACTCTTGGAAGAAAAGAATTAGAAGACATTATAAAAGAACATGGTAAGATAGAAGTAGGATGTCAATTCTGCGATAAGAAATATACATATCTTGCCGAGGATTTAGATTCAATATTTAGCAAATGAAATTAGTTATCATACCTACAACGTATGAGGAATTAAGAAAGTATGCACAACTAGCACTCGAAGAGAACGATGTTGTAAAAGCTTTAAAATATTATTCTTCAGCGTTGAAAATTCCAAATCTAACACCGCTACAATTGCGTACTCTAAAGAGAGATTACGCAAGATGTTTATCTATGCGTTGTAAATATGGTTATTCAAATAAGGTTCTATACGATCTAATTTCAGATAATAAAAAAGACAAAGAAGCAATGTCTCTTTTGATGTTTAACTTCAAAGCTCTAAATCTAGAAGAGCAAGCTTCTTATTATCAAAAGCAATGCCAAAATTATCTAGATAAACGTGCAAAAGAATTCCAAGACATGCTAAAAGAAAACGCTGGCGAAATGCTTTTAATTGACGGGGAAGAGTTTCCAATTGATGAAATTACAGAAGATCAAATTAAGACTTTTGTAACAGGCGAAACGCTTCAAGATATAAAGCCTAAAAAGCCATCAATTTTTACAGTAATTGACAATAATTCAAAGTTCCAAGAATTGTTCCAACAAGTATATCAAGCAGCATCAACTCAACAATATGCAGAGGCAATAGATATAGCAAATAAAGCTTTAGCTTTAAATGTTAATGAAGATGAGAAATTACCAGTATATTATACAAAGGCTGCAACGCTTATGTTGATGGGCTATACAAGAGAATCTCTAGACCTTGTAAATAGCATTTTATCTAAGTTCCCAAATGATTATGCAACTCGTATTTTAAAGTGCGAAATTATGTCTAATTTGAAGGATAGAGAAGGGCTAATTGAAGAGATAAAATATTTTAATTCAAGGCCACTTGATGAGATCCTTCCATTTGATAGAATCCTAAGTGTATTTTTAAGAAATGCGCTATACGATGAAGGGCTAGAATTTATAAAACCAAGAATGACATATTTTTCAGATTCATACACAATGATGATGTATCTTGGAATGTTGTATTTCAATAAAGGTGAGATTGAAAAAGCTAAATCAGTATTGTCTGAATTAAATGGTCTATATGGCGATTTATGCGAAGCAAGACACCTTTTAAATTACATAAATTATGGTCTAAAAAAGCCATTAACGGTGAACCCTCAACTTGGGGATATTTTCGATTTAACGACTCAATATGTTAACGAATTTTGCTTGTATTTAGAACAAGATGGAGAGGCTGCAGCATCGTACGCAACAATGGATATTAGCAATTTTATTGCTAAACTTCGTTGGGTTGCTCAAAATAGAGCTGAAGAATTGGCGCTTGCCGTCGTTGAAAAAACATACATAATTCGAAACAAAGATCTAAAGAAAGAGACTCAAGAAAAGTTGAAAGAATTGAAAAAGGCAATCGTGAAATTATTGGTAACAGATGACGATTTACCATATATGCTAAGAGAGCTAATTGTTTATTATCAATTGATCTCAAAGAGCAAGGTAGATATAACTGTTGAGGGGAAATTCTATACAGCAAATTGTGTACTTGATGTCTTTAACATGCCAGCAATTTTTATGAGACCAGCAGCGCGTGCTATTGCTTTTTGTATCGTTAGAGGAGAGGAGTTATACGGCAAGGCATATAACTTCATTCACGATTTCAACGCTATCTATCAAGATAGAAAATTTGCTTGGAGAAGTGAGAGTGCAATTTTTGCAACTTATTTATACTATATCTTCGATAAAACAAAGCTTGATGTTATAATTCCAGGCTTCAAATACAGCAAAAAACTATTCGAAAAATATATTGAAGAATTCGCTGGAGATACCATCGAAGATTAACATTTTCTCATAATAAATATATTATTATAATTTTTTCTTGTTTATAAATATTGCGAGTGATATAATTTTTCTTACGAGCGCGAGGAGATATTGCTATGCAATTTAAAAAAGAAGACTTATTTACAATACCAAATATCTTGACTTATGTGAGATTTATTTGCTTGCCAATTTTCTTAGCTTTTATGGGAATTTGCTTTAATTGTGAAGACTCAGCTACAAGAACAGGTTGGCTATTTGCAGGTTTTGCAACATTCATTTTTGCTGAAATTACAGACATTATTGATGGTAAGGTTGCTAGAAAATACAACATGGTAACAGACATCGGTAAGGTCATTGACCCAATCGCAGATAAATTAATGCAATGCTTTGCCATTTTGATGGTAGCTTTAGTTAAGACAAAGTGGGTAGATAACGTTTGGTTTATCTGGGTATTTGTCGGTGTTTTAATTGCAAAAGAAATCGCTATGGGCGTTCAATCTAAATATTTCATGAGAGCTTCAAAAAGACAAGTTGAGCAAATGGCTAACAAAGTTGGTAAGGCTGGTGCAGCTATAAACTTCGTTGGAATCATATTAACATTTGGGCTTGGGGTGGATAATATGTTTGGTTGGTTTATGATGCCTCAAATTATTCTAGACATCCTATACTACACAGATATGGTTGTTCTACTTGGAGCTTGCTTACTTCAAATCTTTGCATTTACAAATTACACAATTATCTATGCAAAGCAATTAAAGAAATTAAAAGAAAGCGGAATTTTGGATACATTAGATAAATTTGGTAATCCATTACCTCAAAGCGTTGAAGAAAATAAAGTTGATGAGGAACAAAAATAATGTTTCTTTTAGCTGCGGATGGCCTATTTAGTTGGGTTCAATTTTCAACAGATAAAATTAAACATCCGCTAGTAATTACTGGACTTGTTATAATTGCGATTGGGATCTTGGCTGCAGCTATTGCAAACCCAATAAATAACCTCCCTAAAGTTCAATCTTGGGAAGAAGAGCATCAAAAAAGCGACACTCTTGTTGCTGGAATACTAAGAATTGGTGGTTATGTGCTAATTGTTTTAGGATGCATTTTAGCTGCCGTTGTGAAATAGAGAATTAAATTACGGAGATAGATAAAAAATGGACATGGAAAAAACTTACAATCCTCAAGAGTTTGAAGGAAGAATTTATCAAGATTGGTTAAAGAATGGTTACTTTACTGCAAAGGTAGATAAGAAGAAAGACCCATTCACAATCGTCATCCCACCTCCAAACATTACAGGACAATTACATATGGGCCATGCTCTTAACGATACAATTCAAGACGTTATCGTTAGATTTAAAAGAATGCAAGGCTATTCTACATTGTGGCTACCAGGAACAGACCACGCTTCAATCGCAACAGAAGTTAAAATCGTTGAGAAGATGAAGTCTGAGGGTATTTCTAAAGAAGATATCGGTAGAGATGGCTTCTTAAAGAGAGCTTGGGCTTGGAAGGAACAATACGGTGGTAGAATCGTTGAGCAATTAAAGAGATTAGGTACTTCTTGCGATTGGTCAAGAGAAGCTTTCACAATGGATGAAAGATGTTCAAAGGCTGTTAAAGAAGTATTCGTAAAATTATACAACAAAGGCCTTATCTATAAGGGAGCAAGAATCATCAATTGGTGTCCTTGCTGTAAGACTGCCTTATCTGATGCTGAAGTTGAATATGAAGAACAACCAAGCCATTTATGGAACATCAGATACCCACTTGTAGATGGAACAGGTGAAATCATCGTTGCTACAACAAGACCAGAAACTCTATTTGGTGATACTGCTGTTGCTGTTAACCCTAACGATGAAAGATATAAAGATATGATTGGCAAGAAGCTAATCCTACCTTTAACAGATAGACAAATCCCAGTTATCGCTGATGAATATGTAGAAATGGATTTCGGTTCTGGTGCAGTTAAGATTACACCAGCTCATGACCCTAACGACTTTGAAGTAGGTTTAAGACATAACTTGGAAGTTATCAGAGTTATGAACGATGATGGTTCATTAAATGAAAAGACTGGTAAATATAACGGAATTCCAAGAGAAAAGGCAAGAGATATCGTTTGCAAAGATCTACAAGATCAAGGCTATATGGTATCTATTGAAGACTATACACACAACGTTGGACAATGCTATAGATGTCATTCTAACGTTGAACCAATCGTATCTCAACAATGGTTCGTTAAGATGGAACCACTTGCAAAGCCAGCTATTAAGGCTGTTAGAGATAAGAAAACTGTTTTCATTCCACAAAGATTCTCAAAGATCTATTTCAACTGGATGGAAAACATCAAGGATTGGTGTATCTCAAGACAATTATGGTGGGGACATAGAATCCCAGCTTATTACTGTGAAGAGTGCGGCGAAATGGTTGTAGCTGAAGAAGCTCCAACAAAGTGTCCAAAGTGCGGATGCACACACTTTAAGCAAGATGAAGACGTATTAGATACATGGTTCTCATCAGCTCTATGGCCATTCTCAACACTTGGATATCCAGAACAAACAGAAGATTTGAAATATTTCTATCCTAACTCACTTTTGGTTACAGCTTACGATATTATCTTCTTCTGGGTAGCAAGAATGATCTTCTCAGGTATTGAACATATGGGCGAAGTTCCATTCCCAGAAGTATTAATCCACGGTATCGTTAGAGATAAATACGGTAGAAAGATGTCAAAGTCTTTAGGTAATGGTATTGACCCACTACAAATCATTGACCAATATGGTGCAGACTCATTGAGATATTCTTTAACTCAAGGTATTGCTCCAGGTAGTGATACAAGATATATCGATGAAAAGACTGAATCGGCTAGAAACTTCATCAACAAGATTTGGAACGCATCACGTTTCGTTTTAATGAACGCTGAAGGAAAGAAGATTCCAAAGATGGGAGAATTTAGATTAAATGATTCAGACAAGTGGATTTTATCTAAATTAAACGCAACAATTAAGGACGTAACAAAGAATTTAACTAAATACGAATTAGGATTAGCTTCAGCTAAGTTATATGATTTCGTATGGTCAGATTTCTGCGATTGGTACATTGAGCTTTCAAAGACAACTCTATATGGAGAAGACGAACAAAAGAAATTAAATACATTATCTGTTCTTCTATACGTTTTAGAGAACATCTTAAAATTAATGCACCCATTCATCCCATTTGTAACAGAAGAAATTTATCAAAACCTTCCAACAACAAAGGGAACAATCGTTCTAGCTTCTTGGCCAGAAGCAAGCAAGAAGTTTGCTTTTGCTAAAGAAAGAAAAGAATTTGAATCAGTAATGGAAGTTATTAAAGCTATCAGAAATACAAAGGCTGAAAGAAATGTAGCTCCATCAAAGAAGGTTGCAATTTCTCTATTCAATACAAATGTTAAGGAAAAGAATGTTACATACATCCAAAAGTTAGCAGGCGTTTCTGATGTTAACTTTATCGATACAAAAGATGGTATAGATAAGAATGCTGTATCTTTATTTGGTACATATGGTGAAGTTATCGTACCACTTGGAGAACTTGTAGATTTAGCACAAGAAAAGGCAAGACTACAAAAAGAACTTGAAGTTATGGAAAAGGAAATTGCAAGAAGCAAGGGTATGTTAAATAACCCAGGATTTGTTGCAAAGGCTCCAAAGAACCTAATTGAAAAGGAAGAAGAAAAGCTTGCCGCTAACACAGATAAGTACAACAAATTAAAAGCACAAATCGAGAGCATGTAATATGGGAAAATATAAGTACTTATTCTACGATTTTGATGGAACAATTGCTAACACCTACGAAGGTGTTGCTGAGGCTATGGAAATGGTTTTCAATGCCTACAATCTTAACGTAGATAAGGCACTATACCCAAAATACATCGGACCACCAATAAATGAGACATTTGCTTCATACTTAGGAAGTAAAGAAAAGGGGTACGAAGCAGCTTATTTATTTAGACAATATTATAACGATAATGGCTGTATAGATAAGACAGTTGCTTACGATGGAATAAAGGAAACATTTAAGTCTTTATATGAGAAGGGATACAAGGTTTGTATCGCTTCTTGTAAAAAGCATGAAGAAGCAATAATGCTTCTAAAGCGCTTTGGATTATACGACTACATAGAATTTGTTTCCGGCCTATGCTATAATGTTAGAGAAACAAAGAGAGCCGTTCTTGAATATGCTGTACAAGAATTAAAAGCAGATATTAAAGATTGCGTCATGATAGGGGATACAAGATTTGACGTAGAAGGGGCAGAAGAATTAGGTATGGATTGCATACTATGTTTGTGGGGATTTGGAGATTATCCAAACATCAAGAACAAGAACGTAGTATATAGAGCAAAAGATCCATATGACGCGGAAAAGTATATTGAGGAATAATTATGAAGAAATACTTTAATTTAACGCTTGATTACATCAAAAGAAATTGGGTGTCAGTTTTATTGCACGTTATTTTCGTTGCATTACTATATACATATTTCATTAGTCCAACAAGCTCATTTGAATATATTATGAGTCATATCGAAACACTAGATGTTAGACATGCTTGGGAAATATTTGTTCAAATCAACGATGGATATAAATGGTCTAGTTGGCAATACATAGTATTCTATTTCTTGGTAATAGCATTTACAGTTATTGTATTTAGCTCATTTATTGGAAATATCCAAAATAAGATGAGATATGGAAAAACTATATATAACGGATTTGGCGGTGTATTTAAAAGAGCAAATGAAAACTTATTTGCTACACTTCGTGCAGGTATAGTTCTTATTATTGCAATGGAATTTTTCGCACTACTTATGAGTGCAGTTATTTATTTTGCTATAAAAGTTACTACAGTTGCAGCCGTTAGAATTATCCTTGTATGCTTAATCGGCGTAATTATTATTGGATTAATGTTCTATGGCGTAGCATGGATTTCTTGTGCGCTTCCAAATATGACTATGAGAAATGAGGGCGTATTTGTAAGTATCAAAAGAAGTATGGCAATGATGAAGGATAAGGAATTAAAGACATTTGGATGCTTTATTATTCCAATTATTATTTCATTTATCCCAATGCTAATTTGTACAGGTTTTGATATCGTATACGATCATATCATTTTAACTATATTTAGATATGTATGTAATTTTGGATTCTATATGTTTAGCTTCTCTTATTACATTATCTTGATGTACGTAATCTTCTTTGAAGTAAATGATATCGAAAGAGAAGATTTAAATCTAGAAAATAAGTGGAGGCTATAAGATGTTAACTAAAAATATTAATAGTGTATTTTTTAGCAAAGCTAATTTAGTATTCAAAATGGTTTTATTCCTTTTGATACTTGTAATGTTAGCAACTGTTGTAGGATTTTCAATTATAGCCCCAATTTCTAAGGGAGTTAGAGCAGATATTGCTGAAGTTGGACTTGGCTTTAAGTTCGGTAGATATGTTCAAGCTTCAATTACTGGAGAGAATGTAGAATTTGCAAGACAAGAATTAATTGATGCTATTTATAAAATAGATGACGTTATTGATGCGTGGCCAGGCGAAGTATTAGGTACCATTATAGCCTTTATCTTTGTTATGGCATTATTTGGTATTATTTATTTCATGTCATATTTTTCTTTATCGGATATTTTAAATCACTTTATGTCATCAAATAGCCATTATGGATTTGGTGCTAATTTGATTGCTAACGCAAGAAAGAGCATTATCTTTGCTTTATGGTATGTATTATATACATTAGGTATATATGGAATAGGATTTACTGTATCAATCGCTCTAGGCCTTGTAATTGGCCGTGTAAGCGCACTTGCTGGATTGTTTATAATGTACTTGCTAGCTTTATCTACATTGGCGCTTAGAAGAGCTCTAACAGCCTTCTGGCTTCCAGGTATGGTAACACTTGGATTAAATTCAAGAGATTCATTCTATAAGAACTTTGAATTATTAAAGGGTAGATTCTGGAAAACATTTGGAGCATATTTTATGTTATATATGATTTCATTTGTTTTATTAGTATTAACTACTTTTGTAACATTTGGCGTTGCATCATTATTTATGTTCGCTGCAATTTGGTTATATTTCGAAATTAGAGATATGGTATGTTTCTATCATGTAAATGGAATGAAATATTATATCGATGAACAAACTGTTGTAAATCCAAAGAAGTTATATAAAGACGCAATTCTTGATGATGAGAACTTTACATTATAAGTTATGATTAAGAAATACATTTAGGGAGAGGCGACTCTCCCTAATTTTATGCAAAACATTTATTAATATATTTTGTTAAAAAATATAGATTTTGTATAATGAATATGATTAGAATGTTTTGTTCTAACAAAAATGAGGTAGAATATGAGAAGAACTAAACTAATTTTTGCTATATTAGCAATTATTCTAGTATGTACTGCATTAGTATTTGTCGCTTGTACAAATGAAGTAGCCCCAGAGGATGTTCATGTACTTGAAATTAAGGTTAATGGAATTGAATACAATGGCAGTGCAATTGTCCCACAAATTCAAGCAGGAAATGATGAATATATACTTGAATGGTACTCAGTATCTGAAGCGGGCGAATTAACTGCGCTAGATGAGGCTCCAAAGAATCCAGGTAGATATAGAGTTGTTGCAAAGCTTAAGAATTATGAAGAAATATCTGCTCAAGCAGATTTTGAAATTTCTAAAGCAAAAACAACAATTGAGATTTCAGATCTAACAAAGATTAGCGATGGAGATGCTGTTAAAGCTCCAACATATACAACTAATTCTGATTCAACAAATGTTATTATAAAATATCGTTCTGTAGAACCAGAAACTCTATGGGTAGATGAAGCTCCAAGCGCTCCTGGTAAATACGAAGTAAGAATCATTATTGCTGGAAATGATAACTATGAAGCAGCTGATGTTACAAAACCATTCACTATTGAAGAAACACCTTTGCTATTTGATCTTAATGTATTAAATTCAGGTATAGAAGTTAGTTTCTTTGCCTCAAAAGATAATAAGATAATAGATGTATGTGCTGATTCAGAAGAAGCATTTTTTATAAAGAGCTTTTTAAAATCAAATAACGCTGTAGGAAAGAGCGTTGAAGAAGTTGTTAATTTAGCGATTGAGTTCTTCAACGATAATGCTTATTTGTTAAGCCCTAATTTTAATAAAGTTAGAATTCAAGCAGAGACAGACAGTTTAAAAACTTTAGTTGAAAATACAGTTAAAGCAAAACTACAAAGTTTGAATTTAACAAGTAAAGTTGACAGCCGTGTCTATGATCCTAATGTAGATATAAGAAGTTATGCATTTAATTGTTTCCTATACGAATATGACCAAGATTATGTTTATGCTCTAAATATGGACGCCCTAAAGATTAAGTTGTTAAAGCTAAGAGAATTGTCAGATTCTTTCCAAAATGAAGCAGTTGAAGCTTTGTTCACTAGAATTCGTGCAAAAGAGGTTCTTGCTGCAAAATTAAATTATGCAAAAACTCAACTTCAAGATAATCAAGCAATGTTAACTGAAATAGATGGTTGCTTAGCAGAATTAAATAGTTCTTTTGAAACATTCTTATCTGGATATGAAGATAATTATTTAAGCCCACAATATCATTATCCATTTTATATTCTTTCGGGTTTAAGAGAAAATTTAGTAAATGCTATAAAAGAGAATAAAGATCAAGCGAACTATCACTATGCAAGCGTTCTTTCTAATTACAATGGCTATGATGAATATGAAAGAGATGCCCAATTGCGTACATTGTTTAACACTTATAACGATATGTATGCAGAATTAAACAAAATTGCAAATTTGAATGTTACTATTCAAATCGATGAAGATAAAATAGCAAAAGATTGTTTAGACGCATTTAGCTCAAAATATGCTAAGTATATTAATCTAAATTATTACACAGGTGAAGGATTGTTCGTAGAAGGCGAAAAAATATACTATTATGCAAATGAGCAATTAAATAAAACATATTATATAGCAACTCTAACAGATAGTAACCATGTGCCTGAACTTGTAGGTATGACATATGAGTTTGATGGCATTGTGGCTGAAAGTGATATTCATAAAACAGCGCCAAAGAGAATGTATTATGCAATGTATTTATTGGATAACTCTAATAATATTATTGAAAATAAGATTGTTGGAATGGGCAATGAAGAATTGATGCATCACACATTCTTTGAAATAAATAACGGAATTGAAGTAAGAATGGCAGAAGGTAATCCAATTTCTTCAATCGTTGTTCAAAATAATTGTGGATATGATTATGGCCCTGTTACATATGTATTTACAAAAAATGATAGTGACGAAATTAAGGCATATTTATATATGGGCGAATATACAACACAAGAAGCATTAGCTCTTCCATGTTTTGATGTAGTTAACTGTACGTTAGATAGCGTAACAAGTACAATTCGAATTGATGCTCCTATAGGATTCCCAAGCATTTGCTTTGAAATTGATGATCAAGACAATGTATCTGTATTAACTGCAGAAGCAATGATAATGTATGGTGCGCAATTTGATTTAGCTAACTCACCTTATGCTAATACAATTGGTTGTGTCGAAGTAAATGGAGAGAAGATTGCATATTTAACAATATCTAATTTCTACTATTCTCCAGGATATAATCCATATTATTACACATTAAAAGGAACATGGTCTATAGAGGACGATATCTTAACTGCGGTAGTTAATGGTGTTGAATATTTGTTTGATACTGCAAATGATATGGGATTTATTAGATGTAATATTATAAAAGATGAATTTACATACAATGGATCAGCAGTAACTCCATTAGTATCAACTGATGATTTTGATCTTGAATGGTATACAGTTGGCGCGTATGGAATGTTAACAAAATTAGATGGCGCTCCAAAGAATGCAGCTAATAACTATAGATTAATTGCAAAATCTAAGACAATTGACTGTTTAATTTGTGTAGCAGATTTTAAAATAATAGAATAAACGCATTTGAATCATAAATATGCTAGGGCAACACCTAGCATATTTTTTCGCGAAAAAATTCCGACCATAGTGCTTTGGTCGGATTTATTTTCGATTGCCTTATAGGTGACGTTAAAACCCGCGTTATATGCAGGGTGGGTCCACTATGTAATGGTTTTTGTAATCCTCTGGTAGATATTTCTAAAAGAGGCGCGCCAGCTGCCATTCACCTCATGTCCCTTTTAAAGAATTGGGGGTACATGTGCACCCATAAGGTTCATTATTATTATAAGCACGCTAAAAGAATTATATCAATACTTTGGGCAAAAATTTTACATTCGTTGGCATGGTGTGACAGGGGTGCAACAGCCGATAAATACGAGATTTTTTGAATTTCTCGAAAAAGTGTGACAATGGGTGTGACAAGTAATTTGTCCGATGAGACCTAAAGAAAAAGAAATTTTCTTTTGCCAATATACCCCTTTTGATATATAATATAGTGCGTAAATTATAAGAAGGCGAAATATGGAAAGAACAACATTAAAAGAATTGAACACAAACTTTGAATCATTTGGTGGTAAGCAAGTCCTAGTTTATGGTTGGGTTAGAACAATCAGAGACAGCAAGAACTTTGCTTTTATCGAACTACACGATGGTACATTTTTTAAGACAACACAAATCGTTTTAGACGCTACATATGCTGATTACAAGAATATTATTTCTCAAAACGTTGGTGCTGGTTTAAAGGTAATTGGTGAAGTTGTATTAACACCTGAAATGAAGCAACCATTCGAAATTAGAGCAACTGAAATTACAGTTGAGGGAACTTCAACACCAGATTACCCACTACAAAAGAAGAGACATACACTTGAGTACTTAAGAGAGATTGCTCACTTAAGACCAAGAGCAAATACATTCCAAGCTGTATTTAGAGTAAGATCTGTTGCAGCTCAAGCTCTACATGCATTCTTTGCATCTAGAGGATTTATCTATGTAAACACACCACTTATCACAGGATCAGATTGTGAAGGTGCTGGTGAAATGTTTAGAGTAACAACTCTAGACATGGAAGATCTACCAAAGACAAAAGACGGAAAGGTTGATTATTCTCAAGATTTCTTCGGAAAGGGCGTTAACCTAACAGTTTCAGGACAATTATCTGCTGAATGTTATGCGCTTGCTTTTGGTAATGTTTACACATTTGGACCAACATTCAGAGCAGAAAAGAGTTACACAAATAGACACGCTGCTGAATTCTGGATGATTGAACCAGAAATCGCATTTGCAGATTTAAAGGACGATATGGATCTTCAACAAGATATGATTAAGTACGTTATTAACGACGTTCTTGAAAAGTGTCCAGAAGAATTAGCTTTCTTCAATAACTTTGTAGATAAGGGCTTAATCGAAAGATTACATCATATCGTTGATTCTGATTTCGCTAGAATTACATATACAGAAGCTGTAGAGATTCTTGAAAAGCACAAGGATAAGTTCCAATATCCAGTATTCTGGGGAGCTGATCTTCAAACAGAGCATGAAAGATTCATTACAGAAGAAGTATTCAAAAAGCCAACATTCGTTACGGATTATCCAAAAGAAATTAAGGCTTTCTATATGAGACAAAACGATGATGGAAAGACAGTTGCTGCAGCTGACTTGTTAGTTCCAGGTGTAGGTGAAATCTGTGGCGGTAGCCAAAGAGAAGAAAGAATGGATCTTTTAACAGCAAGAATGGCTGAACTAGGTCTAAAGGAAGAAGATTACTGGTGGTATCTAGATCTTCGTAAGTACGGCGGTGTTAAGCACTCTGGCTTCGGCTTAGGCTTCGAAAGATTAATTATGTATTTAACAGGAATGCAAAACATCAGAGATGTTATCCCATTCCCAAGAACGACAGGAACAGCAGAATTCTAATTTCTGCTGTATAAGCTGGCGTAGCTCAGCTGGTAGAGCAACGCACTCGTAACGCGTAGGTCGCAGGTTCGAATCCCGTCGCCAGCTCCAAAAAAAAGATTAACTATGAGTAATTAAGAAATTATTTTTTTATAAGACTTTGCTTAATTATCCTTATTCTTACAATAAATTACTAGATTTGAGGTTGCTATGAAAAATTGTACTTATAAATTGCCTCCAGAAGTTGATGGCTATATTATTGGAAAACAAATAGGTGCTGGAGGTAATTCGTTTGTTTTTGATTGTAAAAAAGATGGCAAGTCTTATGCGATGAAAATAATCAATAAACAATTAAGAGGAAATAATAAAATACGATTTGAAAACGAAGTAAAATTCCAAATGGAGAATAACCATAATTGTATAGTTAGAATAATTTGGAGAGGTCGTATTCAAACAAATTATGGAGACTTAGATAAAAAGAAAACAACCGATTACTATGTAATGCCAAAATACAATTGTTCATTTGCTACAATAATGGCAAATGACATTAATGTAGAACATAAATTGAAATTGTATCTAAATATTTGTGGTGCATTAAATTTTATACATAAGCGTAAGCCAGCGATTATTCATAGAGATATTAAGCCTGAGAACTTTTTATATGATGAGAAATCCGATAAATTATTACTATCAGATTTCGGGATAGCATATTTTTATAATAAAAATAAAGTTACAACAAAAAAAGAAAAATTAGCAAACTTTGCTTATGCTGCTCCGGAACAAAGAAATCAACAAGAATGTGGAGTATATACAGACATATATTCTATGGGATTAATCTTGAATCAGATTTTTACAAATAGCATTCCTGAGGGAAATGATTATACTAAAATACAAACTGTTGCGCCATTATATACGCAATTGGATGATTTGGTGCGATCTATGTGTATGTCGAATCCAAAAGAAAGAGAGAAGAGTATAAAAAATGTTGAAACTATAATTAAGAATATTTTGGATGAGATAAATGGCGAAATGAAAAGAATACAAGATTATTTTTATGATCCGGATTATGATAATAAGGCTAATTTGCTTTTGTATCAAATACAAAGTGATGTTGTGCTTGGCAATTTATTTCTAAATCAAAAGGAAATGCCTAATAATATAAATTTTGGATACCACAATAACCTATTGTTTAATATGCATGAATATATTATTAATTCGTTGTTTGTTTTGGAGGCATATGATAAATTGCGCAAATATGTTGATTATGAAGCGTATAATATGGCTGTTAACGAAGAATGGTTAAAATATGATAAAAGCGAAAATGAACAAGCTTATTTGGATTTATGGCAATTTTTTGATTCGTTAAAAGAGTCTGTAATAAAGAGCGTAGAACACATTATGGCGAAGACTCTTAGATTGTTGTATGTCATAAAAGGATATCATTCTATAGAAGCCGTTAATTATATAAAAAAGGCGTATAATAAATTTGTCACAAGTAGAAAATCGTATCCAATTTTGGCTGTAGTTGCTGAATTAATGAAATTGAAGAATGAAGGTATTTTAACCAATCTGGATATTTTGAGTTGTGTTAAAGTCGATTATGAGAAATCTGATTCCAAGATTGCAAATAATAATATTTATGAAGAAAATAAACAGCAACTTATTAAAGATGCTTTAGCGTCACAGTTTGGTATTACTGTTTTTAATGATTTAGATTCTTCGCCTGATATAGTATTTGCTTTTGACTCAGACCAACATTTATTAGAGGTTTTAAATCTGGTTGAAGACGCGAAAAATGGCAAACTAAAAGACGATATAGATATCGATGATGTGTATTCGGATTTACATTATCACGATAGCCTAAAGTGCCAAATGGAAAACTATAATTTCAACGTTGTGTTATGTAAAAATGTATTGGATATAAATTAACTATATTATTCGAATAATTCGAAAATTAGCAATATATAAAATGAGTGTGGATTATGAAGGAAGATTTAATAATGAACGATGGAGTTAAGTTTTATTATCCAGCAAATCATAATATATGTACAGATATAGACTTTATTAGAAAGAAAAATAATAAAGAACAAGGATATATTGATTATTCAGACTATAACAAATCTGATTATTTTTATGGAATAATTAAATTGATTTTAGTTAATAAAATGCTTTCGCAAGGGTGCAATAATAAAAAAGAAATAACACAATTATTAAAAGATATTCATAAATTTCAGAGAGATATATATGTCGTGTCTGTTAAAGATAATTATAAGCATTTAGAGAATTCAGTAGAAATATATGAAAAAGATAAAAAGACTGTGTTGGACGAATCTATGCATATATCAAATGCATTCATTGAATTGTTTCCGCATGACCCTAATTATATCCCGATTGATATTTACAAGGGACAAACGAGCATGAATTTTGATGATCTTAAATTTCTTTTAGAATTGGGAAATGGAGAAATAACGAAGCAAAAGATAGTAGAAGAATATCTTAAAGGGAATATCTCTTTAGAAGATGTTAAGAATCTAGATGAAAATGCAAAATGGGAAGATGATACGAGAGATGAATGACGAATTAGAGATATTTAAGAAGTGGAGAGACAAGGAAATAGAAGCAATTAAGACCGATGCTGAGAGAAAAAAATGTATAGGTTGTTATTTTGAAAGTAACAAGAATGTATACTATGCAATTAGTGGTATTGATAGATTGGATTTTGGAGAAGAAGAGTTCTATAAACAAGTATCGAATGGAATAATTGGAATATTAAACGGCGCAAATTTGAATGGTAAACGATGCATTGTTTTGGACGCTACTTATTTTTATGAAGAAGAAATAAACGCAAGTGATTATTCAAGCGAAAAAACACATATTTATGAGTTAGCATCTAGTAATAAAGGTGAAGAAGTAACTGTCACTTTAACGCAAAAGATAGATTTATCGTCAAATAAGAAATACAAAATAAAAAAAGCGGATTATTATAGCATTTTGAAAGGAAAGTATATCTCAACGAAAGAAGATAGTAGATTTTCTTGCGTTGAAAGAAAAATTATCGGCAAAGTGCATTCACGAGATATTATGATATATTGCTCACGAAGACCATGCTATTTATGCTTGCCTGGAGTAACAAAAGTAATATTTGAGAGCGGTAACAAAAATAAAAAATATCATTCTTTAAATGTAAAGGCTAATGAAAAGAATAATACTTGTACACTTGTATTAAATGATATTATGTGATTGCGAGAAAGGCCAATAGAATAATATATATTTATGAGGATTTATGTTTTATTTAATAATTAGCATTTATCCTATAGTTGATGGTTATTGCTAATAAGAGACTGACATTCATTATATTTCTACTAATTGTAGCTATATTCATTGCATTATTAATTTCAAATAATGAAACATATGCAGATATTGGGCCAAAGTCATCGGTCAGTGTTACTATGACAAATATGCCAACATCTAATTATTTAGTTACTTTGCTTAATGCTTATGACAGCGGCGGCCCACATACTTATTATGAAATAGTAGATGCGCCTTCAGCTAATAAAGACGACCCAGTAGGGGTGAATTTGCAAAATGAAGTCAAAGATGGCGATGAATTATATTTTTTAGATGACGAAGATGCTTATAAAAAGTTAGAAGAGGTTTAGATTATGAGAGATGCTGATTACAGAGAATTAGTAGCAAAAAAAATGTTAGAAGCAAAGTTCCCAGAAAAGTTTTCGGAATTAAAAAAAAGCGAATCTCCAGATTGGCATAATGCAAATGTTGGCTTAGAAGTAAGACGAGCAATAATTGGGGATGAAGCTAAGTTTCTTGCGATGCATAAAAAATATAGTAATTCATTTAAAAAGGATATCCCAGAAAAACTATTATCTTCATTGGGGTTTGATGATAATTTAGTAAAAACTGCTGATTATCCCCCTACATATTTACAACATAGCGAAAAAGTAGGTACAATAATGTATTTTTGGTATGAAAAAGAACAAGATTATAGACTGATGGGGGTTATTTCAAAAATGGAGACTTCCGAATCAACTGAAAGTAATATAGTTGAGGCAATAAACGATAAATTAGCCAAACTGAATGACCATTATGTCCCTTATGCAGAAAATGATTTGATTCTATTATTAGATGAATTCGTTAATTTTGGAGTGTTTGAAGAAGAAATAGAAAATGATATTATAGCAAACATTAAGTCATGCTACAAAAACACACAATATTCTAGTGTGTTTGATAATTTGTATTTGTTGTTTAACGATTTGTTAATGAGTATTAATACAAATACTTGGGAATATGTTTCTATGCCATTAAGTCAAGCAGATTGGGATTTAATAAGATAATTGTAATAATTAATACAATTCGGAATGTAAAAAATAGATTATTCTATTGGTAGGTATAATTCCGAATTAGCAATAGCGTATTTCTAAGTAGAGCACACAAATGTATCTAAGGTGCAATATGATTGTGTCTAAATAACCCTCATTTTTGCCTAAAATTTATAATAATTAATCCCTCATTATATAATAAAATCGAAATTATATGATGAGGGGCTTTATTTGTGGGCAATAGGAAATTGAGCAAAGAATATGACTTTATTTGGCAAACAGCAATTGTTATTGCCGTATTTGCTATTGTCATTATAGCTATAGCCATTCCTGCAAATCTTCTATACACAAATGCAGATACAATTGATGTTTCAGAGATCCCTTTAGAATATAAAATCACAAACGATAAAAACTATTTTGAATATGATGCGGTGAATTTTTCTCCATCGTTTGCTTCTGCGTATTTACTTAGAAGTTTAAAAATTGACGCAAAAGGGAATGATGTTATAATCCAAGAACAATTTGGTATGATTTCTCCAAATGCAATATGTAGTTTATTTAAAAAGTGCGGATTTAATGCTTTATCATATAATGGCACTTTAGATTCTTTAAAAAAGCGTTTAACTAATGGTATTCCAATTATTGTATATATGACAATTCAAGATCAAAGAGAGTATGTAGTTTTAAAAGGCTACGATGAAGAATATATTTATTTAGCTGATTCAGTCCTTGAAAATATCAACGAAGTAACACTTTGGTACAATAGAAAAATTACGATATCCGAGTTCGAAAGGCTATGGAAAACGGACTCTCCACTTAAAGATAATTTGTATATTGTTGTTGAAAAAGAATAATTAAATGTAAAATTTTACGCCAAATTTTAACACCTTGATACTATGTATCAGAGACTATTTTTATTGAGATATGAAAAATTTTTCATAATTATGGGTTGACAAAATATGTCGTATGCGATATATTTAAGATGCGGAGGAAGAAAGATGGAAGAAAAGTTTGATGCATTATTATTGAAGAATCAATTATGTTTCCCAATATATGCAGCCGCTAACAAAGTAATAAGAAGATATCAACCACTTCTAAAGAAATTAGATCTTACATACACACAATATATAACAATGATGGTTATGTGGGAGAAGAAACAAATAAATGAGAAAGTATTAGTAGAAACTCTTTATCTTCAATCAAACACATTAGCGCCACTTTTAAAGAAGCTACAACAAAAGGGATACATCGAAATTGGCAAAGATGTAAAAGATAAGAGAAACATAATTATAAAGCTTACTCAAAAGGGAGCAGATCTAAAAAACGAAGCAGTAGATGTACCAAAGACTCTAGCTCAAGAAAACCTATTAACACTAGAAGAAGCGATTATGTTTAAAAAGATACTATACAAGATATTAAATGATGGTAAAGAACTAGAAAGCGACACACTTGATTGTAAATTAGTAAAAAATTAATAATGCGATATAAAAATATTTAGGAGGATGTAAAAATGGCATTTTATGATTTTAAAGTTAAAAAGAGAAAAGAAGGCGAATTAGATTTAGCTGAATTAAAAGGCAAAGTAGTTTTGGTAGTAAACACAGCAACTGGATGCGGTTTTACACCTCAATACGAAGGTTTAGAAAATTTATATGAAGCTTATCATGATAAAGGTTTAGAAATTTTAGATTTCCCATGCAACCAATTCAGAGATCAAGCTCCAGGAACAGATGCAGAAATCCATGAATTCTGTACAGCAAAATATAAGACACAATTTGATCAATTGGCAAAGATTGAAGTAAATGGTGAAAATGAAGAACCTTTATATACATTCTTAAAGGCTGAACAACCATCAGATACAGTAAAGGGATTAGCAAGCAAACTTGCTATGGCAGCAATCAAAAAGCTAAGCGATTCAACAAAGAAGGATTCAGATATCAAATGGAACTTTACAAAATTCTTAGTAAATAGAGAAGGTAAAGTTGTAAAGAGATATAGTCCAACATATGCTCCAGAGAAGATCGAAGCAGACATCAAAGAATTATTGTAATTTAGGAGGTAAATAACATGTCAGTTATAGAAATAAATTCAAAGAATTTTGAAAATGAAGTATTAAATTCAGATAAGGTAGTTTTAGCAGATTTTAACGCACAATGGTGCGGACCATGTAAGATGCTAAAGCCAATCATCGATAGCATCGCTGATGAAAGAAAAGATATTAAGGTAGTTTCTATCGATATCGATGAAGAAGATGAATTAGCAGAAAAGTATGAAGTATTCTCAATTCCTTGTGTAGTTGTATTCAAGAATGGAGAAGAAGTAAAAAGAAGCGTAGGCTTCAAGCAAAAACAAGACATTTTAAATTTAATTGGAGATTAATATGTACGACATTCTAATTGTAGGCGCAGGCCCTGCAGGATTAACAGCAGCTATATATGCAAGAAGAGCATCAAAGAGTGTATTGGTTTTGGAAGCTAAATCTTATGGTGGACAAATCATCAATACTCCAGATATTGAAAACTATCCAGTAGCAGCTCATATATCAGGTTTCGATTTCGCAACAAAGATCTATGAACAAGCAACAGCTCTTGGCGCTGAGGTAGTATATGAAAAAGCCGTTGAAATTATCGATCATGGTAATGAGAAGGAAGTAAAGACTGAAAATAATTCATATAAGGCAAAAGCTATTATCATTGCCACTGGTTCTGAGAATAGAAAACTTGGTGTTGATGGCGAAGATGAATTAGTAGGAAGAGGTATTTCATATTGTGCAACTTGCGATGGCGCTTTCTATAGAAAGAAGAATGTAGCGGTTGTTGGTGGCGGCAATACAGCGCTTGAAGATGCTTTATATCTAGCAGATATTGCAGAGAAGGTATATCTAATCCATAGACGTGATGAATTTAGAGGAGAAGATGCCAACGTTAAAGCATTAAAGGCAAGAGGAAATGTTGAATTTGTATTAAATAGCCAAGTTATAAAGTTAAATGCACAAAAGCGATTAGAGAGCATTGATGTGCAAAACAAGAATGGCGAAATTAGAAATATTGAAGTAAACGGTTTATTCGTAGCTGTAGGAAGAATTCCAGAAAACCAAAACTTCGCAAAGGTAGTTAATTTGGATAGTGCTGGCTACATTATTGCAGGTGAGGATTGTGTAACAAATGCAAAGGGAATCTTCGTAGCTGGGGATAATAGAGTAAAAAACGTAAG
>JAEEGH010003074.1_pt1 | contig 44362 bp, 45 predicted proteins | sample 9134181 | NCBI WGS metagenome assembly JAEEGH01 (sample SAMN16246544, study PRJNA631951) | gut metagenome | biome: gut microbiome; feature: rumen; material: DP-attached | host: Bos | place: Iran: Karaj | collected 2018-10
CTTTTACAGACAAGCCGTTTTCCGGAAATCCGGCGGCTGTTTGTGTAATGGATAAATGGCCGAAAGAAGACTTCATGATGAAGCTGGCTATGGAGAATAATCTGAGTGAGACAGCGTTTATTGTTAAAGAGGAACAGGGCTATCACCTCAGATGGTTTACTCCCGGATCAGAGTAAACTTGCCGGGCTGCCCGGGCGTGGACAGAATGTTACGGCAAAAGGAAAAGATACAGACTGCGTATCGAGGAGTTTCTTTCCCAAACTCTTAGTTCCGGAAGATCCCGTGTGCGGTTCTGCGCATTGCCAGATAGCTGATTACTGGTCAAAAGAATTAGGAAAATCAGAGATTCATGCGTACCAGGCATCGAAGAGAGGCGGGCATCTATATTGTGAACTGCTTGATCATGGGAGAATAAAAATTAGTGGAGAGGCTACCTTGGTTGCTATCTCGGATATCGTTGTTGTTTTTTGACTTCGAAGTTAATCGTACAAATTCAAGTTTATGATGAAATGCTTTCTGGGAAGGACTGAAAAATGGAATTAAGAAAAATAAACGAGAATGATGTAGATGCTCAGTGGGCTTATACTACTTCGCTACCAGCAGATGAGAATGGACTGACAAATCCTTATAATGGGGTCTCTTTTGAAGAATACAGAGACAAGGTGCTTCCAACACTGATATCATATGAACACCCCGTAAATATGCCGGACTGGTTTGTCCCGGAGACATATTACTATTTATGGGATGAAAATCATTTGGTCGGTGAATTCAGAATCAGGCATCACTTAACTGATATCCTTCGTGAAGGGGCCGGTCATATAGGATACAGCATTTCAAAAGAGTATCGCGGTAAAGGCTACGGGACAGAAGGGTTAAGGCTGACAATTGAAATTGCAAAAGAAATTGTTCCGGAGGAAGAAATTTATCTGCGCGTTAACAAAGATAATGTAGCGTCACAGAAGGTAATGATCAAAAACGGTGCCTATAGAGCAAGAGAAGATGAAGAGCATTTCTTTATGAGAATAAGAAAAACTTCACCTAAGCAGATGCAGCTTATAAATGATGATTACCTTGGATATGTAGAGAAGCTTCGCCACGCATGTAGAGGAATTCTTATCAGTGAAGGAAAAATTCTTTTATGCCATGAGCCTAAAAGTGGACTTTATATTATTCCGGGTGGTGGCGTAGAGGGGACTGAAACCTATGCAGAATGCTGCGAGCGTGAAATGCTGGAGGAGACCGGATACAGGACAAAAGCAGTGAGCGGATATCTTGATATAGAAGAGTTATTCGATGTGTGGAGGCACATTAACCACTATTTCATATGCGAACTGATTGAAGATACTGGCTGTCAACATCTTACAGAAGCGGAAAAACTAGCAGGTTATACAAGCGAGTGGATGCCTCTGAAACAAGCTATAGAAATATTCGGTAAATATGAAGATTATCATGATAAGGACATTGCTGTTTATGGATTGTACAAACGCGAATATACAGCACTAAAGGAGTATGAAAAGACTATTTGAAGTAGATCTAAAAGACTATAAAAATACAGATTCTGTTTTTCGAAGACCATCAGCCAGAGCTATCATTATCAAGGGTGATAAGATAGCTCTTGTATATAGCAAACGAGAAAAATATTATAAATTTCCCGGAGGCGGAATACATGATGATGAAGATAAAAAAGAAGCTTTGATCCGCGAAGTTCGAGAGGAAGTCGGAATGGTCGTGATTCCGGAAAGCATCCGGGAATTTGGAAGTGTACTTCGCAGGCAAAGGAGCGACAAGGCTGAGAATACTGTTTTCGAGCAGGAAAACTATTACTACTTTTGCGATGTTGAAGATGAACTGGTAGATCAGGAATTGGACGCTTATGAACAGGATGCGGAATTTGTTCTCAAGATTGTTGATATAGAAACGGCTATAGAGGCTAATGATATTTATAAAAGTGATGTTTTTTTTGATGAAGTAATGATAAAAAGGGAACTTCGTGTACTTAGACTGCTAAAGATGTCAGAAAGATATGTGGATAATGAGATAAGGCTAGTCCCTTACTACAGAAATGATGAGGTATCACTTGCCTGGTATCAGGATTTGGATGTATGTAAGCAAGTTGATAATAGGGACGAGCCATATGACCTGGAGCTTTTGCATAGCATGTATGACTATCTTTGTATCCATGGTGATTGCTACTACATTGAATACAATGGAGTATTGGTGGGAGATGTTTCACTCCGAGATAATGGCGAGGTTGCTATTGTTATCTGCAAAGAGTACCAGAATAGGCATATAGGAAGACGTTGTGTTAACGAAATCATTATATCTGCAAAGGAAAAGGGAATGAATAAGGTACGGGCAAATATATATACATTCAATAAACAAAGTCAAAAAATGTTTAAATCAATTGGATTCCACAGTATTGGTGATGAGTGGTTTGAATTGAATTTTTAGAATGCCAGGTACTCGATAATGTTATGTATATGTGTAAAAAGCATTTCAACAGTCAGATTGCCCGTTAGGCAATATAGTGTGTTGTTTTGAAGTCTTTACCTTGTTTTTTTTCCTTATCAGCGCTTGAAATGTGCTATGGGACGATATAACGCAAGGAAAATCATAAGGGAAAGTAAAACATCTGCAAATTTAGCATTTACAAGGGTTTGCGGATGATGATATAACAAATAGTATTGAGTTATAAAGTCCTTGGGAATGGGGCATTCCTAATCGCAATTTATAGGAGGCTTGAAGTGGGTTATACAGATAACAAGGTAAAGGTTACAGTAGTAGAAAGTCATTGTCCAAAGTACAAAGTTGGAGATGTTATTCGTTTTATAGGCAGTGACCTTGATAAAGATAACAGTGATAATGTTTGCATGGTTGCAATGCAGGCAATATATCCTTTCATTTATGCTTTTAGAAGAGGGGGCAATTTAAAAAATGGACCTTATCAGTGTATTGATTGTGGAGAGACTGTAGTATTTAATATTGAAATAGAATCATAAAAATCGCAATTTGTAGAGGTTCTTTATGGAAATAAATTTTGATTTCTTGCTTTCGGGCTGTAATACGCGTTGCAAGCATTGCTATGTGAACGGCGGACCCGGCAGTATGATGAAGTCGGAGGATGCCCTGCTGTTCATTGAAAAACTGGACGAGCTGGCGGAGCTTCTGCCCTTTGAAGCGAGCTTTACATTGGATAACGAGCCGATGAATCATCCGGAGATTGCGTCCATTGTTCGTAGTGCTGCCGCCACGAAAAATATCAAAAACTATCACCACGGAATGACAAGCGGTATTGCGCTGATGCATCGGAAAGACCGGAACGCCGTAATTGAGGCTTACCTTGACTGTGGCTATAATGATTTTGGTATAACAATTCATGGGAATGCGATACATCATGATGAGATCGTCAGGCGAGAAGGTGCCTTTCAGACCGGGATTGAAGCGGCTGAGTTCATGAAATCCTGTGGTGCAAAGGTTGGGGTGTCCCTGATGTTTAACCGCTTTTTTACCGATGATGCATTGGAGATCGACGCAGTAATTCAATGGTTGCAGCCCGCTTATATATTTTTTGCAGTTCCCAACTTTACACCCCATGTTCACATGACGGATTTTGAACCTTACCGCGGTTCCTTGGAAAGCTTTCAAAGAATTCGCCCATGGCTTGAGAGGTGGAAACAAAATATAGATGAATTAGCAGAAGAAATCTGTACGATCGGTATGCTCAGGGGGCAGCTGGAAGAAGGACTGGATATCGCTACATTATTCAGACAGCCCCAGGATGAAATCTATATGACTGTTCACCAGAACGGAGAACTGTATGTTGGTAACACCGGCGTGGAAACAGAGTGTCTCGGAAATTTGCGGACGCTGGATATCGAAGAAACGGCGAAACGCATTTCAGAACTCCCCGGGAACCGGGACTACAGCGCATTCTACGAGGTGAATCAACTGCCTGACCGAGAAGCGCTGATTCATGCTTTTGATCAACAGCCACAGGATCTGTTGTATAGTGATAAAGCGAGTGCTATTTACAGAATGTTGACATCAATCGGAATTCCGACAATACTCTGCGATTGTGTGCACAGATAATTTAGTGCCGATAATCTATGATACAGGCAAATTCAAATTGTAAGAAATCGGCACAGCGAGTATATGGTTATGGCTGTTTATGAAAGGGAATATACATGACTTTTAGAGAAAAATTAGAAGCGCTTTCTCCATCAGAATGGGAAAATGAGAAAGTTCATATCAAAGCAATAGTGAATCAAGATGAACTAATATATGCTACTTATGATTGCCAACTTAACGAAGAGCAAAGGGATTTGGTTAATCCTTCTTGGTTCGAAATTGGAAGAGCTTATCTGAATCGTGACGATAATTATCCATGCATCATTTACAATGAAGCGATGACACCTATTGGATTTATAAATTTAAAAAAATGGATACTTACTAAAACTCATTGTAGTTGGAGTTACTATATTGACAAGGATTTCCAAGGGAAGGGTTACGGATATGCGGCAGCTGAACTAGCCGTTAAAATTTTAAAGGCTGCTGAGTCCGAGATGACAATTAAGCTAGCAACAGAAGAATGTAACCTAAAGGCGCAGAAGTTGTACTCCGCATTGGGATTTAAACTACTTCCGGAGCTAGATGGGGATGATCTTGTATTCGGATTATAACTCCCAAAGCTTTTCGTTGCTGCTGTTTGGTTTAAGTACGATGCTAATTGTGTTAGGAAAAAGAGCATTGGCAATTAATCGAGAAATTATTTATTTTTATTTCTTTCTTACGGTGGTTTGGATATTTAGGGCATGTCTTGCCAGTTTTATTGAGCCATGGCCATTGCAGCCAATTCCAGCGGCTGCGATTGGGCAATTGATTGCTTCAGATATATTAGCTGTAATGATGATAATTGTCAGTGCGAGCTTTATTAAAGAACTTAGGAGAAAATAACAACTTCCAGTTTGAGAAGTACTTTAATATTTAAGGTATAGTGCTTAGATAATATAATTTAGATTATGAAAGTTGGTTTTAAAAATGAGAATTGAATCAGATAATTACGACATACTTTTTAGCGGTAAGAAACGAGGAATTCTTTATTTTTTGATATTTGTTTTTACAACTATATGTATTATACGAAATATATATGTTGGCTATACAAATCAAGTCCTTTTGGGGATAATCACAATATTTTTTCTATCTCAGTTTATAAGGTGGTTTTTCTTTAGCTGTGAAGTAAAAGGCAATGATATACGGATAAAAGAACTTGGAAAAACTACTTGTTTTACCAAAGATTCTATTTGCGGTATCTACAACATGGATTTCTTCGGAACCCTCATTGAATATGAGCGAGATAAAAGAGTGCTTATTCCTTCTAGCAAACGTGTCTTTCTAGAAAAGTGTTCTAATAATCATTTTTATTTTTCTCAAGATGTACTAATGGCTAAAGCTCGAAAGAGAGGTTTTATTCTGGTAAGACCAAATTGGATGGGTATTCTTTTTAGGGCGCTTTTTCTATATCTTTTTGTAGGTGCATCATTAAAAATTATTATTGAAGGTCACACTGCCCTTCAACATGAATCTATAAGTGCGTCTTTTGTTTTTTACTTAATCATGATATTAGCTTTTGTATTAGCTTGCATTTTATGGGTTAATGCTAGTTTCACGTTTATTAATGAAGAATATATTTGGCAAGGGTTGATATTTCCACGCTTCAGGCATAAATGGGATGAGGTTGCATATTATATTGAAGACAAACATTCAGTGAGAGGGTTTACAATACATACTGTATCCTTATACTTTAAGGATTTCAGTAAATTCCGTATAAAAACTTCAATTAAAACAAACATGCTTAATGCAGAGGATTTGATGTTTTTAATACACCTTAATAATATTCAGTTTGGGCACACCAAGGATATAAAAGAGGTCAAAGGGCACACAAAAAAAGTCACTGACATATTTGATGTTATTGGTAGACTTGCTCCTTTAGGTAAAGAGGTACTTGTATACCCACTAATAATTTTACTTTTTGGCATCTTCCCGTATTTTATGTATCAATCCTTAACTATGTCCATGTTAGTCGGATTTATTGGAGCTGTTATATTGTGCTTTGTTTCTATGGGAATTATATCTAAAGAAAACGACGAATTGTACCAGCAAATCAAAGTGAGAACTCTTTTTGAGGAAGAATTTATAATATACGGCATTATAGCAATAAATATGCAATTATTATTTCTATATCATAGAATTGATATTTGTATTGAAATGACTGCATTTATAGTGGGGATTAGATTAATTAAAATACTTTGGGTTATGAATAAAATAAAAAAAGGACGATATGGTTATTACATGAATGGGACAGTAAATACTGGGCTAATATTTGCTAGTTCAAGCGCAGGAGCGCTATTTTATAGAAATTTTAATACAGAAAGTATGTCAGTTTCTAATTTTACTATACTGCTGCTAATATGCACATTTATTATCGAGATTTTAATAGTAGTTTTTTGTGTTGACCCAACTGTTGCATGTATAATAAAGTTCTGGGAAAGAAAAACAAATTAGGGGTTCCCTCCTTCCGCATGATAATTAAGAGTCCAAAAACCTTGAAAGATCGGGTTTTGGGACTCTTTTGTGATTTCATAATATCTGTTGTACCAAGCAGATGCAGGTACTGTCTGCGATAAAATGTATTTACCGAGGTTTTTGAGATACCCTACACAATACAGCTTTTCGCTTCTGACTTTAGTATATCTTTTCGATTTCTTCTGTGATGCCATACATTGCCCTAAAAGAAGCAAGGTCTTCTTGATCTTTTATAAGCATTGTTTCCTCAAAGACGCCTGTGGCAATATCTTTAAATCCAGCCACCTGTTCTCCAGTGCATATACTAGCTTTAATTACAGGTTTCTGTGTGGTTTTATCATACGTTTTCTTTTCAATCTTTTTCTTGAAAAACATAGGATACCTATAGATAATCTTCTCCATCTTTACGTGAGGGATTCCATTTTCTGTTCCTAATTTAGCCTCTTAATATTTTTATTGAACTTATCTGCTGGTAAAAAACTCCTATAGAATTTTTCATACAGAGTCCATACTTCATCCTTATCATTAAAATGATTATTTCCGGTTTCTAGGATTATGTATTTTACACCGAAGCAATCTACGCGAAGGCCTGTATCATGACAGCCATTTCGTAGATAGAAATTTAGGCGCCTAGTTTGAAGATTTCTTTGGGACTCTTCTTCCGCATATGATGGATCTTCTACCTCTCCAAAAATTCTATGAGCGCGTTCAAGACGTTCGTTTATTATACTAAGAAGATTTCCTCCTATACCCTTATTTCTACAATCAAGAAATATAGCTATGTAATCTATTAAATAGCTACTATCTAGCCTTACCATAAAAGTATATCCAACCATTTCTTCTTCATCGTACAGACCGAAGCAATCGTAGAAGTCCTCTTCCACCGATTTAAGGATCATGTTCAGGGGCTTTAACTCATTCTTTGGAAAGTCGATTACCATATGTTCTTGATAAAGTTTTGATATTTCTTTTCTATTAAGTGTTTTAAGTTGCATTTTATTCCTTCAAATTAATCCTACTGTCTAATTATTTATGATGTTATTTTAGCAGTTTTTTATACAGTTAGATATATAATAATGGCCTTAGAGATAGATTTCTAAGGCCATTTGTAAGGATGTTATGATTGGGATTCTTAATTGAATGTTTCTTTAATCCATACGATCATTTCTTCGTTCTTATTTCGATTTCCCCAATAACAATAAGGAACAGCTGTAAGATTAATATCTTCAAAGTTGCTTTCTTTTTCATCATATAGACTTTTTGGATTCCAATTATCTTCTTTTAGCTTAATACCTTTAAAAGTAATCTTTGTTGTTCCACTTAAAAGATTTTGGTCAAACTCTTCTACAAGAGGTGTTTTGCTTGATACAAAAATGCTAGCAAGATTATCGCCATTATCTACTTGTTCTAAGCAATAAACGATTGGTCCTTTCATTATAGCAATTTTTCCTGCATCAGCTCTTACTCTTGGATTAGCATGAATAAATCTTGCTCTCATATCAAATGAGAACACAATATCCATAGTTTTTCCTGTAAGAGGAATATATGTATATCCGTCCTTTTGTGCAATTGCAATATTTGATCCATTAATACTGATTGTTGGATTTATAGCATAATATGGAATTCTAATAGCTACATTTCCTGACATTTCATCAGCTGATGTAAGAACTAGCTTAACTTTACCATTCCATGGAACTTCACTGTCCATCTTTACATTTATTGTTTGTCCTGAAACTTCAGCTTCTATAACTGACGATACAAACATGTTAATGTACAGTATTTTGTCCTCAACAAATGAGATGTATTGTCCCAGGGAAGCTAGAGTTCTTGCTATATTAGGAGGGCAACATGCTACTCCAAACCATTTTTGACGCTCACTTTTAACATGTAAGCGAGAGGTGTGATCTTTACATGCATCAGGCCAAACTTCAAGCGGATTTACATAGAAAAATCTTTTGCCATCCATTGCAATTCCTGCAAGAACTGTATTATAGAGTGCTCTTTCTACATCGTCATAATATGTTGCATCTTTTGTTATTTCAGCCATCCTCTTACCAAACATGGCAAGAGCAATCGATGCACAGCTTTCTGAGTAATTGCAGTCATTTGGAAGATCGTAATCAGTAGTAAAACGTTCTAACCAACCAGAAGAACCTATACTTCCTGTAATATACATTCTTTTGTGAACCATATCATCCCAAAGTGTTTTGCAGGCATCTAAAAGCTCTTTATCATCTGTTTCAGCAGCCACATCAGCCATTGCACTGTACAAATATCCAGCTCTAACTGCATGCCCCTCAGCAGTCTTTTGCTCACGTACTGGAAGATGTGATTGACTATAGCTTGGATCATAATTGATAAATTCAGGAAAGATTCTTTCGAAGCCTTCCTGTTTTTCTTCTGCTAAGAAATAGTTTTTTCCTACTCCTCGTATATCAATAAAGCGCTTTGCTAAATCAAGGTATTTTTTCTCGCCAGTTGTTCTGTATAGTTTTACGAGTCCAACTTCCACTTCCGGATGACCTGGATATCCGTGGCACTGATCTTCACCATCGCCAAAAACAGAGCAAAGCAAATCGGCTAAACGACATACAATATCAAGAATTTTTCTTTTTCCTGTAGCTTCAAAGTATGCAACCGCTGCTTCCATGAAATGCCCAGCTGTATATAACTCATGCCCCTCACATAAGTTTTTCCATTTTTTATCTGGAGCATTAATAATGAAGTATGTATCCAAATAGCCATCTGGTTGCTGTGCCTTTTCAATTAAATCAATTGCTTCATCTGCGAGAGCTTCTAACTTTTCATCTCTTCCATACGAAGAAAGATAAAAGCCAACAGCTTCAAGCCACTTAGCAAGGTCTGTATCCTGAAAAACTGCACCCTCATAATTACCATTTGAAAGACCTGCCGCTATTTTAAAGTTTTCAATGCAATGGCTTGTTTCTACATCCTTAAGGCGATCATTTAAAACTTCCCATTGATATGGAATGATTACATCGCCAACAAGGTCACGATATTTATTCCAGAATTTGTCTGTAATCTTAATATTCTTAATTGGAATTGAAGAATTTGCTTTATATTTCATTAGTCCCCCTACGCTTTAACAGCACCATTTGTTAATCCACTTACAATGTATTTCTGCATGAAGATAAATATCAATACGATTGGGAAGATAGCAACAAGACCAAAGGCCATTGTAGCATTCCATAATGTCTGATATTGCTGTACATAATTATAAATATTTGATGTTATAGGTCTCATATTTGGATCTGTCATAAATGTGATTCCGTATATTAAATCGCCCCATGCATAAACGAACGAGAACACAGCAGCTACTATTACTCCAGGTTTAGCTATTGGTAACATTATTTTAAAGAATGATGTTACCGGATTACATCCATCTATAGCTGCGGCTTCGTCCAATTCCTTAGGTATGGATAAGAAGTAAGTTCTAAGAATGATTATTGAAAAAGGTATTCCTAAAGTTGCATCAGCAAGAATTGGTGCCAAGTAGTTATTTAACAACCCCATCTTTGAAAACATGATATAAAGTGGAGTCAGAATAAGTGTTGATGGCAACATCTGCATCATAAGGAAAAATAGAATTAAAAGTTTTTTAGAATTAAATCTAAAACGAGCTAAACCATAGGCTGCCGGAATTGACAAAATAGTTGATATTGCCATGGCTGAAAATGCAATTAAAAAACTATTCTTAAAGCCCTTCATTGTTGATGAAGTCTCTGAAAACTGGCTTTGGAAGGCTTCAAAAGTTAAATTCTTTGGCCATAAAGGTGTAGGAACCTGAAAGATTTCTACTTGTGTCTTAAGAGAAGTAACAAGCATCCAATAGAGAGGAAACATTAGAATCACAAAAATAATTAATCCCACGCCAAAACTTATGGCATTTTCTCTTTTTTCATGTTTCATCTTACATTACCTCCTCTTCTGCATTTATTAGTTTGATGTAGAACATACCAACTATAAATAGTATTAAGAAAAGAATATTAGCAGAAGCCGCTCCTTTACTGAACTCGAATTGCTCAAAAGACAATTTATAAGCATATGTAGAAGCCAATTCAGTTGCATTGATTGGGCCACCCTTTGTCATAACCCAAACTAAATCGAATACTTTAAATGTATATACGAATCCAAGTGTAAGCACAGACATTATTGCTGGCTTAATCACTGGAATTGTTATCTTGAATAATGTTTGAATTTTGTTTGCTCCATCAATTTTTGCACTTTCATAAATGTCTGCAGGTACAGTTGTTAATCCAGTAAGAAGTAGCATCATATTGAATGGAATACCAATCCAAATATTGGCTACCACTATTGCTACCATTGCGGTTGGACCATTCAATAACCAATCAATAGGAGAATCTATTATATGTAAAGCCATTAATATTTGATTAGCTATACCGCCAGAACTAGCAAAAATAAACTTGAACAAGAGACCTGCAACAGTAACAGGAAGTAACCATGAAATCATAGTTGCCCCTCTAAAGAAAGATGATGCTGGAAATTTTTTGCTAAATAATAAAGCTAATATAAAACCTATGATGAATTGGAAAAAGATAGATGCCACTGTAAATATTAAAGTATTTAAAATGGCCCTGCTCATTACAGAATTCGCATCTGTAAACAATTCTATGTAGTTGGTTAGGCCAATAAAGTCTTGAGCTTCTGGTCTTGAGAAATTAAAAACATTAACGTTTTTTAAACTAAGTACTAAATTAGAAATTGTGGGATATCCAACAAAAATAAGCATATAGATTACTGCTGGCAGAGAAAAGAGAAAGCCCATCTTCCCTGGTCCATTTAGTTTCTTCTTTTTAGAAATCATAACATCCCTCCAAAATTGTTATTTCAAAAATAGCGGGGAAAGAATTCCCCGCCAAATGATTATTATTACTTAACGGCATCAACTGCAGCCTGAGTGTCTTTTGCAGCCTGATCTGGTGATTTAGCAAGAGTAAGAACTTCCTGGAAACCAGTCTGAATTGCATTTGAATATGATGGCCAAATTGGTGATGGGCCTCTAGGAATTGATGTCTCAAGCTGTGTTATAAACTCCTTCTGAATTGGATCATCTGTCCAATAGCTATCCTTTGCAGCTTCAGTCTTAGGAGGGAAAGAACCATACTGTTTCATTGCATTAACCATAACATCTGTTTGGTTGTAATACTCAAGAAATGCCTTTGCTCCATCCATGTTGTCTTTCTTTACTGCGCCCATGTTTTCTCCACCAAGGATAGATGTAGCTTGTCCACTAGATGCATCCTTCTTTGGAAGAACTGTTACTCCATAGTTCATATCTGGAGCATCTGCTTCAATACCAGGAATCTGCCATGGACCATTCTGCATCATTGCAATATTTCCTGCTTTCCAGTTATTGCAAACATCTGTCTGTGCCCAGTTTACGCATTCCTTTGACCATGAACCGTCACTAATCATATCTTGCATAAGTTGGTATGCATCCTTGCCACCTTCGATATCTGTGTAAGAACCACCGGCTGTATATAACCACTGTAAGCATTGGAATGTGCCTTCATCAGTGCCAATAGCAGCATTACCAAATCCAGTTACGCCATAATCTGTAAGCTTCTTTGCCATCTCATGAAACTCTTCCCATGTAGTGTTTTCATCAGGATATGGAACTCCGGCATCATCTAAAATATCTTTGTTGTAGAATAATGCAGTACAGTTTGTGGCAAATGGAAGGCCATAATGTTTACCATCCATCATAGTAGAATTCATTGGGCCTTCGAGATATTCTGACCAATCAATGTTAGCATCTGAGATATCTCCAAATAAGTCCATAGCAATAAATGATGACATGTCACAACCATCCAAGATTACAACATCTGGAAGTTCACCTGATGCTATACCGAGAGTTAACTGCTTTTCATAGTCAGCAAATGGTACATATGTATGACTTGCTACATACTGATCTTGGGATGAATTGAATCCATCAATCAAAGATTGCATCATTTCTTTTTGTGCATCTGTTTCAAAATAATCCCAGATAACAACTTCCTGTTTTTCCCCATTAGAAGCAGTTTCTGTTGTTGAATTAGATGCTGAAGAATCTGTTGTGGTGGTTTCCCCAGAACTACCACATCCTGCCATGAGCGATGCTGCCATGGCTCCTGCTAGTGCCATTGATACGGCTTTTTTAAATCTCATAAAAAACCTCCCTTCGGATACTCATATAAGAGATATTAAATATCTCTTTGTTTATATAAGTATTCTAAGAGAGGTTTTTGAATTAAAAAATTCTAATATATTAAAAAAGGTGGACTATGTTCAACCAAATTTAATTTAATGTTGCTTGGGCCGCTTCTTGGGCCGATAAGTCTCCAGTTACAACATTTTTAAAATTGCTTGTGAGCTGTTTCGAAGTACTGGTATAGTTTTCAAGATCGGTTCGAACAATAGCATAATCCATTTGTTCTGCGATAATTTCAAGTTTTGGATTATCAATTATTATATTATTAGCAGATTCTATTCGTGATGGTAGAAGATTTGCTTTTGCACAAAAGGTTTCTGTCCCACCTTTTTCCATGCAAAATTTTATAAATGCAATAGAGCCTTCTATATTTTTTCCTTTTATTATTCCTAAGTTCTCACCTCCTAGAATTACTGCATTTCTTTTATTTTTAGGCATAGGTGCAAGCCCATAGTCAATACCAGCTTCATCTAACATGGGAAACACCCATGGTCCATTCTCCATCATTGCAATATCGCCCTTGATAAATCGTCTTGCAATATCTGTCTGACTGTAATTCAAACAATCAGCTGGCATATATCCTTCGTTAATCAAATCAGCTAAATATTCGTATGCGCTACTTAATGCCTCAACTGTTATTTGCGAATCTGAGTTTGAAGCAGCCATTACCCAAGATAGGATTTGAAATGCACCCTGTTCTGAGTTCATGGCACTCATTAGAAAGCCGTAGTTATCTTCAGTAGTGAGTTTTGCGGCAGCATCTTCGAGCTGGTCCCATGTCTCAGGTGGAGTGATGTTTGCCGCATTTAACATATCTTTTCTATATATCAGACATACATTATTACTATTAAACGGTACTCCATAATATAAGTTGTTATACTTTACGGTATTTACAGAAGCACTGTAATAATCTGTTTCTAAGTTTAAAGTACTCGCATAGCTTGTAATATCCTCAAACATATCTAATTGAATGAACTTTTTCATATCCGGATTATCTATTATCACAATATCTGGAAGTTCTTGCTCTGTATATGCTCGTGATATTTTCTTATCGAATTCAGTCATGGGAACATATTCCCAAGATATTTCATATTCATCTTGACTAGAATTAAAAGATTCTGTTAATTCATCTAATCCATCTGCTTGAGCATCTGTTTCATAATAAGACCATATAAGCAAATGCTGTTTCTCTTTTTCGTCTGAATTAGTTTCATTAGATGTACTCCCACAGCTGGTTATCATTGATAATATCAGCAGAGCTGTAAGTGTTGATTTTAAATACTTTTTCATCGTTCTCTAAACTCCTTAGGTGATATGCCTTCAATGTCTTTAAAAACCCTATTAAAATATTTTGTGTCAGTAAAACCGACTTGTTCTGCTATTTCATATATTTTTAAATCACTTCCCTTAAGAAGTCTTTTAGCATGACTAACCCTAAACTCATTTACAAAGACTGAAAATGTTTTATTCATTTCACGGTGAAACAATGTACTTAAGTATTCTGGAGTAATTGATAAGTAATTGGCTACATCTTCCTGTGATATTTTATTGGCATAGTTCTCCCTAATATAGGCAATAGCCCTTAAAATAGTATAATTATGAATATCATCGCGTGAAGTCTCATTTGTATAAATTATACTAGCCTGTTCATCCAAACATTCCTTTAATTCATACAATACTTTTGCTTTAGAAATCTTTTCAACTGATTCTAATTCTCTGAGTTGGCGTCCCTTTTCTGGCCAAATCTTTACAGAAAGTTGCATTATATAGTTGGAAAGATTCATGTATAGCTGTCTTATGGATGATGGATTATAGCCTTTTCCCAATATGTCATGTATAAAGTTTTCACTCCATTCATCCCAATTCTTTTTATTGCCTTTAACGAGGATTCTTTCTATTACTTTCTCAATTTCAGGATTATATTTATAATCATTTTCAGCAATTTCGGAAACCTCATTTTCAATAATGATCTTCTTATTTATCATCTGTGAAACAAGAAGTTTTTTATCAGATGACAAGGCAATATCTTTAAGCTTTTCAATGGTTGGTATGTTAGAGATATACCAAATTGATTCTTTTAATTCACTAATCACAGGAAGTCTTCTATTTAACATAGCCGATATATCTTCGTCCGATTTATATCTACTAGTCGATTTGTCAATTATAAGAAATAAATCTTTCCTATCCTCAGATATATATAATCCTTTGTAATCTCTAAACTTTTCTTCTAATGCATCATAACTAAATCGACCATTTGGGCTATATCCTCGAACAAATGAAAGAGAATACCCAGGTAACAGTTCAAATATCCTCTCTGCTATCTTAAGATTTTCTTCTGTGTTATCTAAAGCACCTGTTATTATGGCTCTTATATATGAGGACGGATTAGCATCTATTTTGGTAGCCTCTTTAATGATTTTTTTAGATATATCACTTAAAACTTTATCAACGGCGTCCACTGTAATTGGTTTTAATAGATAATCATCTGCACCACAGTTTAATGCTCTTTTCGCATAATCAAATTCAGCATAACCTGTAAGTATCACACTATGACAGCCAATTCCTTCGTCTTTGAGCTGCTCTAACATCTGCAGTCCATCCATTTCAGGCATCTTTATGTCGGTAAAAACCAAGTCTGGACGAAGCGATATAATAGCATCGATTCCTTCCTTTCCATTCTTAGCTTTAGCTATTACTTGGTGCTCATCATAACTAGAAAGCAGTCGTGATAAACCATTTCTAATTTTAATTTCATCTTCTACGATAACTATGTTCATAACTAACAACACTCACTCATTGGTATATACAGGGTTATTTCTGTTCCTATTTCTTCTACACTGTTAATATTCCAGTGTGCTAAATCTCCGTAATACATAACTAATCTCGAAAATGCATTTCTTAGTCCTAAACCTACGCCTTCAATATCATCGGCCTCAATAACGAACTGCCTATCATTCATTTTGACCAGCAGATCTTCTTCAAAGCCGTTTCCATTGTCGGCAATACTAATTTGAAGGTATTTTTTGTCGTAAGATAAGTCTATGTTTATTGAGAGAAGTCCACCTTCTTCTATTCCTTCAAATCCATGTATAATGGCATTTTCCACAAATGGTTGAATTAATAACTTATGTATAACAATGTTTTTTACTTCTGGATCTATTATTAGCTCATATTTAAAAGAACCTTCATAACGAAGTTCTTGTAGATCCAAGTATCTCGTAAGAAAATCACATTCCTGTTTTAAAGGAGTTTTATCTTCTACTTTACTAATAGAATGTCTCAATATTAGGCCTAAATTACTTAATGCTTTACTAATCTCATTTTCATGATGCTCTATAGCCATCCAGTTAATTGTATCTAGGGTGTTATATAAAAAATGAGGGTTTATTTGAGCTTCCAATGCTTTTAATTCTGCATGTCGTTGGCGATCTTTGGCAGATGAGATTTGATGCATTAACTCTTTTACTCGTTCTGTCATTACATTAAAATTATTTGCAATAATTCCAAATTCATCAGTGCTATGGATATTTATTCTTTTATCTAAGTCTCCCTCTTGTACCGTTTGCATTCCCTCAACAATTGTATTTACAGAATTGTTAAAGGTTTTGGTTGTATAGATAATGATAAGAATAACAACAAGTATTACCGAAATAGAGATGATTATTGTAATCAGTTCAGTTTTTCTTACATCTTTTAGCATCTTATCTGCATCATATACATTTATAAATGTCCATCCGGTAGATTCATCTATATATTCATTGACTCCTAGTGTGTGTGTTTCAGAAAGATAACCACTATTTTTTACGAAGGATTTAATATCATCCCCTACTTGAGTAGCAATATATTTTTCATCTGGATAAGATACTACTCTTCCATTTGTATCAACTATGAAGTTTATTCCGTTTGTATTTGCTTCTGAAGAATTGCATATAGAATCTAAGACATCTTCATCGACAGTCATAATTACAGTAGCTATGCTGCCTTTTTCAAGCATGTCAAAATTAAACATTCGTTTTGAAATATGAAAATAGTAGCTTGTACCACTGTTTTCTGCAAACTTCATGCTAGGTGTAATGACCATTCCTGATTTACTCTCAGCATCCAAATATGGAGGAGCTATTCGCATATCATTAAACTTTTGCCATATATTAAACATGGAAGAATCAGTCTCAAAGTCATATGTGACAGATTCACCATTCTTACATACAAGACTTATAGCTCTAATACCTTCTACTACACTTGTGTATCTGTGAAGTTTTTCCCGTATATCACTTCGTGCTGCTGCTTTTCTAGATTCTGTTCCATTCATTAGGACCATTACTTCATCTATCAAATCCTCATCAACATATATTTGATATAGAAGGTTCGTGTAGTTTTCTATGCTAAGATTAGTTCGTTCTGATATTTGGACTAAATCATCATAAATGATTTCATCAACCTGAGACGTCATAGTTTTTCTGACGCTAGTAAATTGATATACCTGTAAAAGAATTATAGGTATTATAGATATTAATAAGAAAATACTAATAAGCTTTTGGCCTATTTTAAGATTATTATATTTTTTAATAATGTTACGCATAACATATCCCCACCCAATACAATAATCATACAAAAAATGGCCACATTGCACAACAAGCAATGCGGCCTACATAATTAACAGTATTTAAATTAGATTTTTGTTAATCATTTTCTAAAACCATTAATATCGGTCTCCTTGTTATAAAGCATAGCAATATTAATATCCTTAAAGTACCAACAATAAGGTTCCAGCACCAATTAGTGCACATCCTGCAAGTGATTTTATAGTAAAGTCTTCATGTAAAAATACAAAAGCTAAAACTAGAGTGATAACAACACTTAGCTTATCAATCGGAACAACTTTAGATGCATCACCAATCTGTAAAGCTTTGTAGTAGCATAACCAGGATGCACCAGTAGCCAAGCCTGATAATATTAGGAAAATCCAGCTTCTTTTGTTTATTGCGAATACGCCACTTTGAGTATTTGTGATAAACACCATTATCCAGGCCATACCAACCACCACGACAGTACGAATAGCTGTAGCTAAGTTTGAGTTTACACCTTCAATACCAATCTTAGCTAAGATTGAAGTTAAGGCTGCGAATATAGCTGATAATAAAGCAAATACAAACCACATAATAGTCCTCCCATTATTTTGTACGTTTATTCTCTTCTAGTTCTTTCTCAATCCAAGTCATGATTACATCTACTAAATAATCCTGCTGAATTTGACTAAGCTCTTTACCAGGCGCTATCTTGTGCCACTTTCTAATGCATTCTCTACAACAGGTAGCTGTTGCATGCTGAGCAATGAATACAGGATGGCCCTTTGTAGGAGTTTGCTTGCCATCATTAGGGATAACAGCAGGAGCTTCTCTTTTAGCAATGAAATCTGCAGCATGGGCTCTTATAGTTTCTAGTCCCTTCTCATGTATATAGTCTATATCTTTTTGCTTTAATTTAAAACTTGTTCTAAATTTAGAATTGCCCAGCCGGGTAAACAGCTGAGCAAACCATTCTTCTCTATTCATTAAAAGTTACTTCCATTATCTCCTATCTTATATTGTTAATCTATATATAGTATACATAATTATCTTTTCTAGGAGCAGCTGGTTTCGCTGGTTCTTCAGCATAGCCAAGTGCACAGTGACCGATTCCCTCAAAATCTCCTTCAATGCCTAATTTCTTAAGAATGTTTTTTCCAAAATCAGATTCAAATTCTTCTTTGGCTCTATGAATCCAGATACTACCAATGCCTAAACTTTCAGCTGCATTCATAAGATTTCCCATTACAAGAGAACCGTCGTATACATGAGTTACAACATCTTTATCAGCTAAAACAATTAAGATAACAGGTGCTCCATAGAATGGATCAAATCCCTCAGGTGCGCCAGCAATTTTAGCATTTTCTTTAGAGAGTTCATCTCTAAGTGTTTTGTCTTTAACAGCAATAATAATTGGACTTTGTTTTCCCATACCTGTAGCCGCATATGTTCCAGCTTTAATTATTGCATTTAAATCCTCTTCTGTAATCATGTCTGATTTAAATTTTCTACAGCTACGTCGATTTTCAAGTACCTTTAATGTTTCGTTCATTGTAATAATCCCCCTGTATTCATGACTATCTCATTTACCTATGATTAGTTTATCACTTAAGATACTTCTATTCTACTATATGGTTGATTTGTTTATTATTAGAATTCCATCGGCAATTTTCCATAACTTAATCCTCCGTAGCTATAACTAACTCACTTTTTATACCGTTGAATTCAATTACATTCTCACTATCATCTACAGAAAAATCTTCTGTCTTAAGCCCCGCTTTCTCGTATTTAATAGAAGTTTTAACTCCTTTTAATCTTGTCTGAAATGATAAATCTGAAGGCACAGTTATTCTAGAAGAAGCCACTACCTGATTCAGTTCAAATGAGCCTTTCATTTTATTTATAGCAATATCCATATTGGCATTTGAATCCAATTCAAAAACACCTTCAAGGGATTTAACAAGGCATTTACGAACAGTCCCATTATGCTCCACATTCTCACATACAAGATTGTTGATTTCAAGATTGTTACAATCACATTCTATTTCAATATGATCAAGGTAGCGGTTTGGGAACAATACTTCGATAGTCAAGTTCTCATGTGATTCAGTTTCAACGGTACTATTTACGTGATTGATTTCTACATCAATTCGTCGCTTGATATCATCAATCTTCACCTTATAATTTTCTCTGAGATTAACAATATCGTTTGAGCCAAGCAGTACTACAATCTTTTCATCATCCGTTCCAGTGATTAACAGTGAATCCGCACTACCTAACTTAAGATCAAACTTTTTATTACCATCGATGTCATACTCCGTTTTTGATTCATAGAGAAATCTAGTACGTATATGCGATTCCTTCTCATCTGTAAGAAGTTCATCCAATGATATGCCAAATAGCTTGGAAATAATAAGCATGTTCTCAATGTCCGGAAGACCCTTATCTGTCTCCCACTTTGTTACTGCCTGCCTTGAAACTCCAAGTTTATCAGCTAATACCTCTTGTGACATTCCATACTCTTTTCTGGCCTTTTTTAGTTTTTCTGCAAATCTCATAAAACAAACCCTCCTATAAACAATTTCATTCTATCTAAAGGAGGGCATTTTTACTAGAAAATACACGTTTCATAACATAAAAAAAAGCTACTTACCGTAGCATTTTTTCATTATTCCTCAATATTATCAAATATTCCAGCCTGTCTATAATTATTCCAAGCTGCATTATAGCTTTCTGCAGCCTTTTTATCCATGATTTGCTTTCTATCACTTAATATAGCAAGCATCTCATCCGCAATTTCTACCTCTGGCAGATGGTCATAGTGAGCAAGATATCCAAGCATTCGCCCAGCTGTGAAATCGGTATTTAAATTATCTGTTATCAACGTTGCAAACTGGTGCCCATAGCCATCCTGCAGTAATGTATTATAAAGTTCTATACTAAGTGGTGATTTATTTCTCATTTTAAGCACTTACCTCTTTAGAATAATTAACTACAAGCTTGGCAAATACCGATTATCAACGTTTTCCCAAAATCAATTTTAAGCCCATAATTATCCATTACATTTTTTTCGAATTCATTTACGAAATCATCTTCAATGTGAAACAGCTTTCCGCATTTAGAACATTTTCCATGCATATGTGTGTTGCAATGGGTATGTTCTGTAGAATATTGATAAAACCAACCTTCATGCTCTGGTTCCCTGTATTTATAGATGATTCCCTGCTCACACAATCTATCCAAATTTCTATATACAGTCGTTTTGTTAACACCTTCAATATTTAATTGAAGATATGTTAATAAGTCTATAGCGGTGAAACCTCTATCTGGATTTTCCTGTAGAAATTCAAATAGTACAGTCCTAACCTTTGTTTTATACTCTGTTTTCATTTCCGCCCTCTTATTGTTTACACAACATCCACCCAATTATTCTTTGGCGGATCGATGTGTTCCAATTCTTTCACATATATTACAGGATACCACAAATCATATTTTTCCATATAGTCTTTATCTATTATTCCTGAATATTCTACCCAATCATCCAGTTCCAAGGAGTCGGCTTGAGCATAGTCACATACGAAACCAAACATTGATAAATCCTCTGCACAGCATGTCATCGCAAATCTTCCCAATATTAATGAGGTAGCTGCATTCTCAGATTTCTTAATAACCATCCCCTGGAGATTTGCTTGCTTTCCTACATATCTATCAATATTTTCCATTAAATCAATATAGAAAGTAGCGTACGTATCATCAGTTATTGTAAGAACATCTTCATTTATATCATATGGAAGATCCTCCTCAAGACGTGCACTCATTTCCCCTTCTTTGTCGTAAAAAACAACATTTAGTTGCGAATTCACTGCCTTCAGACTTCGCCTGTAACTACCAATTTTATCAAGTACATTATCGCATCGGTTGAGTATTGTCATTAAAGCATTTCTCACCTGCTCGGCAACCAGAGACTTCATGTTTCTAGAATACATCTCAAATGTTGAAGCATCAAAAATACTGATTTCAACAAGCTCTTCCCAATACCATGGGAACTCAAGATTCTTTCTATTCCACATGCCATTAAACTCAATAATAACCCTCTTGGGCTTGTACTTCTTTTCGATTTCAGCCAAATGCTCAGGAGTAAACTCTTCCTCTTCTTCAATGGACACTTTATCCACATTATGAGAATCTAAAAAATCAGTAGGATATTCCTCATCTCCCTCTTCGCATTCTATGAGAAGTGTTCGTCCTTGAATCTGAAAATAATCCTGGCTTAGCAATTCTTTTATAAAAGTAGTTTTACCAGAATCTAAAAATCCATTTATGAAATATATACGCGCCATAGTCTATGCCCATTTTTCTTTATCAATGCACTGTTCTACTAACCCGAGAATTTCAGCTTTTTCATATCCTTTTCCGATAAATACAACCTGATTAATTCTATCCCCGTATTTTTCATCCCAGTCATCACAAATATCTGGAAAATCCTTTATTAGAACATCTAATTCCTCCTTTGGCCACGCCGAAACCCATGGTGTTAGTTCAGTAATTGATGCATTACGACCAGCCTGTTCAAAAAGCTGAATATGTTTGTCATCGTCCGAAAACCATATATATCCCTTTGAGCGAATCAGTGTTTCCGGATAATTCTCCACTAGCCTATTGAAAGCATCTCTATTAAAAGGAGCTCTTTCTTCATAAACAAATGACGAAATGCCATATTCGTCAACACAGGCTTTATCATCCTCTGGTTCGCATTCATTAAGAGCTCTTTGCACACTACTTGAAGCAAGAACATCATCAAAGTCAAAATCTTCTCTATCCAACAATTTTCCCAGAGAAACTTCACCATTTACGCACGGAATCATTTCCGCTTCCTGCTGAATATTTCTAAGAGATGTTTTTACTTCTTCTAACTGCTCTTTTGATAGTAAATCGATTTTGTTTAGAAGCATAATATTACAGAACTCAATCTGATCAATAATCAAGTTTATAACATCGCCATCTTCTACATCATCTTCCTCGGATAACTCATTTAAAAATTCACGGTATATTCTATCCACATCAACTACTGAAACTACTGTTTTTAAAAACACTCTTGTGTCAGTGGACTCTGCATAGTTTACAAAAGCTCCTGCTATAGATGATGGTTCACTAATCCCTGATGCTTCAACGAATATAGCCTCAATAGATTCATCCTCAGCAAGACGCTCAATCTCATTCATAAACTCATCTCTCAAGGTGCAACAAATACAACCATTTTGCATCTCTACCATTTCCACTTGTGCCACCTGATTGTTTGTCCTACCTATAATTGATGCGTCGATATTGATACTTCCCATATCATTTACAATCAAAGCCACCTTGTGTTCTTCCTGCATCAATAAATGCTGCATCAAGGTGGTTTTTCCTGATCCTAGGTAACCTGTTATTAATACTACTGGAACTTCTCTCTTTGACATATTGACCTCGTTTCTAATTGATTATTTTTGCAACTTTGTTGCATATTATAGCAATCGTTAATTAAAAGGTCAATATATGCAACTTAGTTGCAATTAGTCAGGCAAAAAAAGAATCGCCATACGTTCCTAAAAACATATGGCGATTATACAATCACATATATGGGCAACAGTCTATGAGCCTTTTTTTATTTACCACTCAATAGTACCTACTACCTCTTTAAGAGTTTTGGCAGATTCCTGAAGAGCTTTGATTTCTTCCTCATCAAGAGAAATTGGAACCTTTGTCTCCAATCCATCAGCACCAACAACAGCTGGCATTGAAAGGCATACGCCATCAATATCGTACTCACCGTGCATCATAGATGATACTGGAAGGATTGATTTCTCATCACGGATGATAACTTCACAGATACGTCTAACAGCAACCGCTACGCCATAATATGTAGCATGTTTCCTCTTTATAATCTCGTAAGCAGCATTTTTTACACGTTCTGCAATTGCCTTTTCCGATGCCTCATGATTGAAATGACCTCTCATTTCGCAGAAATCATTAAGAGGAATACCAGAAACATTAGCACTTGAGAATGCTGCAATTTCGCTATCGCCATGCTCTCCGATGATGAAAGCATGTACTGAACGGCTGTCGATGCCAAGGTGCTCACCAAGCTCAGTCTTAAGACGAGCAGAATCGAGAACTGTACCTGAGCCGATAACTCTATTTTCTGGGAGACCAGAAAGCTTTAAAGCTGCAAGAGTAAGAACATCAACAGGATTTGCTACGATAAGCAAAATTCCGCCAAAATCTCTCTTAGAAATTTCTGGAATGATTGACTTAAAAATGCCAACATTCTTGTGTACAAGATCAAGTCTTGTCTCACCTGGCTTTTGGCCTGCACCAGCTGTAACTACACAGATAGCTGCATCTGCAACATCATCATAATCTCCCGCATAAATCTTGATAGGCTTTGTAAATGGTGCGCCATGGGAAATATCCATTGCCTCACCTTCTGCCTTTTCATGGTCTGCATCAATTAAAACCATCTCTGAAAACAAACCACTCTGTGACAATGCAAAAGCTGTAGCTGAGCCTACAAATCCTGCTCCTATAATCGCTACTTTTCTATGGTTTACTTCTACTGCCATACGCACCTCCTATACTCCGCAAGTTACACAAACTTGCTCACTTAAACATACAAATTACTTACTTTAGTTCAGCTACCAACACGTCTAACACTGATAAATCCTGTAGTGTTGATTTAATGGAAACCACTGGCTCCACAAATTCTATATTTTTCATTGGCTCAAGAATTGCCTTCATGCACTTAGCTGCCTGTGGAGCCCATGTGCCATTTTCCACAAATGCTACCTTACGATTCTGATAAGCCTTTGCTGTAAGATGATGTAAGAAATCCTGCATTGGTGGGAATAATCCTCCGTCATAAGTGCATGCACAGCACACCATCTTATCCCAATAGAATGCTCTGGCAACTGCCTCTGACAAGCTTTCTCTTGTAAGGTCGATAAACTGCACCTTATTGCCATTTGCCTTTAGCTTTTCAACAAGCTCCAGAGCAGCAGCCTTGGTATTGCCGTGGATGGACGCACATGCAACGAGCACGCCTTCTTCCTCTGGCTTATAACTGCTCCATGTATCATAAAGATTAATGTAGTAATCTAAATTCTCTGTCAAAACTGGTCCATGCAATGGGCAGATTTTCTGGATATCAAGATTTGCTGCCTTTTTCAACAATCCCTGAACTGACGCACCATACTTACCCACAATATTAAGATAATATCTACGAGCCTCGTCAATCCATGGCTCATCCACATCCAGAGCACCAAACTTTCCAAATCCATCTGCTGAGAAAAGAACCTTCTCAGTAGATTCGTACTCAACCATTACCTCTGGCCAGTGAACCATTGGTGCCATGATGAATGTAAGCTCATGGCTTCCAAGGGAAAGTGTGTCTCCTTCAGCCACCACATGCTTTCTATTTTCAAATATGCTGGCATCCATAAACTGCGCCATCATCGTAAATGTCTTGGCATTTCCAACTACTGTGGTATCAGGATATTTTCCCAGTAATATCTTGATTGAACCAGAGTGATCTGGCTCCATGTGCGAAACCACAAGATAATCCGGTGTACGTCCAGCCAGCTCCTTATCAATATTTGCCAACCACTGGTCTGTCACCCTAGGATCTGCTGTATCCATGACAGCAATCTTTTCATCCAAGATTACATATGAATTGTAGGATACACCGTTAGGAACTGGATACTGACTTTCGAACAAATCGATAGTCTTATCATCACAGCCTATATACTTAATAGCCTCTGAAATTTTCATTACCATAACCTCCTTTTACATATCTCTATCTTACCAAATAGCAATATAACTATCTATGATTTCATCTTTATCGATAAAAAGTTCTCAAGTACGAATGCCTCTTCTATTTGGTCAAATTCTGTACCCACTTATATTTACGGAAGCGAATCATTACCCATGGAATTTTTCCAACCTCGTCCAAGCATGTGCATGAATACACAAGTAGCACTGGCCAGTGGAATACAAAAGCTCCCAACAGCGCCAGAGGAATTGCAATTCCCCACATACACACTGCCAGGCTATACATATCGAATATGGTATCTCCGCCGCCATCTAATACTCCGTTAATTGTGACAGTGTTAACACATCTTCCTATCATGTACACAGCCATTATGCACATCATACCTGTAAGGTATTTTCTGGCTTCATCAGTTAAAAGAACCATATGAACCGTCAGTGGTGTTACCGCAAATACGATAATCATTGAAGCAATTCCGATAACATAAGATATCTTCATAAGCTTGATTCCATATGCCTTGCCAAGCTCCAAATTGCCTGCTCCAAGTTCGTTTCCAACAATGATTCCTGCTGCACTTCCGATACCGTTACAAACACAGCAAATCAAATCTCTCACAACTGCTGCAATAGAATTTGCTGCCGCAGCATCTACTCCCATATGACCCATTATTGCTGTATACGAGGTGAAGCCAACTCCCCAGAAAAGCGAACCACCCATTAGTGGCAGACACTGTCTCCAGAAATCCTTAGTAAGTTGCTTACTTATAGAAAACATCTTGCTAAAGGCTGGCCTAATATAACCTGCTCTTCCTGAAATTGTAAGACAAATAACAAGCTCTATTACTCGTGCAATGGTTGTTGCAAGAGCAGCACCTTTCGCTTCCATTCTAGGAGCTCCAAGGAAACCGAAGATAAATATCAGGTTAAACACTACGTTGAGTACAACAGCACAACTACTAATCCATGCACTTTCATTTACATGGTCTGTAACCTTCATGATAGCAAGATAGCTCTGAGACACACCTGTTATCAGATAAGACCATCCAGCAATGCGAAGATAATCCGCACCAAGCTCTATCAAAGTCTGGTCGCTTGCGAACACATGCATTAACGCCTCTGGGAAAAACTCACAGCCAATGAAAAACACTATGCAGATTGCCCCTGCATACTTCAGCATCAAATCAAAAAGCTTTTGTATTGTTTGCTTATCACCTTTTCCCCAGTACTGAGCCCCAAGTATTCCGCCTGCCCCAGTAATAGCCATAATCAGCATATTCTGGACAAACTGAATCTGTGTAGCTAACGACACAGCCGTCATCTGCTCCTGTGCCACTCTTCCCAGCATCAACGCATCACAGGCCGCCACTAGCGCCAGCATCAAACTCTGAAACGAAATCGGCCCCGCTATGGTAACCAACCTACTATAAAAATGCTTACTGTCTATTTTAATCGCACTATCCTTTGTCATTACATCCTTCTCCAATTTCCTCATTTTCTCCAATAGTACTGTATTGCCTCATTTTACACAATAGGTTAACAACATAAAAAAGGACCCTAGGTAATCCTAGGGTCCTTGATTTGCATTATTTAGAGAGACGCTCAACTATCCTGTCTAGGGTATCGCGAGGTACTGTGCCATCACGATAAAGTTGGTTGATTGTGCTTTCGCTTCCAAGTAGAGCTGTGGCATCCAGCCAAGTGCCCTTTTGAAATTCTTCGTCAAATACGGCAAATATTTTTCGATTTTTTAAAAGCTCCGAAAGCGGGTATTCTCTATAATCCATAATTAAACTCTTGATAAATACTCTCCAGTTCTAGTATCAATCTTGATTGTCTCACCATTCTCAACGAAAAGTGGAACGTATACAACAGCACCTGTTTCAACTGTAGCAGGCTTTGTAGCACCTGTAGCTGTATCGCCCTTGAAACCTGGCTCTGTATCTGTAATCTGAAGCTCAACAAACATAGGTGGCTCAACTGAGAAGATTGAACCGTTGTGTGAAAGCATCTTTACGATTTCATTTTCCTTAACGAACTTAAGAGCGTCACCAATCTGATCTGATGTAAGAGCTACCTGATCGTATGTCTCAACATCCATGAAGTTGTAAAGATCACCATCGTTGTAGAGATACTGCATATCCTTACGATCGATACGTGCTGCTGGGAACTTCTCTGTTGGACGGAAAGATGTTTCTGTAACACCACCGTTCTTTATGTTCTTAAGCTTAGTACGAACGAAAGCTGCACCCTTACCTGGCTTTACATGCTGAAATTCAATTACCTGATAAACCTGATTATCCATTTCGATAGTCATACCGTTTCTAAAATCACCGGCTGTAATCATTATAAATTCCTCCTTAAAAGCTATACCTATACCGAGCCCTACCACATCGCCCGGATATATTAGCACTCGTAATGGTAATTTTACCGCAATTTCACTGTTTTTTCAATATGTAATTGGGTTTACTATTTTTTAAGATACTGATAACATATAATATATAAGATTTTTGGGAATGTTTTTGAGATAGGGGTATCTTATGAAATTAAACAAATTTCTTAGTAAAATTCTTATATATTCTTTAGCATTTTGTCTTTGTGGCTGCGGCTTAAATTCTGCCAATTCGTCCACACAAAACACAGGCACTGCTGAAACTTATTCACAAGATTATTCAGTCACATATTCCGGAGAAAATATCAAAAAAATTGGCATTTGCATGCCTGCTATGGAACTCGAACGTTGGGTTAATGACGGCAATCTTCTGAAGCAAAACTTTGAAAAAGCTGGCTATGAAGTGGAAATATCATATGGCGACAATTTAATTGACACTCAAATTAATGATATCAACAAAATGATTGACGACGGTGTGGATTTATTAATAATTGCTCCTGTTGATTCCGACTCTCTAGGCACATGCATGGAAAGAGCTAATGAAAACAATATTCCCGTTATTGCCTATGACAGATTGATTTTCGACGCACCATATCTTTTAGCTTATGTAAGCTATGATAATTATATGGTTGGCGCCCTCCAAGCAGAATATATTATCGATGCTTTGGATTTAGACAACGCTACTGGTTCCTATAATATAGAGATTTTTGCTGGTGATCCAGCCGACAATAATGCTCTTTATTTTTACAATGGAGCAATGGATGCACTAACTCCATATATTGAAAGCGGTGCTCTTACTATCCCCTCTGGCCAATCAGACTATTACAGCTGTTCTATTTCATCTTGGTCTACTTCACTCGCTAAAACAAGAATGGATATTCTTTTATCAAGCTACTATTCTAAGAATACACAACTAGATGCCGTTCTTGTTTCAAATGACTCTTTAGCTCTTGGCGTAACAAGTGCAATCGAAACTTCATATAACAAGGATAATTCTGTAATAATAACCGGCCAAGACTGTGATACTGCTAATATTGAAAATATCACAAATGGTCTTCAAAGTATGTCAATCTATAAAAATCTGCAGAATGAAGTTTGGGTTACTTGCTATATTGTAGAAGCTTTCATTAATGGTTATTCTCCTAGTAACAATTTATGTGAAGGAAGCCAATTCGATTTCCAAGTTACATTTGACACTACATCCTATGGAACAAATGAATACTCAATTAATTCATATCTTTTAACCCCGCAGGTTGTTACAAAAGATAATATTGATTCAATCACTAATTATTAAAAAGATCTGGACTATACATTCTAAAACCATTGCGTCCATCCTTTTTTACGCGATATAATGCTTGATCCGCCATTGTCATAAGTCTGCCTGGATTTTCTGTGTCTATAGGATATATAGCTCCTCCCATTGATAATGTAGGGGTAATAATATCTTTCTTTACCCTTATACCATTTTTTAAGGCCTCCCTAACTTTTCCAGCAATCTCTTCGCACTTATCTGTATAAGGCTCTTTGACAAGTATTACAAACTCATCGCCACCTATTCTTGCAGCTGTAGCACCATATTCTTTTGATACCCTCTGAAGTAATCTCGCAATATCTATAAGCACCTCATCTCCAGCCTGATGACCTTTTGTATCATTTATCTGTTTAAAATAATCTACATCTACAATAATCAGCGCGTGCCTTTCCTTATGTGCTGCCAATGGCCTTGCAAGTTTGCCTATATATAATCTATTGGCAATTCCTGTTAGCGGGTCTGTATTTATAGTCTTCTCGCGCCTTCTATTTGTAATAGAAAGTATTACAATTATAGTTATTAATAATATACAAACCAATCCCACAAGATTAGTAAGAAGCACATTTTCCCTATACCATTTGCCAAAGGTTTCATGTTCATTAATTACGTATGTTCCTTCCGGAAGATTTTTTATTTTAATACCATACTTATCTAAGGCAGATTGCTCAAAATATGTTATGGTAACTGTATCTGAAACCATGCTTATATCCTTAGGTGGAGTGCCCATAAGTATTCTTGCCGCCATGTCTCCAGCTTCTTTTCCAGCATCATAAAAAGAATAAGAAACACCTCCCAAAACTCCATTTTCTATATCTGCAGATGATGTTCTGAAAATTGGTACATTATTAACTGACTGAGATATAAACTTTGTTGCCGCCTCCAGTGAATAAATATTACCATCTCCATCTTCAACAAAATCCAAATACAGGATAATATCATTTTCATCAAGATTTCCAAGATATTCTCTCACACCATTTTTAGAATATCTGGAAGTATTTAATATCTTATACTTCTGGTCCGGATACTTGGAAATAAAGTTCATAAACTGAACGTACTCACCTTGGCCAGTATTAGTGCCATCTACAATAGCAACAATTGTATCTCTCTCAGGAAATAGATTTTTCATCAGCTCGTAGTTTGACTCGAAATCTGGTATTTCAGCTACGCCTGTAACATTTTCCAGTACTGCTGCAGATTCAGCCTCTGAAATACTATTTATTCCCATAAATACAATCGGCATGTCCTTAAACAAAGTATCTCTATAATTGAGAGCAAATCTAAGTGCTGTATCATCAGCCACGATTAAAAGATCATACTTTTCGGTTTTGCCCATTTTGTATGCTAAATAATCATAAAATTCCTGAATATCACTGGAAGTAAAGAAATTTTTTGTATCCATAGATTCATATGTCAATGATATATTTAAATCATATTCCTCAGAAAGCAATCCTGCTTCGATGCCATCTGTTTCATCAGGAACTATATCATAGGCATAGTTATAAGACAGAAGACAAAGTACCCTATAATTTTTATCACTAGAGTTTTCTGCTTCTGTTATAGAACGACTATTAAAAAATATGGTTAAGAATAAACAAATTATCGCAAAACTACGTAGCCACCTTCTCATTTAATGCCCCCACATGCTTAACAAGTAACAGCTTTGTAATATTCGACAATTACATCATAATTGATTTTTTTGAAATTTTAATGAATAATTTTGCTGCAAACGGTAAAATATCCTTATATTTATATTAGTTTATTTGAGGAGTCAATCAAATGGAAATCGAGAAAAAATTTTTGATTAAGAATTTACCAGATTTATCAGAATACAATTATGTAGATATTCAGCAAGGCTATTTATCCACTCACCCTGTAGTTCGAATCCGTCGCAAAGATAACGATTATATTCTTACCTACAAAGGGAGCGGTATGCTTGCCCATGAAGAAATCGAAGCAGCTCTTACAAAAGAAGCCTATGAACACCTTTTAGAAAAAATTGACGGGTTTGCAATCACCAAGCGCCGCTATCTCATCCCACTAGAGCCATACACTATTGAGCTTGATGTCTTCGCCGGACATATGGAAGGCTTAATCATGGCAGAAGTAGAATTTCCTACAATAGAGGCATCCGAAAGCTTCACCCCACCAGAATGGTTTGGCGAGGATGTCACAGGCGACCGCCGCTACCACAACTCGAATATGATCTTCGGAAATCCGTTGGTATAACCGTGCCTAGATATACCAAATCAATAAAAATAAAAGAGCCAGTATGTAGGCATCAAGCTCTACTATTTCTTAAGCGAGACATGTAGTCGAGCGAAGAAATCAGTAGGCTTGTAGCCGTAACATACTGGCTTTCCTTAATTATTTAATAATTTGGTACTCTAGGCTTTCAAAATCTGCCTCTAGAGTAATGGTGTCATTATCCTTTGTCCATGTAAAGGAAACAACTGAACCATTGGTATTGATTGAAAGTTTACTATCAAAACCAAATGCAGGATGTGACTTACGAAGCTGCAAAAGCTCTATCTGCTTTTTAACAACGTCCTTCTTAAGCCCTTCCTCAATTTGCTCCATTGTAAGATTTGTTCTATTGATTTCCTTATGACCACCTGCGCCCGCACGAGCAACAGCTTCGTGATCATTTTTACCTGCGAACAAATCTAAGTACCATACCTGTGGCTTACCTGGCATGAACATCTGAATTGCTCTGGCAAAGAGCATTTTCTTATCATCATCACCTAATGCACTGTAATATGTAGCATTTACCTGATAGTACATATTCTTTGCTCCGTGAAGATCCTTTACAAATCCTCCTCTAGAAACAAGTACATCTATCATCTTCTGGATTTCATCTTCTGGAAGGAGTCCCTTCAAATCAAGAAGTGGAATACCATCATGGCAACCAAGCATATTTACAACTCTGATATCCTTTTCAACAAGCTCTTTTGCCCAGTTGATAAGAACTTCTGGATTGTGATTCTCGATTGCGTATATAAGAAGTCCTGGTAAGAAGAAATCGTATGTCATGTAGCCTTTGCCTGCTACTAACTCATAAATCTTCTCGCCGTAGCTTGCGTGAATCTCTGGAAGTAATGTTACTCCGTTTTTGTCTGCAAGCTTTCTAACCTTCTGTAGTAAATCCCAAGTTCCAGGATCATTCAAGAAATTCTTTTCTCCTGGCTCCTTAGGAGCATATGCGAATGCATCAAGTCTGACGATTTTAGCACCGTATGATGAAAGTGTCTTAAGAGTGTTTTCATAGAACTCCCAAACAAGTGGAGACTTGATGTTCAAGTCCATCTGTCCCAAATATCTACGGCTGCTCTCAAGTAAATCAACTACCTCATCGCGATACTGTTCGTATTTTCCAAGCTTCAAATCTGCTACGCTTGTTCCCTGGCTGATTTGGGAATTAACACACTGTGCTAAACGTGTAGCAGCCACATACTGGATATCCATCTTTTCCATAAGGTCTTCAGCTTCAAGATTCTTGTAGCGAACCTCCTGATAGAATGTATTCCAATATGGTACATTTCTGCCATCTGGGAATCTTACCATAAGAATTGGTAAACCTGGCTTGCGGAAAAACATATCCTTGATATATTTTTCATCTGGCTGAATGTAACCCTCTTTTGTGAGAGTACCGCAACCTTCCCAGAATTTGTTCCAGTCAATGAAGAAATCCTTGTACTTAGAATTCTCACCATTTTTGATGATGTCCTGGAACTCCTTTGATAATACAGACGCGTGGTTAAGGATGAAATCAAGCTTAAGGTCTATGCCCATATCCTTGATAGCCTCAATGGCTTCCTTACTACCAAGCTCCTCATTGATTCCATAATCAATTACTGAAAAGCCTCTGTCTAAGTCTGTATTAAAAATACTTGGAAGGATGTAGAATGACTCGAATACGTCCTTCAATTCATCCTTACTAAGAACCTTTACAATATCATCTAATGTGCCACCCATAGAATCTGGGTAAGCATTTAACATTGGTCCATTGCTCACAATTAATCCTCCTAGTCCGTCTGTTACGATAACAAGCATTATGAATTCTCCGTTCAGCATAAAAAGCTTCACTTGAGAATTATAATAGCTTGTTATCTACAGACTCATCTAAATTTTAAATATTACATTACTACATTATTAGTTACTCATTAACGCTTGGTATTCGCTATATGAAAGTAACTCACCTGATTTAGAAAGAATAATTTTTGCCTTGTGAGCCTGTGACTTTAAAAGGTTCTGCTCGAGTTCCAACACAAGCATAGTGAATGCACTATCAGTCTTGCCATCACGATTTCTAGCTCTGCGGTGAGCCAGTGTCTCTTCTGGTGTGCTGTTGAGAAGGATTGGAATATCCACGCCTTCATAGTTATCACTATTACCATGTGTCCATTCAATAACTAGAACTTTTTTGTTTGTAAAATCAACTTCATCATACCAAAGTTCAGAATCGGTTCTACCCATTCTCTTAAGGTAGATCTTATCCTGGCCGGATTTGAAAGCCTTAACAATACCAGTTACTTCATCGAAATCAATTTCGTTTGTAGTTCCAAGATAGCCTGTGAGTCCTTCTCTACCAGCATCAAGATAAGCCTTCATCCATGGATCAGTTGAAACATGGTCAGCTGAAGCATCTGTCTCCTCCTGTTGCCAAGCTCTAAGCTTGTCGAAGTGTTCAGGTGTTGCTTCGTTAGCCTTTACAAGGCCTCTTACACCGCTAGTTCTAAAGATGCGAAGTCTCTCAGCATCGTTGTACATAGGAATTCTTCTAGGATAGTTGTCTCCTGACATTGTATAAGCACCAATGCCTTTCTCATTTAAGAAATAAGAAATGAGAGACGCTGTCTCAGACTTTCCTACTCCTGAGCCACCGCAAACCGCTATGACGGCTCTGCCGTCCTTTGCGATAACCTCATCAAGCATGCCCTCAAGCTTCTCCATAATAAGAGTTGCCTTTCTAACATGCTCCTCACCTATTTCTACCTTGTCACCTGGCATATCGCCATGTGGAAGTGCCTCGTATTGTTTAAGATCAATAGCCATAATAATATCCTCCTGCTCACTATAGATATGACATAAACAACACGCAATAAGTATACCAAAATATATTTGACGTTAAACCGCTTTACCTCAATTTTATTTAATTTACCGAAAAATCTGTCTGAATGCACAAACCAAAAAAGCTGCCACACTTTCACAGTGTGACAGCCTAATTAAAAGCTAATGATTAAAGTGAATCTTCAAATTCATCAATACCTTCGTCGCTGATGTAATCCTCGTACTCATCAATATATTCATTTGTGTTATCAATCAAATCATCGATTGAGAATGAGCCTTCGAAAAGAACCTCATCTGCGTAGTGAGTGTAATCTGTGCAAACGATATCAACATCGTAATCTGCACTATCCAACTCATATCCTAAGATAATTGGAATAGACTCACCTGGCTTGATTTCTGCGTAGTTAAGCTTTGATGTACCAGAGATGTATGCTCTATCAAGAGAAACACCATCTTGCTTTACTTCTACATTAACTACACTTGCAAAATCCATTACCTCATCAGAGTTGTTTGTAAACTCACCAACAAGGTAAACAATAACTACATCATCATAATACTCATCTGTTCCAAGTAATGCTGTATCAACATTGAATGCGTACTTACTTGAAGTGTCGATTGTGCCTGCTACGATAACATCGTCATCATCCTCGTCCTCAGACTCCTTCTTTGAATCCTTGTCATCGTCCTCATCTTCATCCTCATCGTCTTCAGCATCTGCTGACTGCTCGACCTTATCCTTGATAGCAGAAGATTTGCCACATCCTGTTACGCCAAATACAAGAGCAAATGAAACAAGAAGAGCTGCTAATAATCTCTTTTTCATATTGGCCTCCCTTATTTAACCTGGATTTCCTTTTCCAAGATTACTGCCTGATCAAAGCTCTGTCTATCTGTAAGCTTGATTTCTACATTTGAATCGCTAGTAAGCTCGAATACTTCACGAACCTGAATGCTTGCACCAGACTTGATGTCTGTGTATACATTGTCATCATCCATATCCTCACGTAATGGGTGATTGTATGGAAGGTATCCACGCTGAAGAGCTACACCATCCTGGAAGAGTTCCTCTGTAACTGCAGAACCAAAGCTTGTAGCCTCATCAGAATCATTTGTAAATGTGTAATCAATAACTACGATGTTATTGCCTTCGCCATCATCTGTAACTGTTACATTGTCAATTGAAACATCAAATTCACTTTCAGAAACCTTTGCCTCAACATCAGCCATAGAAATAGTCTCTTCAAGAACACCTACAGTCTTGTAATCCTTGATTGTGTAAGATGTTAATTCAAGTACAAGTTCAGAATCCTCATCGTATTCAACACCTGTTAAGTCGAAAGCTGCCTGAACCATTCCTGACTCTTCGCTCTTAATCTTTGAATCAGCAATAGCGTATGGGTTGTCAGATCCCAAATAAGATGTGCTAAGTGTTGTACCATCAAGAGTAGCTACAAGACTATACGCAACTGTATAACTATCTATGTATGAGTCTGTGTTGTTTGTAGCATCAAGATTTACAACCAATGCTGTTCCGTCGTAAGTACCACATGTAAAAACCTCGTCAACTGTTGCCTCGTACTGTGGGGTAGAGCTTTTACCACATGCTGTGAAAAGTGAGCCTGCCATAAGAACTGTGGCGGCTAATAGCGTTACTTTTTTCATAATCATCCTCCTAAAACGCTTTTTTTCTAATTTTATAGCTAGTTAATTTTATATCATCTTTGAACTTATTTCAATAAATTAAGACAAAATAAAAAAAGTCGTTGAGTAATATTACACAACGACTTTTTCTAGTCTATTATTGAACATCTGACACATTTGAAGCGTCCACTGGAACAAATGGAACCAGCACGTATTTCAAATCATCTGTAGCCCCTTCAATTGATGATATTGACTGGCCTTTAGCCAATACGGCACATGCATTTACTGCTGCAACTCCCTGTCCCTGAGCATCCTGCAATACTGTCATGTACATATCGCCTGCCTTGATTGAAGCACATCCATCAGCAGTTGCATCTACTCCTGCTACAAGGTATTTCGAAGGATCATATCCATTGTCCTTCAGCCACTTTACTGCGCCAAGTGCCATTGTGTCATTGTTGCAGAAGATTGCATCAAAGCTTTGATTTGTAAGCTTAAACACATCAAGCTTCTCATATGCCTCTGTATCTGACCAGTTTGCATGGTCCATAAATACTATGTTTGCATCAACACCATTATCACGGAAGAAATACTTGATGGCATTTGTTCTTCCAATGGCTCCTGCATGGCCCTTCTCGCCCTCTAGAATAACTATATTCATTGATGATGGATTGCCAAGCTTATTCCATACATATTCAGCCTGGAACGTTCCAGCATCCTGTTCAAAAGAACCTGCATAAATATATTTATCTGCCTTTAAATACTCTGAGCTAGGTTCATTGTTTACAAAAACGATAGGCAAATCTCCTGCTGCAATTTCCATCTGAAGAGCAGTAGATATATCTACAATACGACAAATGATCGCATTATATTTTCCTGATTCCGCTGCTGCCTCAATCATGTGAAGCTGATCATCTGTACTATTGCCACAATACTCTACTGTTACTGTTGCTCCAGACTCTGCTGCAGCCTCATTTATCGCATCACTAAGTGCTGCTCTGAAAGTATCATCAACGTCAGGGATTGAAAAGTAAATATTTGTCCCCTTTGCTGAAACTTTTCCTGAAGCCGAACTGGCACTTCCACATCCAACCATAGAAGCTATAGCCAGCACACCTATCATTGTCATACATAATAGTTTTTTAATCTTTAATCTCATGCCATAGCCCCCTCTATATCTTGAATTGCTGAACATAAGCTGAAAGTGTATCTGATGTACTTGCAAGCTCATGAGAATTGTCTGCCACATCCTGACTGCTAGCAGTGATACTATTTGCCTGCTCAACCATATGATGACTTGTTTCAAGGATTTCATCAGCACTAGCTGCCTGCTCCTCTGAAATCGCTGCTACGTTGCCAGCAACATCATCAACCTTCTGGACATCTTTAATCATTAAATCAAGCAATTCATTTGACTTTTCAATATTCTGGTAAATCTGATCGAATGTACCAACAGCTGTATCTATAAGCTGACTATTTGCATCGATATTTTCAGCGCTAGCCTCTGCCTGTTCAACTACAGAATTTATAGCCTTTTGAACATCATTAATAAGTCTTGATATATTGTCTGCACTTGCTGCTGAATTCTGCGCAAGCTTTCCGATTTCACTTGCAACTACTGCAAATCCCTTACCAGCCTCTCCAGCTCTTGCCGCCTCGATTGAAGCGTTGAGTGAAAGAAGATTTGTCTCGTCTGCAATTTCTGCAATCAAACCAACAATCTTTGTGATTTCCTCTGATGCTTTGCCAACATCATTAATCTTATTAACAAGCTCATCGTTACTATTTTTGATTCCCTGCATAGCAACCGAAAGCTGTTCCATATCATCTCGGCCCTTCTTGCTGATTTCAACTGTTTCCTTCATGCTAGCGTTGGCCTGATTAGAATTCTCCCTGGTGTCAGAAACAACCATGGCAAGAGTTGTGGCGTTTTCTGCAATTTCATTAACTGCCACTGCCAACTGATCAACAGTGCTATTTAAGTTCTGCATAGCATCTGCCTGTGAACGAGATGCCTCAAACATATCTTTTGATACTCTATCAGAGTTATCCGACTGCTCTTTAAGCTTTTCAGACTCTTCATTAATTGTAGAAAGCATGGTACGCATCGATTCCACAAATTCGCTAACCTTGCTTCCCATCAAGCCGATTTCATCATCGCTCTCCTGCTTAACCTCGATTGTGAAGTCGCCAGCTGACATATCTGTAATGTTCCTTGTGATATGTCCAAGTGGAGCAATAACTTTTGAAACCAGCAGATTAATCATAATAACAATAATGATTACTGCGATGATGCCTACTATAATAAGGAGATTTGTCAGCATCATTACATCCTTAAGGATAACTGAATCTGCAATATATGAAACAAGCACCCAGTCTGTTCCCTGAATCTCACTAAAAGCAACTTCATATCCATTTAATGCAACTGTGTCATAATCTCTTGTCTCAAGCTTTTCTGCAATTGATGCCATTAGCTTGTCGCTATCTGAAGTTGTAAGAGTAGTAGAAATACGCTCTGGATCTCTGTGGGCAAGAATGGTGTTATCTGATGCATCGATAAGGAATGATGCAGCAGAATCCATCTTCACTCCTGAGTTTACAATGATACTGATTTGATCAAGAGATAAATCAGCAGCAATTACCTTTAGCTCGCCACTGCCATCATTTAAGATACCAGATGCACTTATTACAGATGTGCCCTCATCATTTGTATAAGCAGTACCATAGTTCATGTTTACACTAGTAATACCCTGCTTGAAGAATGTTTCTTCTGTAGGATTTGTCACTCTTAAACCTGATTCGCTCGCAGCATAGAATCGTCCGTCTGCTGTAGCAACGTATGGACCTTCTGTGCAGTACTTATTATATCCGTAGAAGGAATCAAGTATTCTCTGCAATCCTTCTTCATCTGGCTGGGTCTTTTCGATTACCTGTTTTACTGTTGAGAAATTTTCAAGGTTTTCCTCAAGCCAGGCTTCGATATTGTCTGCCTGATTAGAAATTGATGAATCCAACTGCGCAGTGGCCATGTCTGTCATACTATTTCTAGAAAGAACAGTTGCTATTCCAACTAAAACGAGAATAGTGACTATTACCACTGGTAAAAGCAAAAATATTAATTTGTTTTTAATCTTTTTGCGCCTTGCTTTGTTTTTTGTGTTTGTCATTTCTATCTCCTAAATCTTTCTGTTTCGTATTTGGCTCTAGTACGTACACAAACTTTTAAATCCTGTAGTCTTGATTCGATGTCCCCATCATCGATTACAACATCAATGGATGATGCCATGTTGTCAATAAGAAGATCGTCAAAATCCATTGTTGGTGTCGCAACCAAAAGCTTGTATTTGTCTTCGAAGAGATCCGCGTCAAGGAACTCCAATAGTATCGGATTTACCTCTTCATTCTCTAGCTTTTCCATGTACTTTCCTCCTATAATACTTTCTATCTAAATGAATTTGTATTTAAAACTGGTTTGTATAATATATATGTCTTGCTAAGTCTTTATTACCAAAATCTACAATAATAATTCCATAGCTAGTATCATCTTTTAACTGATATTCCATCAACAGTTCGTTCAATGTGTTGGCATATCCACGTGGATGTCCAACTTTTCCATCTCCACTTGTGCTAACAAAGTTCAGGAACATTGTATTCTCATCTGCCTCGCAGTTTTCAAGTCCATCTACGATTGCTTCATACTTATCCTCAACGTTGTATTTATATCTGTCCTGTATCCACACTCTGAAGTTGTCATACACATAAAGCTCGTATGGAATATCGATAGGTGTATTATTATCCTGCTCAGCCCACTGCATATTAAGCCCCATCATATCTGTTGCAGCTGCATCCGCAAATCTTGTAGCAAGCACAATACGGCCTCTTGCATCACCTAGCAAAGGAATCTCACCTTCTGTATACCAATAGTCTTTATTTGATTTAATCTGTTCAGTTAATAAGTTTTGTATATCGCTTACCGAATGGTCATCGTCTTCTATCTTAATATTTACAATGACTGTCTCTGTAGGATACTGCTGTAAAAAGCTATATACATCAGCGCACACATCATCAAAATATAGATAATCCGAAAATAGATTGCCATCTTCATGACAGCTGGCAAAATTATGTACCATCTTTACTTTATTTGTGTTTTCGTCCAACGCTACTCGCAAGTCTAAATATCTGTAGCCATTCTCCAACTGTTCAGATACATCAGTATCCTGGCATCTCATCACATATCCCAACATGACATTTCTTGCACAACTATCATGTGTTCCAGGAATAGTAATCTCTGATAAGTAAAGGTCGTCAGACAGGTTGCCCATCCAATTAGTTGTATCGGCATAAGGAACGGATTCATCAACACTTACACTTGAATAAGTGTCATCGTCGCTTACAAAAAGTACCACAAGAATGACTACTATAATTGCAATCATTATACCGCACACAATTCTAAAGATTCGTCCTTTTCCCATATGGTACATCCCCCTATCTCCAGTTATTTTCTTATGCTCATTTTACCATTAATTAGTGACAAAGTCTTATAGTTTCTTTAAAATATAGCTTATGATAGAACGAAAAAGACTCCTTTCAATAGGATATTACAAAAAGGCTCCCTCATTTACAGGAAGCGATGGCAACAAATGCTACAAAATTCAAAAATTAAGCGAAGAAGGCGCTGACGACAAATTCCAAGCCACTATTTGGCCTGGCCCCTTCAGCTCCGAAAACACGCCCGACGAAAAAAAGCTCTCAAACACCGCCCCATTCACCGAGGACGGCCTCCAAGAGCTTGTAGACTGGATGAATTCCACCGCCGTAGAATAAAATATGGCTGGCGGCACCTTGGGGCTTGGGCCTCTCCCGCCTCCCCCTGCATCATTTGAGCAGATTTATGGATTACCTTAATGTGTAAGGTTGCCCATATGTAGGTGTACTTACGAGGCTTTTACTATTCGAAGGTAAGGTGTGGGTGGGACGGACAATGTAATTTATATAATCATCTAGTCTTAACTAGACTTTGTATTATTACTTTTGCCACTACATTCACTAAGTAAAACTAAAAAAGAGATATTTGTATGTATGCGCACCGTGGCACATTCAACGTCGTGTTTCAAGTGACCACTGCTGCCGCCGTCCTAGCGGCAGCTGCGCATTCATATCAAATATCTCTTTTTGTTTTACTAAGTTCACTCCAAAGCAAATAGTAATAAATACAAAGCTAGTATAAGACTGATGATTACTTAGGTAGTGTTTGTCCGTCTCCACCCACACCTTACCGATAGAATTGTAAAACTTCGTAAGAACACCTACAAATAAATATGGGCAACCACACATTTAGATAATCCTAAATCTGCGATTGTGCAGGAGGAGGCGGGAGAGGCCCAAGCCCCAAGGTGCCACCATCCATAGCTACATAGTTGCGGTGGGATTCATCCGGTTAGGATATGGCGGCCTTGAGCTCGCGTTTGTTTTCGTACATGCAAGCGTCGGCGCGTTTTAGAAGAGCACGGAAGTCTCTGTCTATTTTGGCGTCATATTTTGCGTCTCCGACAGCTACGCCGATGTCGAAGACGTGGTCGCCTTCAAGGTTAGCTGTGTATACCTTTGCCATGAATAGTTTTTTGAGGCGTTCCATATTCACGTGGCGACCTGCTGGAATTATACAGCAGAACTCATCTCCACCAGTTCGATAACAGTTTCCGTATTTGCCGTAAACGCTATTGAATAAGTCGGCTACGGTTGTGATGTATTCATCACCAGCTTCGTGTCCATATGTGTCATTGCATTTTTTTAGCCCATTGGCATCTGCTATGACAGCTATAAGTCCATCTAAACTACCACCTTTTTCTGCTTCTACCTTTGTCTGTCTTTCAAATGCATTTCTGTTATAGAGACCCGTCATGCTGTCAGTAAGAGCAAATACTTCAAGCTGTTTAGCTCGACGTCCTTTTTCAAGTATTTCATTTGCTTCCTTGATCATGTCCCAAGCAAGCATAAATACAAATATAAAGAATACATATCGGCCTACTTCATCGGCGTCTCCAAGGGATCTGTAATATTGAGCTATATCTACAAATAGCGCAAATACGAATAACGAAAGTCCGGCAGCACATATTTCAAGTCTGCGTGAGAAGTTTCTTCTAATGATTTGGGCAACCATTCCTACGATGAGATAAACAGCTGTAATCATCAACAGAACCTGCGTGTACACAAGTGTTTCTCTATACTCTGCAATCTTTGTGAAATGCAACACAGATAATACAACTGTCTGCACTACAGAGTAGCCAATGATGAGCTTGCGGAAAAAGTTGTTTCTGATTCCTAAATATGAATCAAAAAACATAATCATAGAAGGCACAACAAGCATTAAGCAAAAGTATGGTATCAAGGAGTCAACAATTTTATTGTTCATTAAAAGTGATGATACGTCTGTCTCGTTTATTGACCAGATACCGCAGAAAAATGAGAAATAACCTAAATACAATAATTCTCTATTGAGATTCTGTTTTTCGTGCATAACTGCATAATATATGAACAGCAATAAACTAAGGAAAACAATCAATAAACTAACAAAGAATCTTGGCATTGATGCTGCCATAAGATGATCATACATTCCATAAGAACTTCCTATGTAGAATGTAAGCTTTTGATTTGCCACGATATCATATGTTGGCTTAACAATAATGGCAATCTGAACCATTTTTTCATTAATCTCAACAAAGTGATATGAAGAGCCTGGACTAGATGTCCAAAAACCTCCAGTGGTATTAAAAGAATATATTTCTCTGCCCATATTGTAGGCAGTAACTGTCTGATGTGATGTGTAAAAAGCTATCCCCGAATAATGATAATCATAATCTTTCAAATAGAAGAAGTATTCCTTTGAACCATCTGATAACTCAGCAATTGTGTACGGTTCGATTTCTTCTGTGATTACGCTATCAACTGTATCTGTAGTTGTGAAATAACACAAAGCAAGAGCTATAGCAGCGGCTATAACTATCGCTATGTTTATTCTCGCTAACAACCCTATTTTTTTACCCTTATTTTCTTGTGCCATAACTACCCCTGTTACTTGCCTAGCGGTGCGTTATATTTTATAACGCATGTCTTCTTTTTCACAATTTTATAACAATTCTACCATGGATAGTACACAAAAACAAGGAATACTTCTACCTCAAAAAGCCTGAGATGTACTTAAATAAGCGGTTTGTCCCCACTATATAACTGTCATGATTTTCATCTGGTAAGATGTGTAATTCTGCCTCAGGAATGTTGGCAGCTATTTTTTCAGACTCTTTCTCCTTGATGCAATCATCCTCTCCAGCAAAGATCATGGCTGGCACCGAAATACGGCGTAAGTCTGATGGTGAAATATCTGGCTCCTCGAGCATCATAAGAATCTTAGGGTCACCTGTCCTCTTATAATCCTTTTTCATATCGCGAAGCACTCTGTGATGTATTCCTGATGGCGAAAGATTGGCGCCACAGCATACAATGCCTGAAAGTAATTTGCTTGCTTTTATAGCGACTAAAAGAGCAATTATGCCACCATCCGAATATCCGATTAAGTATGGCTTTTCTATATCTAAAGCTGTAATGAGATTGATTACATCATCTGCCATATCACGATAATGATATTCCTTTGGTGTTGCACTCTCTCCATGGCCTCTTGAATCCATAGCATACACTGTATGATACATACTCATAGTCTCTGCTAAAGCATCAAAATCATGGAGACTTCCGTTATTTCCGTGTATAAGAATAACCGGCGTACCCTCGCCGGTCTTCTCATAGCATATTACCTGTGAATTGAGTTGAATATACATAATTCGCCCTCTATATCTTTCCTCTTATTTCTCAGCAATAACCTGCTTCATGTCGTAAAGCCCTGCTGGCTTTCCTGCTAAGAATTTGGCTGCTTCAACAGCGCCCTTAGCAAATACGCTCTTAGAATATGCTGTATGCTTGATAGTAATAACTTCATCAAGTCCTGCAAAAATAACCTCATGCTCACCAACAATATTTCCACCTCTAACTGCAGAAATACCAATTTCGTTCTTAGGTCTCTTTTCTCTTCTGTCTGCTCGTCCATAGCAGTACTCATACTTTTCATCTAATGCTTCATTGCAAGCATCTGCAAGTGCAAGTGCCGTTCCACTTGGAGCATCTAATTTTTGATTGTGATGCTTCTCTACGATTTCGATATCATATCCTGCATCTGCAAATACCTGAGTTGCCTTTTTGCAAAGATCAAATAATGTATTGATTCCAAGTGACATGTTAGCTGAACGAAGAACTGCTACCTTCTTGCTAGCTGAATCAACATGATTAATCATATCATCTGTAAGTCCTGTTGTGCAAAGAACAACTGGCTTGCCATTTGATTCGCAATATGTCAATAGGTCATCTACAGCTGCAGCATTTGAAAAATCAATAATCACATCAAAATCCACATCTACATCTGATATAGAATCAAATACTGGGTATTCATTATCAATTCCCTTGAATTTATCTACACCAGCAACAATTGATACTTCGTTGTCAGCTTTACACAAATCAGTAATAACTCTTCCCATGTGGCCGTTGCAGCCGTGCATAACTACTTTTGTCATTTTGTCACCTCAATCTAAAAAACTTATATTACTAGTAAACATCCTAAGTGATTCGTCGTATTCCTCATCTTTTGAAGGATTAGCTTTGATTTTCATTTCCTTGTACATTCGTTTGTCCTCGTACATGGCCTGATCAGCTTTAACTACAACATCATC